>Ga0302323_100000044_pt1 | contig 76485 bp, 68 predicted proteins | sample Fen_T0_3_FD_201950 | JGI IMG/M metagenome (GOLD analysis project Ga0302323, IMG submission 201950) | Peat permafrost microbial communities from Stordalen Mire near Abisko, Sweden - Fen_T0_3 | ecosystem: Environmental > Terrestrial > Soil > Wetlands > Permafrost | place: Sweden: Abisko...
AGGTCCCGGCACTTGGGGCATGGGGCGTGGAGCCGGCACGTGAATTAATGCCCATTCCAAGTGGCGGTTTCCGCCGATACCGTCCTTCCGCAACGAGTCATGGGGCGATTGCCCCGAGGAGGATGATAGCAAATGTCGAACATCAAACTGCTCACTCTACTGAGCTTCGCGCTCGCCGGCACTGCAGGTTGTGCCGTGTCCACCGATGGCGCGGGAACAGTCGCTCAAACCGACGAAGCCCTCACCGGGTGTGGGAACGCCGGCACTCGCTTCTACGTTCCTCCGGTGGACGACGGCGCGAAGGATCAGATCAAGGATCTACTGAAGCATCGCAAGCTGAAGGACGCCGCGCTCATCACCAAGATGATCACCACCCCGCAAGCGGTCTGGCTCACGAAGGGCACGCCCAAGGAGGTCAAGAAGGCGACGCGAACGGTGATCAAGGAAGCGGCTGAGAGCAGATCCACGCCCGTCTTGGTGGCGTACGATATTCCGTTCCGCGATTGCGCCCAGTTCTCGGCTGGCGGCGCTACCACGAAGCAAGACTACTTCGACTGGATCGATGCCGTGGCCCAAGGCATCGGCAAAGCCGACGCCATCGTCATCCTCGAGCCCGACAGTCTCGGCATCATCCCCTGGTACAACCCGTTTGCAAGCCGCGAGACCTGGCTCGCCGATCCGAACGTCCTCGAGTGGTGCCAGCCCGCTGAGGCTGACCCAGCCACCGCCGCCAGCGACCGCTTCGAGATGCTCAAATACGCGGTCGCGTCCCTCAAGACCAACCCCAACACGAAGGTGTACATGGACGGCACGCACAGCGGCTGGCTCGGCGCGGGCGATAGCGCCGATCGCCTACTTTTGGCCGGCGTGGGCGCCGCGGACGGCTTCTTTCTAAACGCTTCGAACTTCGAGCCAGATGACCATTTGACGAAGTACGGCACTTGGATCTCCAAGTGCATCTGGTTCGCCGATCCGACCTCCGGCTCTTGGGGCGGCGGCCACGCCGAATGGTGCGGGAGCCAATATTCGCCAGCGACGGCCAGTGATTTCTCGACTTGGGGCCTGACCGACCAATGGTACGCGGACAACGTCGAGAACCAGACTTGGGTGCCTTACCCGGGTGACGCTGGCCTCAAGCACTTCGTGATCGATACCAGCCGCAACAGCGTGGGTCCCTGGCAGGCCAGCCCTGACCAAATAGCCCTCGGCGACGTGCAAGCGTGGTGCAACCCGCCCCAGCGTGGCCTCGGTAAGACGCCGAGCTCGGTGACGGGCAACCCCCTGATCGACGACTATCTGTGGATCAAGATCCCCGGCGAATCGGACGGCCAGTGCAACCGCTGGCTGCCCTCGGGCTCGCCGGATCCCGTGCGCCTGATGAGCGATCCGGCTGCAGGCGTCTGGTTCCCGGAAATGGCCCTCGAGCTCGCGAAGAACGCGAAGCCAGCCCTGTGACCGCGACGACTGGCTGAACGTTTGTCTTAGCCGCTCGTCCAGACGAACACCGCCCGCGCCGTCGTGATCATCATGCATTGCGACGGCGTGGATTCGTTCGTGGCGAAACAATCAACCTAGAGGCTTACGCCGTCCAGGCGCTACGCCGCATCCGCCACGAAGTGGCGCGACGCCCAGGCGAAGGTAGCTCTCCCTGGGACGGGCACTTGGACTTTCGACCTCCCGGTGCGCACGCCGTTCAACTATTACGCGGTGTTTCCGGTCAGGGGAGAGCAATAGGCCGTCACGCAGCCCGCGCCGGAACACTAATCCGCTATCGTACCCGCCCATGTACTCCCCTCACCCGCTGCTTTGCGCTGAACGGCAGCTCGCGCGCGATCAGGCCGCGACGCAGGCGTTTTCGCTTTGGCCACGCAAGCTGCTGCGCATGACCGCATCGCCCCTCGGCTACCTGCGCGGCGCGGCTGGGCTGTTTTATGAGCTGCTCAGCGATCATCCGGAGCTCGCGGCGGGCCCCGAGGGCGAGGGTTGGCTGGTGGGCGACGCACACCTCGAGAATTTCGGAGCGTTCCGTAGCGAGGACGGGCGCGGCATTGAAGCGGTGGTGTTCGACGTCAATGACTTCGACGAAGCGATCGTTGGACCCTTTCGCTGGGACGTCGTGCGCTTGCTTACGAGCGTGATCCTGGGCGGCCGCGAGATCGGCTCGGACGGTAAGCAGAGTGTGATGCTGTGCTCGGCCATCCTCGAGGGCTATGCGCCCGCACTGGGTCAGGATCAGGCGGCGATGGATGCGCCTCCCGCAGTGCGACGTTTGTTGGAGAAGGTCGAGCGCCGCACGCACAAGGATCTGCTCGACCACCGGACCGTGCGCACGGCCGCGGGGCGACGTTTCGTGCGCGGTGATCGCTATCGAGATCTGGAACCCGAGCTGGTGCCGAAAGCGCACGCGGCGTTCGCGCGCTACGTCGAACGGCTCGATCCCGATCGCAAGCAGGCTCGCGAGCACTTCGTGATCGAAGATGTCGCCTTTCGGGTTGCCGGCACGGGCAGCTTGGGCGTGCTGCGCATCGCAGTGCTCACGCGCGGCAAGGGTGAGCCCGATAGCCGCTGGATTTTCGACATGAAGGCCCAGGGTACCCCCGCCGCTCAGGCGCTACTCGCCGGGGCAGCGGCACTCGAGCCGCAGGCGGAGCCCCCCGCGGAACGGGTCTTACGCGCGACTCGGGCCTGCTTGGTGCATCCGCCACGCATGCTCGGCAGCACCGAGCTGGACGATTTCAGCTTGTTCGTCCGCCGCTTGTTACCGCAAGACGACAAGCTCGATCTAACTCGGTTGCGGCCCGAAGAGCTGCCGGAGCTTGCCCGCTATCTCGGTGCATTGCTCGGCTCGGTGCACCGCCGCGGCGCGATCCGCAGACCGCCGGCGATCTGGAGCGCGGCGGAACAAGCGCAGCTCACCGAGCATGCGATCGTGATCGCCGGCCTGCACGAAGCGGCCTATCTGGCACTGTGCAAAGCCGCCGGCAGCACCGCTCCGTGAAATTCGGCGCCGAGGCGGGCCGGAGTCAGTGCGGCAACTGGTCGACGAGCTTGTCGCGCAGTCAGACGGGTTGCGGCACGATGATCACTCGTTACAGGCACTTGATGCGAGTTGGCGCGACCGCTACGTCATCGTACCAGACCTTGCGCGCGGGGCCGTGGATCTGATTGAAGCCGAACTTGAAGTTCTTGATTGCGACGGCGGTGCTAGGATAATCCTTGGCGTCGATCTGCTGCGTGCCGTTGATGAATAGCTGCTGCTCTCGGCCCTGACCATCGTAGGAAATTTCGATGCAGTGCCACATTCCCTTGGGCAAGCTATACGGGTTGGTTCCGCCGGAAGTCAGGCGGCCGTAACCCATCGGCCAACGCACGGCGTCCGACGTATTGAAGGCGATCCCTACGTCTTCTGCAAACTCGATCGCGCCCGCAGCGTTGGGGTCGTCGCTCGCCGCCGCGCTCGCAAATAGGTTGTGATCGGCGCCACCGAGGGCGAGCTCGGTTTGCTGGATGTAAAAGCGTACCCAGAACGGGCCCGACGGCGCGGGCACGGCCAACATGCGGTAGGCACTTCCCGAGGTATTCGCTTCATCGCCAGATTTCACGCGCAGCGACGATTTTCCGCCGTGAAACAGCGTGCTGTCGACCTCGAAATCGCGCGTCCACTCACCTGGCGCGGCATTCACTTTGTACACCGCCCCGGTCGGCAGTGTGCTCACTTCGAAGCCGGAGCAAAAGGTCGCGTCCGCGGGGCACGCGCTCCCTGCGCCGCCGGTCGAAGCGCCTGCACCGGAACCAGCCAAGCCGCTCATGCCTGCACCGCCGCTCGGGAGGCCTCCTGCCCCTGCCCCTGCGCCTGCTCCCGGCGAGCCCGCGCCACCGTTCCCGCCACCTGCGCCGCCGGCGCCCCCGGGCGAACTGCCGCCACCCGCCAGCCCGTTCGTGCCAGCACCGGCCGTGCCAGCACCGGCCGTGCCAGCACCGGCCGTGCCAGAGCCAGCCCTGCCGGCGCCGGCCGTGGCGCCAGCCGAGGCGACAGAACCTGGAGCGTCGCTCGAGCATCCGACCAGGAGAGCAGCGGCGCTGACGGCAGCAACCAGTATCGAGCGCGAATTTAGGGCGAATTTGGGCATATAGGAGACAACGACGATGGCGGATCAGTCATAGTAAGTCACCTTAATCGTCGTCGCTCCGCCGCCGAATTGCACGAAAAAATCACACCCGGGGTTGGCTCCGGTCTTGAACGCAGTGTTCGCATAGTCGGCGGTGAGTGAGCCGGTACCATTGCCGCCGCAACTGAAAAACGAGAAGGGCACGGGGTAGGGCCCGGTCCCCGGCAGGGGTTGGAACTGGAGCGAGATGGCCGACCAAGTCGGATTGACGGCGAGGCGCACACAGTCGTTGGCCTTGCCGGTGTAGACCTGATTGGTGGCAAGGGTCGCCAGTGCATGCGCCGCGTCACAGGTCGCGCTGCCGGTCCCGCCGCCCGCGCTCGCCGCACCGCCCGCACTCGCGCCTGCGCTCGCCGCACCGCCAGCACTCGCACCTGCGTGGCTCGTGCCCCCCCCCTTTCCGGCGCCACCAACGTTGCTCGCACCGCTGCTGCCGGTACCACCGCTGCTCGTGGCGCCACCCTTGCCAGCGCCACCGCTGCTCGCGCCACCCTTGCCAGCCCCGCCACCCGAATTGCCCGGCGCGCCGCCGTTGTGAGCGCCTGCGCGGCCCGCACCGGTGCCTGCGGCGCCGGTCGCGCCGCCCATGGCGCCGCTCTTTCCCGCGCTCGCGCCCGCTGCGAGCGCGCCTGCTGCGCTCGCGCCCGCTGCAAGTGCGCCGCTGCCTCCGCTTGCGCGGCCGCCATCGCCTTCTCCGTCAGCACCGCTCGCCTCGAGCGGGCTGCTACCCGCCGGAGCATTGTCGATTGCAGTGGCACACGCCCAGAGAGGAAGCGTCGCGAGCGCAAGCAATGCCACGCGCGAGCGCGCCTCCGAATTCGAATTCGGCATACTCTCTAACGTGACAGAAAATTCTAAGTCGTGAAATTCAGAAAGAAGATGAAGATCGACAATCCGCGTGTATGTCAGTGTCCGCGCGAGCAGCGAGGATGACAATCCGCGTGTATGCCAGTGTCCGCGCGAGCAGCGAGGATGGCAATCCGCGTGTATGCCAGTGTCCGCGCGGGCAGCGAGGATGACAATGCGCGTGTATGTCAGTGTCCGCGCGGCGCAGCGACGCGCTCACTCACCCGCACCAATTGCAACTGACTTCGGGCCGCTGTCGCCGGCCGAGGCGAGCCGGGCGAGCGCGCAGAGGTGAGCGACGAAGCGGCTTCGATTTCCGAAGAATTTGCCGGGGCTTGCCGCGAGCCGGCGCATCTGGGAGGGTCCACGCGCGATGGACGAAGAGCGACTAGTCCCGGTTTCTCCGCGCCACAGCGTGCTGCTGTCGCGCGAATACCTGACCTTCATCGACACACCGCCGCAACGCGACTACGTAGTCAGAACCATCGCCAAGCGGCAGGTCGGGGCAATGATGCTGATGTCTGGAGATCTGGTGATCGCGAGCGCCGATACCCGGGCGACGTTTCCATTGGCCGCTCAGTATCCGCTGCATTTTCGCAAGTCATACTTTCCGGGCCAGATGCATGGCGACACGAAAGACGAATTCGACAATCACGCTCGCGCCGCCTCGTTGATCGACATCCCTCCGCCGATCGGTCACACGCCCAATACCTTCCGCAGCTGCTTGCTGCCGGGTCTTCCGTATTCGCGGTTGTCCCCGTTCGACGCAGAACCGCAAACCGCCAACATCGCCCTAGCCGAAAAGCTACCGCTCGCTTCGGCCGCGGGGCTCTGGAAGTTGTGCGAAGAGGCCCTAGCCAAGCACCTCTTGCTGCAAGCGGGCGGCCTGGCTCACGGCGACGCCGAGCTGCACAACTTCATTGTCTGTCCCACCCCGCTCGAGATGGTGATGATCGACTTCGAGGGCTCGGTCGACCAAAAGACAGTCAGTGAAGAGGCCTGGGAAAAGCGCTGCGCCGCCGATCTCGTACCGTTGCTGCGCGAAGCGCTGTACCTGCAGTGCTCGCTCGGCCGGCAAAGAGGCAAACTCGCCGAGCTCGCCGCCGAGCGCGCGGGCCAATTACTCGAGTATCCGGAGCAATTCGCGCGCGCGATCGATCAGCGGGCCAGCGTCGGCGGCTAGCCTGCACCATCCCCTGAGGCCGCCAAGATGGCCACGGGAAACCAAGATCGCCAAGGGGGAACGATCGCCAAATCCCTACAGCGCCACGGCAAACTGAATGAACCGGATCAGACGATCAGAATTTCTGGGGCTTCGCTGATCGCGCCGACTCGAGTCATTGCTCGAGACGAAGGCCGCGCGAATTTCCCGCCGCCGGCATGCTGCTGTGTTGAATCGCGAGCTAAAGGATGCTGTCCGCGCTCCTGCCCTCTTCGACGAAAACCGTAGTTTGAACTCAACTCCCCCAGGACCTTGGATGTTCGCTCAGATCTTGGCGAATGGGCGTTCTTGAACGCGCAACGCGACGCTTTCGCGGCTCACTGCGCGGTAACCTAGGCCGTGGTCGGGGCTTTGTGAGTCCCAAGGGAGGGGGGCTTTCTTGGGGACGGAGCCCGGGGCGGGCAGCGGGAAAACCAGAGAGCGCGCGGCCCGGTGGCTAACCGTCCCGGTGGTTTGTTGGTGCTGCTGGTGGATGTGCCCGTAAAAGACGTTCACGTTGGGGTGCTTCTGCAGCAGTTCGATGGCTCGAGCGCCGTCTTTCGTGGCCCAATCCCAAGACGGATAAAGATCGAACAGCGGGCGGTGCGCGAATACGACGAGCGGTGCGGACTTGGGGATACGAGTCAGTTGCTGTTCGAGCCAAGCGAGCTGGGCTTCACCGAGTATCGCGCCAGGTTGCGAAACGTTGTCGAGCGCCAAGAAGCAAACGCCATGGTGCTCGAAGGCGTAGTGCGTCTCGCCAAAGAATTCGCGGTAGGCTTCGCCGTTATCGAGCGAGGCGTCGTGCTCGCCCGGGATGTAGCGAATCTCCTTGACGGCGAGTTCGGAGGCGATGGCCTTGAACTCCTTCATGCGTGCGCGCCGCTGCGCGGGGTCGTCGGTGGTGTGGGTCAAATCACCGGTGAAGATCACGAACTCTGGGCGCAGCGAAACGGCGTTGATGGCGGCGATGGTCGTGCGCAGCGTGCTCTCTGCTTCGGGGTTTGCCGCTCCCTCGTAGCCCCAATGGGTATCGGAAAGTTGCAGGAAGAAAAAGTCCTGGGACGGCGGTTGGCGGGCGACCATGTTTGGCCCGGGCGTGACCGGGCCGCTGGCGGCCGCAGAGGTCCCGCTCGCGCAACCCAATAAGCCGGAGGCGAAGGTGATCCCGGAGACACCGAGTAGGCGCAGGAGCTCTCGTCGTTCTTGCATCTTCATGCCCTAGCCAACGAAAACTCGCGTCGGTCGTTCCGTTGAATCTGCTGCCCGGTAACGATTTCATTTTCCGGGGAACCATCGGCCGGCGTGCTTCGTTGGACAGCGGTTGACCCTTGGCCCTGCACGCTCCGGACGCATCGGGCTAGCGCCGCACTTGCGGGACGCCGGCGTGCGCTGCTACGCCGATGGCATGCGCCGCGAACCGAACCGAAGCGAACCGCCGTTTGCGGGACAGCTCTTGGGTCAGGCCGCCGCCCTGTACAATTTTGCGCGCTACCTGTGTCGCGATCCGGCCGAAGCGGAAGACTTGGTGCAAGACGCCTTCGCACGCGCGCTGGACGCAGAGAGCTCATTCATCATCGGGTCGAACCTCAAGGCTTGGCTATTTAGAATCCTGCGCAACGCTTTTTTGGACGCCAGGCGTCGGCAAAACAAGAGCCCAGTGATGGCCGCCGACGAAAGCGACCTGGCAGCAGTCGCCAGCGACGCTTGGCTTCGCGGTGACATCGAGATCGATCGCTTGCGAGGACTCGTCGCGCGTGACATCGAGGCCGCGTTGAACCGGCTCGGAGACGACGCGCGCAGCGTGATTTTGCTCGACCTCGAAGGCTTCACGGAAACCGAGATCGCCAATGTGATGGATACGGCGGTCGGAACGGTCAAGTCGCGGTTGGCACGAGCTCGGGCCGCGCTCCGGGAAGAACTGAAGGAGTACGCCAAATGAAAGCGAGCGCCTGCCAGGCGACGCGGGAACAACTGCTGGACGCCGTGCGAGGCCGACTCGCTGAACCGCAACGCGCACATTTTACCGCACATCTGCAGACCTGTCCGGAGTGCCGTCAGCTGTTCGAGCGCGAACAGGTGCTCGAACGCGCGCTCGAACAGCGCCCTCGTTTCGCGCTCCCCGACCGGCTACGCGAGTCGCTCGCGGCGCAACTGACAAGGCCAGGGGCTAACGTGCGGGCGGCAGCAGATTCGCGAAGCCGACGCCTCGGTCGCTGGGCAGCGCTGGTCGCGCCCGGGCTGGCTGCTGTCCTGCTCACGGCGCTACTCGTTCGTGGCTGGGGTGCGTCGCGTCCGTCCCTGATCGACGAGGCCATCAGTGACCACCTGCGCGTGTTGTACGCCCAGCACCCAATCGAGATCGAGAGCGGGGGAATCCATCAGGTCAAGCCCTGGTTTGCCGGCAAACTCGACTTCGCCCCCGCGCTCGAGTTCAGCGGCGACGAAGAATTCCCGCTCCAGGGCGGAGCGATTGCCCTATTCGTGGACCGCAAGGCGGCGACCTTCGTCTTCAAACACCGCTTGCACACCGCGAGCTTGTTCGTGTTTCGCAGCCATGATTTGAGCTGGCCCTCGGCTGCGGACAGGGTGATCGGCCGCCTGTCGGCAGTGAGCGCCTCCGCGCGCGGCTTCAACGTCCTGCTCTGGCAGGACCGCGACCTGGGCTACGCCCTGGTTTCGGACATGGACCCAAACGCGCTCGACCGACTTGCAAAAAAGCTGGCTGAGCGCTGATTTTCGGGTCTTCCGGAGACGCGCGCGAAGGAGTAATTAGAAGCTGCGCGCCAAGTCGGCTTGCGCAGGGAGTTTTTCACGATGCCCAAAGGCCAAGAGAAATCGAAGACGACCAACAAGCCCAAGCTCACGGTGAAGGAGAAAAAGGCCAAGAAGAAGGAAAAGGCCGGCTCCAAGTAGCCCGTTCGCTGGGATTCGAGCACGGCCGCACCGGCGGCCGTGGCTTCGACTCGGTCTCGGTCGCTGGCTCGCTAGCTCGACCCGAACTGAAGCTCAGTACCGCGGCCCAGCATCAAGCCAACCCGAAACTAGAGGAAGGCGGCGGCTCTTGCGGCTGCGACAGAGGCAAGGTCACTGAGAACCGGCTACCAGCGCCGAGTTCGCTCTCCACCGCGATCGTCCCGTGGTGGGCCTCGACGATTCGGCGCACGACCAGCAGGCCCAAGCCGACGCCACCGGTGGCTCGCGTACGGCTCGGATCGCTACGGAAAAATGGCTCGAAAATGCGCGACTGATCAGCCGCGGAGATTCCGATTCCTCGATCGGCAACCTCGACCACCAAGTGCGCGCCCTCGTCTGACGTGCGCGCGCTGAGCAGGATGGGCGCCTCCGAGAACTTGCGCGCGTTGTCGAGCAGGTTGTCGAACACGCGGCGCAGCACCGGATCCGCTTCCACGGTGGGGAGGTCGGCGGCGATCTGACAAGTCAGGGTGCGATCGGGGTAGCGCACCAAAAATCGGTTCGCGGCGGCTTCGACCAGCTGACGGGGCGAGAGAGCCTCGATGTGCAACGGAGGAAGCGCCGTTCCAGCGGAATCGCGAGCTAGGTCCAAGCGTGCCGCGCTGAGTACGTCGTCCAGCAGGTGCTCGAGCTCAGCCAAGTCTTCACCGATGTCGGTCAGGTAGCTACTCGCTTTGTCGCGATCGCCGTCGGTCACCAGCTCCAATGCCAAGCGAATGCGCGCAAGCGGCGTGCGCAGCTCGTGCGAAATATTGGCCAGCAGCTCCTTCTCCGAACGCCGCAGCGCAGTGATGCGATCGGCCATGTCATCGAACGCGCGGCCCAATGAACCAATCTCGTCGCGACGACGCGAACGAAAGCGCGCGGTGAGATCGCCCTTGCCGAAGCGACGCGCCAAGCTGGAAAGACCTGCCAGCGGGGCCGTGACCGAACGAGCCAGTGGGATCGAGACGAGTGCCAACACGACCAAAGCGACGGCCGCCTGACGCAGCATCAAGCTGAGGGGCCATTCCGGCGCACGGTAGCGCATCACCGCATAGCGGGCGGCGCTATGCGCAGTCTTCGGCTCGAGCACGATCCCCCAACCGCGCCCGAATACCGTCCCTTCGCGCTGCAACTGCGCCAGCTCTTCATGGTCGATCGGGGGCAACGGCGGCTGTTGAGTCGTGCCCAACAGCCGACCGTTGACCTCGTAGACCGCCAAATCGATGCCGACTCGGCTCTTCAAATCCGAAAGCTGCTGGTTGAGCTCGTCCGGCTTATCCGCGAGTTCCGCCATGTGCCAGGCGATCCAAGTGGAGGCCGGGCGCGCCGGACCATCCAGCGCCGGACGAAGCGTGAAGCGCCCGACGAGCACGCTCGCGCCCACCGCGAGCGCGATCATCAACACCCCGTACAAGTAGACGCGAACTAGGAACCAAGGGCGAGTGCCCAAGCGTTCACTCACGCGGATTCCTCGGCCACAAGCATATAACCACTGCCGCGCACGGTCTTGAGCAAACGCGGATGACGCGGATCATCACCCAGCTTTTGGCGCAGGCGCGAGATGCGAACGTCGACCGAACGATCGAACGCCTCTTCCGCGTTGCCTTTGGCGAGATCGAGTAGGCGCTCACGGGTCAGCACTTTGCCCGCGTTTTCAGCCAACGCGCGCAGCAGAGCGAACTCGTAAGAAGTCAGCGCCAAGAGCTGGCCGTCGAGCGTCGCGCGTAAGCTCGCACTGTCGACGATCACGCGGCCGACCTTCACCTCGCGTGCGCGCGGACCGGCGCGCCCCTCGGCCCGGCGCACGACGGCTTGAATGCGCGCCAGGAGCTCGCGCGCAGAAAAAGGCTTCGTCATGTAGTCGTCGGCGCCTAGCTCGAGCCCGAGCACGCGGTCAGCGACCTCGACGCGGGCGGTGACGGCGATGATTGGCACATGTGAGTGTTCGCGGATCTCGCGGCAGACGTCGAAGCCGCTCTTCCCCGGGAGCATCAAGTCCAACACGACTGCGTCGAACTCGGGGCGGAGTGCCTCGCGCGTCGCAGCCACTCCGTCGCTCACGAGCGTAATGTCGAAGCCGTGCTGTTCGAGGTAATCACGGGTCAGTCGCGCAATCTTTGCGTCGTCCTCGACGACTAGAACCTTGAGACGCGTGCCTTCCATGTGCAGAGGAGCGTACACGAGCGCCTCAATCACCGCCCGAGTCAAACACAATCCGACACAATAAAGATACCGTTACGCATCGAACGCGCCCTAGGCTAAATCTAGCGATAATGACCGCGAGACCGGACGCAGCCGCCATCTTGGCCGAAACCAAATCACGACGGCGCCGCGCCCGAGTTTACCAGATCATCGGCGTATTGCTGGTGGTTGCAATCGGCGGCGGGGTCTTCTTCTGGCGCAGCAAGAGCAGCAAGGCAAAAGGCGTTCGCTACCTGACTGCGGTCGCGCAAGTGGGCGACCTGAAGGAAACGGTCACCGCAACCGGCACCCTGAAAGGCCTCGATTCGGTCGACGTCGGCTCGCAAATTTCCGGAAAGCTGACCAAAATCAACGTCGATTTCAACGATCACGTCACGGTTGGCCAGGTGCTCGCGGAAATCGACACGGCACAGCTGCAATCGCGCGTCGAGCAATCGAAGGCGCAGGTCAATGCCGCCGATGCGTCGGTGATCTTGGCCAAGGCGACCCAGGCTCAGACAAAAGCGCAATACGTGCGTTCGCTCGACCTCTCGCAAAAGGGCCTCATCTCCAGCAAGGATCTAGACAGCGCCAAAGCCGACGCTGACCGCGCCAGCGCCAGCATCACCTCGGCGACCGCCCAAGCGACGCTCGCTCGCGCTTCACTGAAGGATGCCCAGACGCAGCTCTCCTACGCCGTGATTCGCTCGCCGATCGACGGCATCGTGCTGTCGCGCTTGGTGGAGCCCGGACAAACCGTCGCTGCGTCGATGTCGGCACCGATTCTGTTCACACTCGCGCGCGACCTGACCCAGCTCCGCCTGGACGTCGATATCGACGAAGCGGACGTGGGCAAAGTCAAGGAGGGGCAAACCGCGAATTTCTTGGTCGACGCGTGGAACGGGCATCCCTTCTCCTCCAAGGTCGTCTCGGTCCACAATTTGCCCACGACCGGACAAACCGTCGTCACCTATAAAGCCGTGCTTTCGGTGGACAACGGCGAGCGCCTGTTGCGCCCCGGCATGACCGCCACCGCCACGATCACGACCGCCGAGCGCAAGGGCGTATTGCTCGTCCCGAATTCGGCACTGCGCTTCAGCCCGCCTGCCTCGACCAAAGGCAGCGCGGGCGGTATCCCCTTCCTGGGCGGTAATGTCCCGGGTGCGCCCCGCAGCGGTGGTGGCGCTGCGCGCCCGGGGGGCACCAAGAAGGTGATCACCGCGGCTGATTCACAGGGATTGGTCTACCTGCTGGCAGAAGGCCGTCCCAAGCGCACGGTCGTCGAGATCGCCGGCACCGATAGCGAGCACACGGAGATCAAGAGCGGGCTCAACGCGGGCGCCCAGGTGATCACCGAAATTGATCAGAGGAAGGTCGAGTGATCAGCCCCATCACCACCAGTCCCACGACCGACGGGCAGGTGATCATCCAGATGCGCGGCGTACAAAAGCGCTACGGCGAGGGTGAATCGGAAGTCCGAGCGCTCGATGGCATCGACTTCGACATCACCCGCGGTGATTTCGTGGCCATCATGGGCGCGAGCGGCTCCGGCAAGTCGACCTGCATGAACATTTTGGGCTGTCTGGATGCACCGACCGCCGGAAGTTACCACTTGGCCGGCGTGCCCACGACCGATCTGCATGGCGACGGTCTGACCTTGCTTCGCCGGCACTACATCGGCTTCGTGTTCCAGGGCTTCAATCTGCTCTCGCGCACCAGCGCACTGGAGAACGTGGAGCTGCCTCTCGTGTATCGCCGGTTCGGCGCCAAAGCTAGGCGAGAGGCAGCACTGCGCTCACTTTCGCTGGTCGGCCTCTCGGATCGCGCCGACCACACGCCACAGGAGCTGTCGGGTGGCCAACAGCAACGTGTCGCCATCGCCCGCGCGCTGGTCACCGATCCGGAGTTACTCTTGGCCGACGAACCGACGGGAAATCTCGATTCGGCTCGTACCGAAGAGATCATGAAGCTGTTGGTCGACTTGAACCGAACGCGCGGCATCACGATCGTGATGGTCACGCATGAGCCGGACGTCGCAGCCTTCGCCAACCGCGTGGTCGTGTTCAAGGACGGTCAGATCGTCGAAGACACCCGCCCCGAGCGAGTCCACTGATGTTCGTGCAAACGGTGCTGATGGCATTACGCGAGATCCGCAGGAACACCCTGCGCTCGGTGCTGACCATGCTGGGCGTGGTGATCGGCGTCGGCGCGGTGATCGCGCTGGTATCGGTCGGGCGCGGCGCGACTCAAAAGGTCACGGAGGACATCGGCAAGCTGGGTAAGAATCTGCTCATGGTCAGCGCCGGCGCGCGCGTGCGAGGCGGCGCGTCTTCGGCGGCTCAACCCTTGAAGATGGCCGACCTCCACGCCATCGAGCAGGAAATCTCGGGCGTCCACGCTGTTGCACCCGGCTCCACCAGCCAGCAGCAGGTCGTTTACGGCAACAAGAACGCCAGCACCCAGGTGACCGGCACCGACAACAACTTCTTCGAGGTGCGCGGTTACGCAATCGACCAGGGGCGGAGCTTCACCCAACAAGAGGCAACATCGGGGATCCCGGTGTGCGTGCTGGGCGCCACCGTGAAAAACACGCTCTTCGGCGGTCAGGATCCGATTGGCCAGCAAGTGCGCGTAGGCAAAGTCTCCTGCCAGATTATCGGCACGCTGGTGTCCAAGGGCACCGCGGGCATGGGTCAAGATCAGGATGATCTGTTGCTCATCCCGCTCGGCGCGTTCCAGCGACGGATCACCGGCAACAACGACGTCTCCTTGATTTTGGTATCGGCCGAAGAGGGACTCGATACGTCGATCGTGTCCGAGAGCATTCGCGCCCTGCTGCGCCAAAGGCGTCATCGCCCGCTCGGCTCCGAGGACGACTTCAACGTCCGAGACATGGCCGAAATCGCGGACACCGTGACTAGCACCACCAACGCCATGACCGCGCTCTTGGGCGCGATCGCCGCCGTCAGCCTGATCGTCGGCGGCATCGGGATCATGAACATCATGCTCGTATCAGTCACCGAGCGCACGCGTGAGATCGGCATTCGCTTGGCGATCGGCGCGTTCGCTAGCGAAGTGATGATGCAGTTTTTGCTGGAGGCGATCGTGCTCTCCACGTTGGGCGGCATCATCGGCGTAATCTTGGGGTTAGTCGGCTCGTTCTTTGCCGCGCGTGCGCTGTCTTTGCCGTTCGTGATCCCACCGGAAATCGTCGCCTTGGCGTTCCTCTTCTCGGCGCTCGTCGGGGTACTTTTCGGCTATCTGCCAGCGCGCAAAGCGGCCCAACTGAATCCCATCGAGGCACTACGCCATGAGTGACAAATCCCTGACGATAGCCGCGCTCGCGGTCTGTCTAGCATCGGCTCGACCAGCGCTCGCCCAAGACACCGCAGGCGGCCTGACCACCCAAAGCGCCGTCGAGATCGCCGTCAAGAACAACCCGAATTTGCACATTGCACTCTTGCAGCAAGAGCAAGCGCGCTACGCCGTGCTGGGTGAAGAAGCGTTGTACGATCCTATCTTCAGCGCCAACGCCAGCATCGCTCACAACCGTAACCCGAGCCTGCAAGGCACCGCCGGCACGATCGTGACCGAGAGCGACGTCGCGCTGCTCGGTGCCGGCTTGAACAAGACCTTCTCGACCGGCACCAACGTGGGCGTGGCCGTCACCGGCCAGCGCCGGGTCAGCCGATCGCCCCCGATCAACAATCCCGGCGGCGACAACGCGGTTGGCCCGGCCTATTCCTTGGTCGGCACGCTGACCCTATCGCAACCGTTCTTGCGCGGGGGATGGAACACCGTGGGATTGGCCAGTCTGCGCGTGGCGCGGCTCAACCGAACCGCCGCCACGCTGGCAACGCTCGAGACCGGCAGCCAGATCTTGCACGACGTGCTGACCGACTATTGGGAGCTCTGGTACTCGACGGAAGCCGTAAAGATCATCGAAGCGTCGCGTGATTTGGCCAAAACGCTGGAAGAGCAAGCGCACGAACAGGTCAAAAGTGGCACTTTGGCCAATGTGGATGCATTGCCGTTCGCCACGCAGGTCGCCGAACAGGAGGAGTCGATGGTCCAACAGGCTACCGATCAACGTCAGCGCGCGCTCAGCTTGGCACAGGCCATCGGCCAAGCGGCACGCACAGGCCCGGATCTGACGCCCGCCGATATGCCGCCGGACGTCAACGTCGACGACACCAGCACTCAAGCCGTCGACGATGCGCTGACGGCCTCCTACGAGCTGAAGCGCCTGCAGGCGGAGCTCTCGGTCGCACAGTACCAAGCCAGGATCGCCGGCGACGCACTACGCCCGAGCCTCAACCTCGATGCTTCGTTGTCTGCACAGGGCCTCGGCAACCGAGCGGTGTCGCCCGCGTTCGAGCAATTCGGAAACATGAACGCAGTGAGCGCGCAGGTCGGGCTGACCTTCGAGACACCGGTCACGAGCACGAGGCGCGACGCGCAAATTCAAAGCGCGCTGCTCAGTGCGCACATCACCGAGAAGCAGATTGAGAGCGCACGACAGCAGTTGCGCACCGACGTGCAATCAGCGCTCGCGCGGCGCAACGCGGCCAAGAGCCGGTTCGAGCTGGCGCAGGTTACGGAGAAGGTGGCAGGCCAGCTCGCAGACGGGCAGCGTGGCAAATTCCTGGCTGGAACCGCGCTCGCGATCGAAGTGCAAAAGGCGGATGACTCACACCGCCAAGCGCAATTGCGTGTGCAACGCGCGCGTGTGGATCTGGTCGAGGGCGAGCTCGACCTGCTGCACCTGCGAGGCAAACTGCTGGAGCGCTACGCGGACGTCTTGAAGCGGCTCGCGCCAAACGTGCTTACACTCGACGACGCGCATCAGCCAATGTGAGACTGACTAGATCCGCAGGATCGCGCGGACGACATTCGACTACATTGGTGTGACGACGAGCGCCGCGGCAAAAGCCTTCGATCGTGCAGCAAGAGTAAAGGGTCAGAATTATCGCGGCACGCCGCACTGCGGCAGAAAGCGATTCATTGGGCGAGAGTCGCCACCCCGAGTTACACTGCTCCCCGGATGACTCGTGTGCCCGAGACTGGAAAGCGCGCTAGCGACGCGTCCACGCCTCCAGTGCCGGACGAAGCGCTTAGCGACACCCAAAGGGGTGAGCCCGGGCACACCACTAGTATCCGCACGCTGAGTGAGCCAGCGGCGGAGCGCTTCCTGAGCGGACCGGAAATCGTGCTCGACGAGCCAGGTATCGAGGCCGGCCCGCTCTCGGGGCGGCGCGTCACCTACTACGTCCCCGGGCTGATCGTCGCCGACAAGTACGAACTCCTGCGCCCTCTGGGTTCGGGTGGGATGGGTGAGGTGTGGGTGGCACATCACCAGGGGCTCGACATCGACGTCGCGGTCAAGTTCATCGCCAGCGCCGGCGCAACTGAATCGGGCCTCGCTGAACGCCTGCTCGAGGAGGCCCGAAACACCGCGCGCCTCGGTCACCCGGCGATCGTGCGCGCGTTGGACTTCGGACATACCGATCGCGGCGACCCGTTCATCGTGCTGGAGTTGCTCGCGGGTGAAGACTTGGCCACGCGCATCGAGCAGAAGGGTCCGCTCGATCCGGAGCAGGCCGTCGCCACATTGTTACCTGTCGCGCACGCGTTGAGCGCCGTCCACGAGAGCGGCATCGTGCACCGCGACATCAAACCCGAAAACGTGTTTCTGGCCGAAGCCGAGCTGGGGCTGCAGGCCAAGCTCTTGGACTTTGGAATCTCACACAAGACCGATCGCGTGCGGCGACTGACCGTGCGTGACACCGCGCTGGGCACGCCGGACTACATGTCACCCGAGCAAGCCCGCGGTGAAACCAGTGATGCACGCACCGATCAGTGGAGCTTCTGTATCGTCCTGTTCGAAGCCATCACGCGCAGCCGCCCGTTCGAGGCCGACAATTACAACGCGCTTCTTCGCACAATCATCGACGATGCGCCCAAGTCGCTCTCGTCCTTCGGTGTGGATCAACCGGAGCTTTGGCAGATCCTGACTCGCGGCCTGGCCAAAGCTGCGATCGATCGCTATCCCAGCATGCGAGACTTGGGCGAAGCCCTCGCGCGCTGGCTGCAGGACCGCGGCGTGACCGAAGACTCGGTCGGGACGTCACTCCGTCGAGCTTGGGCGAGCGAGGTCAGCTCGCTCATTTCGGTCGAAGATTTGCTCAATCCCGCGGAGCACGTGCCAGCCAGGGGCGCGCTGGAGCGCGCATCCACTCAAGAGCTGAACAGCAGTTCTGCAGCGGAAGCGCCTGTCTCGGTGCGCGTTCGCCCTTCCCCCGCAGACGCTCACGCTCCAGTGATGGTCGCGCTGGAAGAGGCGCTGATGCCCACGAGCCGCCAGCATTCGGTGCCGGATTTGGAAGCCTTGGCCGAATTGCATCGCGGTGGCGATCCGGAGGATCGGCTACGCCGCGACGCGCAGCGGCGCGTGATCGTGACCCTGGCGATAATCGTAGTCGTGGTCTTCGGCACCGCGCTCTCGATCTTGGTCGGGACCGGCGTCATCGCGCTTTGAATGGGGGCGATCGCGATCCGGCATCGCAGCTCGCGGTACGCTGAATTTCAGCACTGATCGCTGATCAGCCGGTCAGAAACGCCATCGATCTCTCGGTTGCCCCAAGGGGTGGCTCAGAACTGAAAAATATAGTTGGAATTCAAACCAGACTTTTCGTTTGCGAAAAGGTCCTCGAGCCATAGTGGGTGGTTTCAACGACCCACCCGTGGCTCAGGGCGAGTGGCCGTTCAGCGATCTTGGCGGCGCTTTGGCAGGCGCATCGAACGGCACTGCCTGTACTCAGCGGCACTGGCCGCACTCATCGGAATTTGCGGTAGCAGCCATCGGTCGACAACTCAGCGCAGCTCGAGGTGCGATGCTGGATCGCGATCGCCCGCTCTTCAGAACTTCGGCAGAAGGGGCTAAGCTGCCTGCCATGACCGTGATCGTTCGAACGGCGGAGCCGAGGGATCTGGCGAGCATCGCCGTGCTCGCTGGACAGCTGGTGCGACAACACCATGGCTTCGATGCACAGCGCTTCATGCTGATTCCCAACGTAGAAGCTGGCTACGCTCACTTCTTCGCCACTGAACTGTCGAATCCCGACGTGCTGATCTTCGCCGCCGAACAGGCGGGTAGCGTGGTGGGCTACGCGTACGCGCGGCTCGAAGCCAGGGATTGGAACGCGCTGCTCGACGCCTGCGGTGTGCTGCATGACATCTTCGTCGGCGACGGGGTGCGCCGTCAGGGTGTTGCGCGACGGCTGGTCGACGCGGTACGTGTTGGGCTGAGCGGCAAAGGCGCCCCACGCTTACTGCTGCACACTGCGAGCAAGAATCTGGGCGCGCGCCAGTTCTTCGCAGCCATCGGCTTCCGCGAAACCATGGTCGAGCTCACCGCCGAGCTCTGACTCGGTATACGAAACAGGCGCGGTCACAAGCGTATATAAATCGCCGTTAAGATTCATGCCGAGCGCCCACGCATTCGGTCGCAGGCTAAATTCTTCGTATAATTTCGATAGGTCCGTGGGAACCGCGTGGAATTTCGACCCAGACCGCGAAACAATTTGGAAACAGTTCAGCAGTCGTGCGGAAAGACTGCTAGCGGTAGATGGAACGCCCTTCGGTGATTTCCCAGCCGAATTCAAGCCAGTTAAGAGGAAAAAATCATGAGCGGTAATACGGTCCGGCAGCAGGCGATTTCCAAGGTCTCCACGTTTATCTCCAGCTCGCCGCCCTTGAATTTCAAGGAAATTGGCTCCGGCAAGCAGTTCGGCCACAACGTGTTTGGCCTCAACGCGATGAAGGCGCACCTGCCGAAGGACGTCTACAAGTCGCTCAAGAAGACGATCGAGGGCAATCAGCCGCTGGACCCCGGGACGGCCGACGTCGTTGCGGCCGCGCTGAAGGACTGGGCGCTCGCCCGTGGCGCTACGCACTTCGCGCACATCTTCTATCCTTTGACTGGTTCGACCGCAGAAAAGCACGACAGCTTTTACAACCCGGACGGCGAAGGCAACGCCATCGCTGAGTTCACCGGTAAGAAGCTGATCCAGGGCGAGCCCGACGCTTCCAGCTTCCCGAGCGGCGGCATCCGCGCCACATCTGAAGCCCGCGGTTACACCGCGTGGGACGTGACCAGCCCCGCGTACCTGATGGAAAGCGAGAACGGGATCACGCTCTGCATCCCGACCGCGTTCGTGTCGTGGACCGGCGAAGCGCTCGATACGAAGACCCCAGTACTGCGCGCGACCGCCGCGCTCAGCGCGCACGCTACCCGCATCCTGAAGCTGTTCGGCCACGAGACGATCTCGGCCGTCACGTCGTACATGGGCTGTGAGCAGGAATACTTCCTAATCGACAAGAACTTCTACTTCGCGCGACCCGACTTGCTGAACGCGGGTCGCACGCTGTTCGGCGCCAAGCCTCCGAAAGGCCAAGAGTTCGAGGATCACTACTTCGGGGTGATCCCGAGCCGCGTGATGGCGTTCATGTTCGAGCTCGAGCGTGAGCTCTTGCTCTTGGGTATCCCAGTCGCCGCCCGGCACAACGAAGTGGCCCCCGGCCAGTTCGAAATCGCGCCGGTATTCGAGGGCGCGAACATCGCCGCCGATCACCAACAGCTGGTGATGGTGACGCTGAAGAAGGTCGCCGAGCGCCACGACCTGGTTTGCCTCCTACACGAGAAGCCGTTCGCAGGCGTCAACGGCTCCGGCAAGCATTTGAACTACTCGATCGGCAACTCGACGCAGGGCAACCTGCTCGACCCGGGCGCCACGCCGCACGACAACGCGCAGTTCATGGTGTTCTGTGGCGCGGTCGTGCGCGCGGTACACAAGTTCGGTGGTCTGCTGCGCGCTGCCATCGCTTCGGCCAGCAACGATCACCGCCTGGGTGCCAACGAAGCACCGCCCGCCATCATCTCGATCTTCATGGGCGAGCAGCTGGGCGACGTCTGGGAGCAGATCAAGGCCGGCGGGGCGAAGTCGTCCAAGGCCGGTGGCAAGCTGCAAATCGGAGTCGATTCGCTGCCGCACCTGCCGCGCGACGCGGGTGACCGCAACCGCACCAGCCCGTTCGCGTTCACCGGCAATCGCTTCGAGTTCCGCGCGCTCGGCTCGAGCCAATCGCCCGGCATCGCCTTGGCCACGCTGAACACGATCATGGCGGACTCGCTCGACTTCATCGCCACCAAGCTGGAAGCCGGCGTCGCGGCGGGCAAGACCCTGAACCAGACCATCCAGGCCACACTGCAGGAGCTCTATATCGAGCACGGCGGCGTCGTGTTCAACGGCAACGGTTACTCGGAAGAGTGGCACCAGGAGGCCGAAAAGCGCGGCCTTCTGAACCTGAAGACTTCGGTCGATGCGCTACCGCAGTACGAGACCAAAGACGCCATCGCGGTGTTCGAGAAGTACAAGGTGCTCTCGCCCCGTGAGCTCCACGCCCGTTACGAAATCTTCCTCGAGCAGTACGTCAAGACGATCAACGTCGAGAAGAACTTGGTGCTGCAAATCTCCAAGACCCAGATCTTGCCGAGTGTCCTGCGCTTCCAGACCGAGCTCGCCAACAATGCAATCGCCGTGAAAGGCGCGGGCCTCAGCGCGGACACCCTGCTCTTGACCAAGGTGTCCGGGCTGATTGCTGACCTCACCGGCGCGATTGCCGGCCTCGAAAAAGCCGCCGCGCATCACGGTGCCAGCAGCTTGCTCGAGGAAGCCAAGTACTTCCGCGACTCGATCCTGCCGGCGCAACTCAAGGTTCGTGAAGTGGCGGACACTTTAGAGCACCTCGTGCCTCAGGACATCTGGCCCCTGCCGACCTACCAAGAGATGCTCTTCATCAAGTGAGTTGCACCGTCCGGGAGCCACGCTTTCTGGCGCGGCACCCGGATCTTTCGTGCTGAGTCTTTCGCCCCATCGAGGTCACTCGCTGGGGCGTTTTTGATTTTGAGGTGGGTCCTGATTGTTTCCGGCAAGGACTCGACATACTGCAGCGGTCGCCCGATAGTCCGGCGATGTCGATTCGTCATTTCGCCGGTTTTCCCCTATTGATTGCCCTGGCCGGCTGTGGCCACGACGCCCCCCCTGCCGAAAGCCCGTCGCCGAGCGCCGCGACCGAAGTCCCGTCCGCACCCGCCGCGGCGGTCGTGCCCGACTACGTGCGCAGCGCTGTCGACGCTGCCGATCGCAGCAGTGCGGACCGCGCGCTGGACGCGGGCCGCAAGCCTGGGCTGACGCTGGCCTTCTTCGGCATTCGACCGGGCATGAAGGTTGGCGAGATCGGCGCCGGGCTGGGCTACACGAGCGAGCTGCTCTCGCGTGTGGTCGGCCCAACCGGCAAAGTGTACGCCCAGAACTCGCCCATGATTTTGGAGAAGTTCGCCAATGGGCCGTGGACCGAGCGGCTAGCGAAGCCCGCGCTGGCCTCGCTCGGCAACATCGTGCGCGTCGATCGCGAGTTCGACGATCCGTTCCCGCGCGAGGTCAAAGACTTGGACGTAGTGCTCGATGTGCTCTTCTACCACGACACGGTTTGGATCGGCGTCGACCGCGAGAAGATGAATCGCGCGGTGTTCGCGGCACTCAAACCGGGCGGTGTGTACGGCATCGTCGATCACAGCAGCTTGCCCGGCACCGGCCTCGGGGGCGTGAAGACCGTGCACCGGATCGAAGAGAAGACACTGCGCGGAGAGATCGAGCAGGCCGGTTTTCGGTTCATCGCCGAAGCATCATTCTTGAAGAACCCGAACGATACTCGCGATTGGAACGACTCACCCAAGGAGGCTGGCGAGCGCCGCGGGACCTCCGATCGCTTCGTGCTCAAGTTCGAAAAACCGTGAGTTTAAGCTTCGCGGCCCAGTAAAACCTGCTAAATCGCGAAAATTCCGGCACTTTCACGCCGGACCGAATTCGATATACTCGGACGCGATGAACGTTCGAACCTGGGTCTACTGGTGCATTTCTGGGACGACGCTGCTTGCTTGTGGCGGCGCCCCTGTTCCGCATGACGCGCTCAGCGCCGCGCAAGCCGATGTGAAGGGTGCGGAGGTCGGCGGCGCGAACGAAAATCCAAAAGCTGCGCTGCACGTAAAGCTCGCAAAAGATCAGATTGAAAGGGCGCAGAAGCAGATCGCCGACGGCGACAACGAAGAAGCGGCGCGCACACTCGATCGCGCACAAGCAGATGCGGAACTTGCGTTGTCCTTGGCCAAGGAAGCCAAAGCGCAGGGTGACGCCAGCGAAGCGAGCGAGCAAGTCGGTAAACTGCGCAAGGAGATTAGCAAGTGATGCAAGGGTGCTCGCGATTCGTGGATGTTTGTTTTTCTAGGTCCAATGCCGCGAGGTCTGCGCTGCTGGCCGCGAGCCTGAGCGCTCTGCTCGTGGCCTGCGGTACGGCCGCCGTTCCGCAGGAATTGCTCGACGCACGCGCCGCCTACGCCGAGGCGGCCAAGGGTCCCGCGGCGGATCTCGCGCCTGCGCAGCTCGACACCGCCAAGCAATCCTTGGACGGCGCACAGCGCAGCTTCGACCAAGACGGCCCGAGCCAAACCACTAAAGATCTGGCCTACGTGGCTCAGCGTCGAGCCGAGCTCGCGGCCGCCGAAGGCGGTCGCGAAAAGGCCGAGCGCAAACGCTCGGCGGCCGACAAAGACTTCAAAAACACTCAGATCGAGGGCCTGCAGAAGACCAAGGAGCAGCTGGACGCGGAGCGCAAGGCGCGCGAAGCGACCGGCCACGAGCTTGCCACCGAGAAAGCGGCGCGCCTCGAAGCAGAAAGAAAGGCCGCCGCCGCGATGGCCAGCCTGGCCGAAATCGCCAAGGTCAAGGAAGAGTCCCGCGGTGTCGTGATCACGCTCTCGGGCTCGGTGCTGTTCGCTACCGGCAAGAGCGATCTCCTGCCGATCGCCCAAGACAAGTTGAACCAGGTCGCCAAGGCGCTAAACGATCAGGGGTTCAAGGCCATCGTCGTCCAGGGCTACACGGACTCGGTGGGCAGCGCGTCGGACAACGATCGCCTATCGCTACGTCGTGCACAATCGGTGCGTGACTATCTAGTGACGCGCGGCGTCCCTTCTGAAAAGGCCACGGCCGAGGGCAAAGGCTCGAACAACCCGGTCGCGGACAACAAGACCGCCGACGGCCGAGCCGAGAATCGGCGCGTCGAAATCGTGGTCACGCCCGACAAGTAGTCGGGCTGGCGCCCGCTCGGGCTTTGCCGTACACCACGCGCTCGGAGTCGACATGCACAGGATTTTCATCGACGGGCGCGAAGGTACGACGGGGCTACAGATCCAAGAGCGGCTGGCAGCGCGTCCCGAACTCGAATTATGCGAGCTGCCGACCGCTCTCCGAAAAGATCCGGCAGCTCGCAAGGCGCTGATCAATCAAGTCGACTTCGTGATCACTTGTTTGCCGGACGCGGCCGCCCGCGAATCGGCCAGCTTGCTCGAAAACTCGCGTACGCGGCTGATCGACCCGAGCAGCGCGCATCGCGTGAGCCCTGACTTCGTCTACGGCTTTCCAGAGCTGAACGGCGGACAGCGGGATCGTATTCGCAAAGCTTCGCGGGTGAGCGTGCCTGGCTGCCACGCGACCGGCATGGTCGCGGCACTGGCGCCGTTGGTCGCCCGCGGCCTGGTGCCCAAAGACTACCCCGCCGTGGTGCACTCCATCACCGGCTACAGCGGAGGCGGTAAAAAGCTGATTGCCACCTACGAGACGGCCACGCCGAACGAGCGTGAGCACCTGCGCGGCCCGCGCCCCTACGCGCTCAGTCTGCGCCACAAGCACCTGCCGGAAATGCAGCACGTCGTCGGCTTGGATTCAGCGCCGCTTTTCCAGCCGCTCGTCGGTGACTTCTACAAGGGCATGCTGGTCTCGGTGCCGTTGTTTTCACGCTTGCTGCCGAAGAAGCTGTCGCCCAAGGACGTGCACGAAGTCTTATCCGCGCACTACCAGGCTGAGCGCTTCGTCGTCGTTCAACCGCTGGATGCCGAATCGCTATTGGAAGACGGCTACCTGAATCCGGTCGCCTGCAACGACACGAACCGGCTCGAGCTGTTCGTCTTCGGACACGAACAGCAACTGTTGATCGTCGCGCGGCTCGACAACCTGGGTAAGGGCGCGTCCGGGGCGGCGGTGCAGAATCTGAACTTGATGCTCGGTGTCGATGAAGCGAGTGGGCTGGAAAGTTGAAGGCAGCCCTGGGCCGGTCGTCCCAGGGATGGGCGAGGATCGTGGCTCCCTACAAGTACATCCACGCACAACGAACTTTTCCGGAAAACTCGCTCCGGCGTACAGACGCGGTTCGTGTGTGGCAGAGAGGGCGCTTGACGCTTCGTCGCGCGGCCCGTACGACTGATGGCACGTGAGTGCAGTTCAACCTTCCGTCGTCTCCGTGCTGTTAGGAGCTTGCCTGTTCGGTTGTGGACAGGCGCAGCATCCACACTCGACGATCGAGCTCGTGGGTAAGACCCAAACGGGTACCCTCGCTGATCTGGCGAGCGACCAGATCAGCTCGGCTCCCGCGAGCCCCGGCGTGAGCGACATTCACGCAGAGACCGCGTCAGGGGCGCTACCCTTCACGTCTTGCCCCGCCGGTATGGCGCACGTGGGCGGTTATTGCATCGATCGCTATGAAGCGTACGTCGTCGAGCTGGACGCCACCGGCAACGAGCGACCCCACTCGCCGTACACCCCCGTCGATGGCCTGAAGGTGCGCGCAAAGGTGGCCGAGGGCGTGGTGCCACAGGGGTACATTTCTCAGGTGCAGGCGCGGAGCGCTTGCCAGAACGCGGGCAAGCGTCTGTGCTCGGCGCCCGAGTTCTCGCTTGCTTGTCGCGGTCCGAACCACAGCGCGAGCTACCCGTACGGTGGCACTCGTCGCCAACGCGGCAAGTGCAACGAGGGCAAAGGCAGCGCAGTAACAGCGGTGTTTGGCCAGGGCGCACCGTTCGACGGGCAACTCATGAACGACGAACGCTTGAACCGTTGGCCGGGAGGCCTCGCCAAGACGGGCGCCTACTCAGCGTCGGTCTCGCCCTACGGCGTGTTCGACTTGGTCGGCAACCTGCATGAGTGGGGTGCAGAAGTTGCTCCCAATGGGCACGGCTCCTTCCGCGGTGGTTTCTACGGTGACGCCGAAATCAACGGCCCCGGCTGCAACTACGTGACCACGGCGCATGCCGCGATTTACCACGACTATTCGACCGGGTTTCGTTGCTGTCGGGACGCTGAGTAGTCAGCCCTGCGCGCGCCCCTCAGGCACGTCCGGGCAGTCGCGGCTGCTCGCCGATCAACTTGAGATACAGGTAAGCGTTACCGACCATCAGCACCGGAAACGACACCAGCAATGCGCCGATGCAGCAAGCCAGCGCGCCCGCAATGCCCACGAGCATGGACAGCAGTGCGTAGACGATGATGTTGGTCCGATACGGGGTGGTGGCCTGCCAACTAGCCTTCAATGCCTCCGTCCCGCCCAAGCCTTTGTCCACGATGAACGCGGAGTAGGCGATCCAGCCGGCGTACAGAAAGAGCCCAGGGACGATGCAAGCCCCGAAGCCGATGGTAACGCCCAAGGTGTAGAGCAGCGTGCCGCCGAGCATTGGCGCGAAATAGCGGCCGCCAGAAAATACCACGCCAAAATCGGGCTTTTCGCCGCGCGCGACGCGCAATGCAAACTGCACCACACCGCCCAAGACGAATGCCTGAACCACGATCGAGACCAAGTAGCCGACCAGTGAGCCACCGCCGTTGATCAGCGCGAGCACTGTGGGATCGGCCGAGCCCGACGCCGCCAGCGCGCCAACCACGCCGCCGCGAATCCCGCTGATGACGAAACTCGGGAGTGTCGAGACGAAACCAGCCACAGCAAGCGGCACTGCCACGCCTGCGAAGTCTTTGGTCACCGCTGTCCAACCGAAGGCTATCGCCTCACTCCCTTCGAACCCCGGCCCACCACCACCGGGTGGCGGTGCCCCGGGCTGGTACGGCGGCGGCGCGAAGCCACCACCAAACGGCGGAGCACCACCGGGCGGACCGTAGCCGCCCCCAGGCGGACCATAGCCACCCGGTGGTGACCCAGGCGGACCATAGCCACCCGGTGGTGAGCCCGGCGGACCGTAACCACCGGGTGGCGACCCGGGCGGACCGTAGCCACCGGGTGGTGACCCGGGCGGACCGTAGCCACCGGGTGGTGACCCGGGCGGACCGTAGCCACCGGGTGGCGCGCCCGGCGGGCCATAGCCACCAGGTGGCGAGCCCGGCGGACCGTTGCCTCCTGGCGGAACTCCTCCGCCTGGTGGAGGCGAACCAGGAGGACCCCAACCGCCCGGAGGCGGGCCGCCCGGCGGACCATAGCCACCGCCACCCGGGGGCCCGTAACCTCCCGGAGGATAGCCGCCACCCTGCGCATGAATCGACTCGAGGTGATCTGCGTGGTTCACCCCTCAGAGACTGCCAGGGCAGGCCATAGCCGTCTATAGCGTTCGGATCGCTCTAAATCGCGGGCAGGGACTCGCGCGAGTGGACTCACGCCGGGGTTAAGTCGAGCGCGCCCTGGGTCGTACTGCGGGGAGCGTTCCTCTGACATGTCGGCGATTCGTTGGGTGCTGATATTCTGCGTTGTAGGCTGCTCGTCGGCGGTGGCGGCGAACGCCATGGCCGAGCCGAATAAACCGCTAGGGCAAGCCGAGGCGAAGCCTGACCTCGGCGAGCCAGAAGGCGTGGCCAAGGCGCGCGCGCGACTATTGTTCGATAAGGGCGTCACTGCTTACCGAGAAGGTCGCTTCTACGACGCCGTCGACATCTTCCTCGAAACCAATCGCCTGTACCCGGATCCGAAGCTCTCGTTCAACGTCGGCAAGGCGCTCGAGGGCATGAGCAATCAGGCCGGCGCGCTGCGCTACTACCGCGAATACCTACGCCGCTTGCCCGACGCGCCCGACGCTCACGACGTCGAGAGCCACGTGCACCAGCTGGAGCAGGCATTGAGTCAGAAAGGTTTACAACAGCTGACCGTGCTCTCGACTCCGGACGGGGCCACGGTCAAGCTCGACGGGCAGGCAGTCGGCGTCACGCCCTGGACGGGTGAGAGCTTCGCAGGCAAGCACCGGATCGTGTTGGAAGCCGCGGGTTATCGGCGCAGTGAAAGCGTGATTGAGCTCGATTCACATCGAGCGCGCGATTTCAGCATCGAGCTAGAGAAGGCCCCGGACGTGACTCTAGCTGACCCGCCCGTCAAAAGCGCAGCCGCTCATGTCGAGGCCAAACTCAGCACGTTCACCTTAGCCACGTTGGCCACCGGGATCGGCCTGCTGGGCACGGCGCTGATTGCCCAAGTCGCAAGCGGCAGTAATTCGACCGGTATCTCACGCACCTCGGCGTTCTTCGCTGGCGGCGGCGCAGGCGTCACCGTGGTCGGAGGCCTGATGCTCTATTTCGATCTCAGCCCGAGCAAAACACGTGGCCAATCCAGCGGGGTCACCTGGGACAACGGCGGACTCGAGCACGGCATGTCTCGCTAGCAAGCCAACGTCGAACGAGCCCGTGGTCGTGCCCTCACCGAAACGGATTCTTCAAGTCGTTCCGCGCCGGCTTCGGCTCCCAACTGCGCGGCTTCGGGCTCGCCGCGCGCGCTTCACTCGGTCGCGCCTCGGCTGGGCGCGCTTCGACCACTGGCGCGCGGTGAACGGGCGGAGCGCTGGCTGCAGCGCTCGGCCTCGCGGTCGCCAATGGCCGCGGCATTTCCACCACGCTCTGGACGGTAATCTCGTCGGCTAGCTTCAAGTGGCGACGCTCGATGGCTTGCGGCGCGGGAGACGGATCGTCGTCCTCGTGCGCGCCCGGGCCGGAGAGCGCTTGCAGAGCGACTGCCGCGGAAAACGAAAGCAACGTGCCCGCAACCGTAAACCAAATCCAGCGCCGCCGCGAGGGCAGCCGCTGCCTGGGTGTGCCGCCATTCTGATCGGTCTTCGCCGAATACGGCACGTCGAACAAGCGATTGGTCGAAGCCTCGCCCGCGGAGCGCAGCAGCACGCCACTGCTCAGTTCGCCGTTTTCGTCGACCGGCACGGCCTCCGGTTCGGCTTCACCCGAGCGGACGGTCGGCGGATGCGCGTCGACCGAGGGCGGGTCGGTCGGGAAGAACGAGTGATGTCGAGTGGTCGCTTTGCGCTGCGGACGCTCCAGCCACTTGGAGCGCAAGAGCCCGTTGGTGACGTCCTCTTGCACCCCCCGATCGAGCAGCCAGATCGCCAGCGCGCGGCCGAGTTCGAACATGTCGGGGCAGCGACGAAGGCGATCCTTCTCGAGGCCGCGCGAAATGATCGACCAGAGAAGTGGCTCGCTGATGCCCAGTTCGTTGAAGGTCTTCGGTTGGCCTTCGAGGATGGCGTACAAGAGCGCGTTGTAATTCTCCCCAATGAAGGGCAAGCGCCCCGTGATAACCTCGTACAGGACCACGCACAGCGCCCAAACGTCGGTTCGGCCGTCTACGTCCGCTTCACCACGGGCTTGCTCGGGAGACATGTATGCCGGGCTGCCCAAGATAGTGCCGACGGTGGTCAAGCTCGGCGAGGCGCTCTTCTGATCGAACTTCGCGATCCCGAAGTCCAGCACCTTGGGCTCGAGCCGCCCGTTGGAAGAGCGCGCAAGGAAGATATTGTCGGGCTTGAGATCACGATGAACAATCCCCCGCTCGTGCGCAGCGAGCAGCGCCTCGGTGATCGGCAGCAGCGTTTGCACCGCGCGCACGGGGTTCAGCTTGCCGCGACGTGCGACCGTATCACCCAAGCTCTCACCGTGAAGGAGCTCCATGGCGATGAACGGGTCCGAAAGCTCAGTCAAACCGAAATCGAAGATCTTGATCACCGCGGGGTGCTCGATGCTGGCGGCGGCTCGCGCCTCCTGCAGCAATCGCTCTTCGAGCCCGGGCACGCTGCGCGAAAGCTCCGCGCGGATCAACTTGAGGGCGACGTGAACGTCGAGCGCGAGGTTCTTGGCCACCCACACCGACCCCATTCCACCTTCACCCAGGATCCGAACCAGCTGAAACTTCTGAGCGACGACTACCCCGGGCTCGTAGGCACTGTAGGCGCGCACGGTGACCTGCATGGGGACGGGCACTTCGGCAACCAGCGAAGCGGCGTCGACGCGCGTTTGGTCCATATTCTGCGCTGCACCGCGCACGGTCTGCTCCGTGGCGGCTGCAGCCACCGGATCCGTCGGGTTGTATGCGTTCGCGCTGGATGCCAAAACTTCTCGGGACCTGGAACTAGGCCTCTGCCGTAGCGTAAAACGGCCCAACCCCACGCAACTTGAGTCCTAGGGCGCGGCTCGTGTGTGCTAATTAATCAGCGTTATGTCGAAGAGCGCGCTATTTTTGCCATTGCTTTTACTCGCCGCGTGCGGTGGGACCCCCGCTGCCAAAAACCCGGAACCCGCCGAGGCCGACCCAGGAACGCCATCCGAGAAGACCGAAGCCAAAGCCGACGACGCCCCAGAGACGGGTGACGAGCCGGACACAAAAAAGGCCGATGCCAAAAAGCCGGAGGGCAAACCGGCAAGCGACGGCCCGAAGCCCACGCGCTCCGCCCAGGACATCCTGACCGCACCCGACGTCGTGTTCATGCTCTCGTTCAACGACTCGGACGTGAAGCAAACGGCGGACAGCAAGTGCACGGCAAGCTCCGGCAATGACCCGAAGAAGATGAACGCCTGCATGGCCAAAGCGCGCAAGGCGATCGACATCGATGGTTACCAATTCAAAGAGCTGAGCGGCAAATGGTTTTGGCTGACGCTACGCACGCAGGGCAAGACCTTGCATACCCTGCACAAGTTCGAGATCGAATTTGGCCCGGAAACGCCGGGCAGCGTGACGATCAAGCCCCAGGGCAAAGATCTGGGTTCGAAGCCTGGCAAGACGCCTGCAGCCGTAACCGTCCAGGTACCGAACGACTATCAGATCTCTCTCAGCGATCCGAAGCTCGGCAAGCTCGTGTACGAGGCGAAGATTGGCTTGTTGAGCAACGAAGCTAGTAGTCCTCCGCGCTGACGCGCGCTCGATTGGCTCGGAAGACGTTCACGAAATAGGACACGGCGAGCATGAACGCGAACGGCCACCAGCCGAGCGCGAACTTCATGGCGATCGAGTTCCGCGGTTGGTGAAGGGCGTCCAAATCGAATGCCGGCGACAGCGTAGAGCGCAGGAACACGGGAAACAGAGCGGCGCCGGCGGCTGAGAGCACGCCGGCGATCAGCGCGCACGAACCCAAGAACGCGCGGCCATCGAGCGTGCCGCGCCGCGAGCTGACTAGTACTACGCAGCCAGAGACCGCGAGCGCGATGCCGAGCCACGAGAGCGGGCGGGTCAGTAGCTTACCGAGCAATTCTGGGCGAACGAAGTAAGTCTCCAGCGTAACGACGGCGAATAGCAGCGCCACCGCCGGCCAGAGCTTACGCTCGAGCAACAAGCAGCGCTCTCGCACCGCGCCGGCCGTGCGCCAAGCCAGGAAGGCTGCGCCATGAGCCGACAACAAAGCGACCGAGAGCAAGCCGACGCTCAGCGAGTAATAGTCGAGCAGGCCGACCTGACCCGTGGTGCCGAAGTCGGTGAAGAAAGGCATGGTGAACTCACGGCTTTGGTCGACCGGCACGCCGCGCACGATGTTGCCGAAGGCAACCCCGAAGAGCAACGCCAAGAGCAGGCTGGCCCCGGCGAACACGGTATCCCACAGCGCGCGCCACATGCCGTCGGCGACGTGACTGCGCACTTCGATAGCGACGCCGCGCAAGGCGAAGCACCACAAAACCAGGTGCAGCGCCAAGTAAAATGCCGGAAACGCGGTGGTCAATAGCTCCGGAAAGGCTACGAACAGCACGCCGCCGGTCGCGATCAACCAGACCTCGTTGCCATCCCAGAAAGGGCCAATCGCAGCCAGCACGGTGCGCCGCTCGGCATCCGATTTGGCCACGAACAAATGCAATGTGCCTGCGCCGAAGTCGAAGCCATCGAGCACCACGTACGCAGTCAACATCAAGCCCAGCAGGGCAAACCAGAGCTCAGCCATGAGCCTCCTGATCCGGGCCGTGCGCAAGTTCACGACCAACCAAGAACAGAAATAAGAGACCGAGGACGAAGTACAGGCCGGTGAAGCCAATCAACGTGAAGAGCGTGTTGCCGGAGCTCACGCTCTTGCTGTAGCCATCGGCCGTTCGAAACAGACCGTAGACGAGCCAAGGTTGACGGCCAAGCTCTGCCGTCATCCAGCCTGCGGTCGTGGCGATGTACGGAAAAGGGAACGCCAACATCAGAATCCAGAGCACGGAGCGCGTTTGCGTAAGCACACCTCGAAAGCCGAGCCAGGTACTGATCCCCATCAGCAAGATGAACAGCGTCCCGAGCCCCGCCATGATATGGAACGAATAGTACAAGAGCTCGATGTTCGTCGGCCAAGTGTCGACCGGGAACTGGCTCAGGCCGAGCACACTGCGCTTCGGCGTGCCATAGGCCAGGACACTCAGCACCATCGGCGCCTTGATCGCGTTGTCGATACGCCGCTCGCGCACGTTCGGTTGGCCGATAAAAGTGAGTTCGGCATTCTCACCGCTTTCGAAGCGGCCCTCCATCGCGGCCAGGGTTACGGGCTGAAACTCCGCCACCAACTTGGCTTGTCGATCGCCGCTTGGGAACGCGACCAACAAGCTTGCTACGAGCCCAACGCGCGTCCCCCACTTCAGGTACAGGCGCGCTTGTTCCTGGTGCTGGCCACGCAGGAAATAGAATGCGCCGACTGCGCTGACAACGAACGACGCCGTGACCACGCTCGCCATCATCGTGTGCAGGTACTCGACGATCGCCCACGGATTGAACAAGAACTGAAAGGGCCGATCGAGCACCAGCACGCCTTCCAGCAGGGTATGCCCAGTGGGGTGCTGCATGAAGGCGTTGGTGGCGACGATGAAGTAGCCCGAGAGCCAACTGCCCGCCCAAACCGCGCACGCCGCGCCGAAGTGTTTACCGCGGCTCAGCTTTCGCTCGCCGAACACCAGCGCGGCCACGAACGCGCTCTCCAAAAAGAACGCGAACATGCCCTCCATCGCCAGAGTCTGGCCGATCACACCCGCAGAGTAGCGCGAGAAGCGAGCCCAGTTGGTCCCGAACTGAAACTCCATCGGCACGCCCGTCACGACACCGAGCACGAAATTTACCCCGAAGATCTTGCTCCAAAAGCGCGCAGCTAGATCGCACTGCTGGTCACCGGTGCGCAGCGCGCGCCACTTCCAGAGCACGATGATGAGCGCCAGGCCCATCGTGAGCTGCGGGAACAAATAGTGATAGACGATCGTGAAGCCGAACTGCAGCCGGTGCCAAAAACTCGGATCATCCACGCTGACCTACTCCGGCAGCAACATAGGCCTCGCACGCCGGATCGCAACCGGCGAAAGCCCGAGTAGGGCAGTTGATCGCAGGTGCTGTCAGGGCGGGCTGACAGCTGCGGGAGTGGCGCTCTGCACCGGCGTCAGGCACTGAACGGTGGGCAGCTCACCCCGTTGATCGGCGCAAGCGATGTCGAGTTCGGCTTCGCGCACCTCGTAACGGCTGACACCGAGCTCCGCGCCATACAGTTTTCGCTTGCTCATGCCCGAAACCACTGCGTAGCCGCGACCCCTGCACAGATCTTCGGCCTGCTTCACGCAGTTGTCCAAGGTCGCTCCGCACTTCAGGTGCCAGGATCCGTCCGGCTTTTTTAGCGGGGGGAGTATGGAGGAAGAGGCGCAGGCAACCAGCAGTAGCGAACTCAGAATCGCGCGGAACATGGATTCCCCCATTGCCGGAATGCCCACGGCGCGGCAACCGACAAACAGCCCCGGAGTGAGTTTAGTGTTCGCAATGTTTCAGAATCGCAGCATGCTGACGAATGAATGGGTCATGATTGCCGGCCGGGCTCGGAAAAACGCGCCAAAGTCTAGACGCGATCGCCGAGATTGCGGCTCCGTTTCCAGACCTTTGCCTGCGAATGCTTGAAAATATACCTTGCTCGCGCCGGTGCTAGTGAGATCATTGAGCCGTGATTTCGAGAGATTTCTACCATGTTTTTCGACAACCGGCGGGGCGACATGTCACTTCCAGCTGATCGCGCCGGAATCGATGACGATGGCTTTCGTGTCAGCCTGGAGGGCGCCACGTTGCCGGACTTCGTGCAGATGGAATGTCTTGCGCAGTCGAATCGCGTCTTCCGGATCACCTCGGGTCATCGCATCGGCTACCTGTTCTTCAACAAGGGGCAGATGATCCACGCGCTCAGCGGTGACCAAGTGGGTGAGCCGGCTGCGCTCGAAATTCTGAAGTGGCGCGATGGCTCGGTCGAACCGTGCAGCGTGGGCTGGCCGGACGTTCCGACGATCCACTCGACTTGGCAGAATTTGTTGATCCTATCGGCCCAAGCGCGTGACGAATCGGGGCGTCACAAGCTCGTGTCGTTTCCGGGTCACCGCAGCGCGATTACCACCGGTACCGGCACGTTGCGCAGCGACACGACCAAACTCGTGAAAAAAGAAGAACCCTCGATGAACGCCCCACCGAGTTCGCAGTCACTCTCGCTCGCGCAATTTCAGGCCTTCGTCCGGCTCGACCCGGCAGGCAACGTGGTCAGCGCAAAAGGTGACTCGGAAGAGCTCGCTCCTGTGGCCGCCTACGCGGCCCGTTTGGCCGAGCTGATTGGCAACATGCTCGGAATGGAGGGCTTCAGCTCGCTGGAGTGCAGCTTCCCCAAGGACCGAGTGTTCTTGCATCGCGAGCGATCCGGCAACTTGGTTGCCCTGAGAGTCCCGGCCGACGCCGAGGTCGGTGCGTTGCGCGAACGCTTTGGCGTCTGAATCGAGAGCCCCAAGAAAGCCCCGAGGCCCCATGATCACCCAGATATTAGCCGGGATGCGTGATGTAGACGGAGTGCACGGCAGTTTCGTCGTGACCAAGACGGGGGCACTGGCCGGCAAAGACTTGCCTCCCATGTTCGACGACGCCGTGCTGAACGAGGTGGGGCGACGAGTGGTGCGTTTGCACGAAGGCCTGTGCGCGGACGGCGACGACTTCGATCACTGCGTGATGCGCTTTGCGGACCACAAGCTTTACCTTCGCAGCATACCGAGCGGTTTTTTGTGCGTGCTGTCGACCAATGGCGTGAACACCCCCGCCCTGAAAATGGCGCTGACTCTGACCTCACGCCGAGTCGATCCGCTGATTGCCGAGGGCGCTGCGGCAACACCCAGTCCGTCCGTAGCCCCGCGTGCTTCGGAACCGCCGCCGCCAGCCTCGGGCGCCCCCTCACGGCGCCAAGCGACCTACCGCGGTCACCGCGTCTGAACAACGCAAACGGCGCGCTGCCGCGCGGCGGTCGGAGTCAGCGCTCGGCTTCGTACAGCTTCACTCCAGCCACGTGCACGCTGCCATCGACAGTCAGCGTCAGTGAACCGGAGGCCACCGCGACTTGGTAGGGGCCGATCAGCCCCCAGCGTGCAACCGCGGGACTGACGGTGGTAGTTAGTGTGCCGAAGAATCTGTCCGCAGGGCTAGCGCCGATCATCAGCGTACCGTTGTCCGAACTAACGGTGGAAGTGAGCCAAGCGTACGCCCAATACTTGCCGTTCGGAACCGGCCAAGTCGCGGAGTCCGCGGTGCTCAGGGTACGCGCGGTGTTGAGCAGGCTGGTGCCGGTCGTGTCCGTCGTGGGCAGTACTTTCGCCGACGGGTTCGAGTAAGCCATACTGCCGCTGAACGTGAGCTGGGCGTCGCTCTCCGCGATCAAGGATTGTCCGCCGACTATCAGCCCGGGGCCGTTCATGTTCACTCCGAGCGCGAATGCGCAGTCCGGGAAAAGCGCCATCGGCGGCTCCACGCCCCACAGCCGTTGCCCACCGCGATAGACGGTAATGGACTGGCTGACGACCCCCGGGGTGGCTCTCATGAACGAGTAGTGGCTGTTCTGGTCGAACCGTGGGTCCAAGCTGCCCGCAACCAAGTCTTGAGTGATGACGAACTTGGTGCCGGTCGTGACCGTCGTCGGGTCGTTGAACGCGATCTCCAAGTAGCTGTCGGTGACGAGGCCGTTTGCATCCTTGGGTCCAGGTGGGAAGCGATGCACGGACGTCAGGACGTTCTTGCTGATGTCCGTCTGCATGTTCATGCCGCCGGGGTCGACGGTCGCCTGGGAGTCGAGACCAATGATCGGCTCGGTCACGCTATTGTGGTTATAATAGTAGCGAATCGTGAGCTCCCGCAGCGACATCGAAACCGTGTCCAAGTAGCTGATGTTCAACCTGAACTTGGGCGTCGTAGTGAGCGCTGCGAGTTCGATCGACTCATAGGTCAGAGCGATCAGCGGAACGCAGATCTTCGTGGCAGCGCATTGCGCGCTCAAACAATCCGAGTTGCTCGCGCAAGCCTGATTGCCGGAACACGGCGCGCACACTGGACCTCCGCAATCCGTGCCCGACTCTCCATCCCCCGCGAGGTGATTGGAACAGTGCGCCGGATAGCTCACGGGCATCGGGAATATGCAAGGTTCGCCGCCGGCGGCTCCGGCTGAGCCAGCTTCCCCCGCGCCACCGCCACCCGCAACTGCACCGCTCCCCGATGAACCCGTGGCGCCCGAGTCGCCGGCGACCTCGCTGCCACCGCTAACGCCACCGCCACCACCAGGGGCAACGCCACCAACGCCGCCACCAGCGCCGCCACCGGCGGTCGCTGCCCCGCCGCCACCCGAACCAGAGCTGGCCGACGGCAAACCGTATTCGGGGAAACCGCAGTTACTGACGGTTGCGCAGAGGGCGAACGCTGCTGCGCAAACCAAGACAGCTCGGCGCGTTTTACTCGACGTACTATCCGGAAACACTCCGAAGCGAAGAGCGCTTATTCGTCCCGGCATCGATCCGGTAAAGGTTAACACGCAGGGACGGCCCGCGCATTCGGGCGCGAGGCCGCCAGGCGCATTTCGGGCCGGTGCGGTGTGGCGACGCGCTGCCGCCAGGCCGGGCGCGAATCCTATTCGGCCAGATCGATCTGGTTATCGAGCAGGATCGCGCCTTTGGACACGACGGTTTCGCCAGGCGCGATACCCTTGAAGACCACCACCCTTTGTTCGCGCACGGCGCCTGCAACCACGTCTCGGCGCACGAAGCGACCGGCGGCGTTCTTGACGTACGCATATTGGCGGGAGCCATCGGACACCAGCGCACCTGCCGCTACCTCGACGCTACCCTCCGGAGTGGACGCCTGAAATTGCATCTTGGCGTATGTATTCGGTTTGAGGCGACCATCTGCGTTATCGAGGCGAACACGCACGGGCACGGTGTGACGCTCGGCATCGACGACCGCGGACACCATGTCGACCTTGCCGTCGATCACCACGCCGGGCAGCGAGGTGATCGTCACGCGCGCCGAGACTCCAGGTGCCACGCCGTCCGAGTCCGACTCGAACAGGTCTGCCACGACCCAAACCGTCGACAGATCGGCGACGAGCATCAAAGCCGCCTCGGCCCCGGGCGTGAGCTCCTGACCCGGCAGCACGTTCTTCTCGACGACGCGGCCGGCACGCGGCGCGTGTACGATGAATTCATTCTCCGACTTGGAAGTGATGTCCAGCGAGGCAAGCTTCGAGGAAGCGACGCCGAACGACAACTCGGCTTGACGCAGTTGCTGCGCTGCGGCGACTGCCTCCTTTTCTGGCAAGGCCCGCGCCTCGACGATCGCCCGCGTACGATCGAGCACGCTCTTCGCGGATTCGACGTCGACCTTGGCTTTGCTTTGGTCCACGTGCAGGGCTGCCAAGTCCGCGCTCGCGACCGCGAACAGTGGCGCGCCCTTTTCGACCAGCTGCCCGAGCTCCGCGTATACTTGGGTGACACGGCCAGAAAGTGGCACGCCGATGCGCGCCGCCTTGGTTTCGTCGACCTTGACGAACGCCGGAACTGCATCGGTCCAAGTGCTAGCGATCGGCTTCGCGGTTTCGAGCGCGAGCACCTGCCACTGGGGAGCTCCCGCGGCGATGGCCACGGAACCGTGTTCGACGGTCAGGCCAGTTTGCGTTTGCGCTGGTGGAAGGGCCTTGCGCACGAAGCGGGACGACGCCCAGACCGTTGCGGCGCTGACCAACACGGCCAGCACGACACCCAGCCGAGTAGTGGGTCGAAAACGGAATGCCGGGTCGCTCGGCGGAGGCAGACCGGCACCATGACCTTGTGAAGGTGGGATCTGGTTTTCAGCGTGAGCTTGTAACATCAACTATCCTCTCGCGGCTTTTGGCCGACCAAGTTCTGATCGATTCCGAGCGCGCGGCGCAACTCGTTTTCGACACTAAAGAGCGCGAAGCGCGTATCAGCCTCCTCCAGTTGGAGGGCTGCGTGCTCCCGGCGCGCGATCAACAAATCCGTCAAGCTAATTTGACCCCGTTGATAGGCGGTGGTCGTCGAGCCGACGACCTCGTTCGAGCGAGGCAGCGCGGTGTTCTGGATGTTCTCGAGTTTCTGCTCCAGTAAGTGCCGCCTAATCAGGAGCGATCGCGCGTCCGACGCGGCGTGCCGCTGGGTCGACTGCAAAACCGCGGACAGCTCCTCGGCGCGATGATCCGCTTCGCGTGCTCGGTACTGACCGTGATCGAAGAACGGCAATGGAATCGAGGCGGAGACGCCGAGCGTGTGTGGCTGAGCCCCAGCGACTTCGTAGTAGTCCCGAGTATAAGCCACGCTCAGCGTGGGATCAGGAATCGCGCTGCGGCGATGCAGCGTGCCTTCCACGACCGCCGCGCGTTGTTCGAAGCGCAGCGCGCGCAGATCGGGACGCGCAGCGATCGCGCCGTTCAAATCATCTGCCGCAAATTGTCCGCCCGCAGACTTCTCCGCGGCATCGAGCGTGGCTCCGTCAGCTTGACAGGGCGCGAACAACAACGCTTCGCAATCGGCCAGCGCATCTTGCAAGTCCGAGCGATTGTCGGACACGTCACGGCCGACGCGATCGGAGTCCAACAGCAAACGGGCATGGTCGACGCCGCTCACGTCGCCGCGGTCCAATCGGATTTTGGTGAGGTCGGCCATGGACTGCGCGGAGAGCAGACTCTCGTCCAAAATGTGCTGACGTGCTGCGAGGTAGGCGACCCGAGTCATCGCCGCTCGAGCGTCGGTCAATAGACCAAGCAAGGTGCCACGATAGTCCTCGGCCGAAGCGTCGCGGTGCAGCTTGGCGGCTTCGTTGCGCGGACCGCGTTTACCGAGTTCGAAAGTTTGTGACAGGCCCACGGAATAGGAAAGCGTATCGGACCGAGAAACGCCCGGCGCCACCCGGTTGAAGCGGCCGACCGAAATGTTATTTAGCCCCAAATCCAGCGTGGGGTTCTGCCAAGCGCGGCTCGCGCCTACCTGGTCGTTGGCCTGCGCGACGCGCGCGCTGGCGGCATGCACGTCCGGGTTCATGCGGGTCAGCCAGGCGACCAAGGCTTGGGGGTCGGCGAGCAACGTAGCAATAGGCGCCGAGGGACCCGGCGCGGATAGGGACGGCTGCGACGGGGGGGATGTCGGTGATTGCACGACCGGCTGCTCAGCCCGGGCTGCGCGGCCGAGCAAAATGCAGAAAGCAGCGAGGAAAACCGGCAACGACGCGCGAATCAAAGGGGGGGCTGGCAAGAGTGACATGGAACCTGAGACACTATGGACACATACCGAAGCACAGCGCGTGCCAGCCAAGATACGCAGTAGCCCTAGTCGAACCTTCCCTGGGCCGACGCGGGCTCCACCCGTCGTTCCACGGCCGGCCGGTAAGTTTCTAGAACTATTGGACAAACAACACTCCTGTTATGCTGACCACGGCTCTCATGTCGATTGTTCGCTGGCTTGCGTTTGCATCACTGACGTTTGGCGTCGGCCAGGCTTTGCTCGCCTGCGGGAGTACTGACGGCCGGCCAGCATCCCTCGTGAGTGCTGGGGGGCAAGCAGACCGCGGAAGCGGACACGCGGGGCATGGCGGGGGCAACTCGAGCGATGCCGGAGATGCCAATGAAGTCGCCGGAAACCGCGGCCTGAGCGGTGATGACGGGGGAGCAGCGGGCGAACGAGGGTTGGCGGCTCGGCCGCTGGCGATTTTTCCGAACCAGCTCCAAGTCGACGTGGGTTGCGGTGCGACCCCGGATCCAACCGAGCTCGTGATTCGAAACGACGGCCTCTTGCCACTCACCATCTCGAGCGCCACCGCGAGTGCGGGCTACCTGGTGAACGGTCAGCTGCCGTTGCAAATAGCGGCCAACGCCAGTGCAGTATTGTTGGTCACGCCACCGGCACCAAAAGCAACGGCGTCGGTCGGCGACAAGTCGACCGGCGATCTGAGCTTCGTTACCAACGAGACCGACAGCCCCACTCACGAGATCCGGCTAAATACGACGCTGTTCGGGGGACAGTTCGAATTTACGGACGGCAACGGCACCCCGCTGGGCGGGTCCCTGCAGTTGACCTACCTGAGCTCGGATGCGTGCCCGGACGATGTCCGGTACCGCGTGCACAACATCGGCAACCTGGCATTTACCCTGATTGGACCGACCTTCCCCGCACATCTCGGAGGGAGCAGCACGAAAGTGAGCGGCCAGAACGTGGCACCGGACCAATACGTCGAGCTCAAAGTCGGCGGCAACTCGGCAACCGATGGCGCATGCAGCGGGAGCGGCGAGCTGAGCTTTACGGTTCAGGGTTCGTTCTGCGGTTCGGTACCGAAGCTCAGCGTCACCTGGCCCCAAAACATCGCAACTTCCAGCTGCAAGTGTAGCGCCGGCACCGAGTAGCGCGGCGCTCAACGCCAGTTTGCGATTAAAGCATGCCGCGCACGAGCGATTGACTACTGCGCCGTCCAGGTGCGGACTTCGGCGGCGCCGGGGGCACGATTCGCAGCGCTTCTTGGAGCATGAAGCGCGGCAAGGCCTCGAGGTCATCGAATTCGATCGCCAGCGAGCGACTGAACTCACCAGGTCGGCGACCATGTACGACGCGCGTCACCGTCGCTTCGGCATCGACCCAAACGGTGCTGCGCGGGATCCGGAACGACACCAAGATGCGCTCGCCAGTCAGGGCTGGATCGGCGGGACCGACCAGCGCGCCGGTCGCCGAGAGATCGACCACCCGATCGGCAATGAGGCTGAAATCCCGCTCGCGCACGACCTGACAGGCGATTTTGACGGTGTGGCGAGAAGAACCTCGGGGTGTCTTGATCGAGCGACGCATGAGCGATCTCCAGGGTGAACAGAAATGGTAGCTAGCCCGCCCTCGTCTTGTCCAAATTCTGGTCAAACCCAATTTTCAGCGGCTAGCGCTCCCCGACCCCACACCGCGCGAGCTACATTGATAGGAGTCGATGCTTAGACTCTGCCAGTTGCTACTGGTCTTGCTGGCGTTGCTCGCAAGGCCCGCGCTGTGCGCGGCGGAGCCGGGCGCGGAGCTGAGCATCTCACTGCTCACCATGGGGCCCGGGGAGCACCCGTTCACCAAGTTCGGGCACAGCGCGATTTGGATCCATGACGCTGCGACTCAGCGCGACGAAGTGTACAACTATGGAACGTTCGCCTTCGACTCGCGGACGGCACTGCTCGATTCGGTGCAAGGCAAGCTACCTTACTGGCTCTCGCTGCAAAGCATGCGCGGCACCCTGCGCACGTACGGTGAACAGGGGAGATCACTGCTCGCATCCGAGCTCGAACTGACGCCCTCCGAGCGCGTTCGGCTGCTCGCCGCATTGCGTGAGAACGCGCTTCCAGAGCACCGTTACTACCGTTACGACTACTATCGCGACAACTGCTCGACGCGCCTGCGTGACATCGTAGACCTGGTGATCGGGGGGCGGATGCGAGATCAACCAGCTGAGCCCGCCAGCATGAGCTACCGCGCACACACCCAGCGACTCGTGGCAGATGACCCGTTCTTATACGTGGGATTGGACTTGGCCGTAGGCCGCGAGACGGATACCCGAGTGACGTCCTGGGACGAGGCGTGGCTACCCGAGCGACTGCACGAGCTGTTTGCCCGGACCACCGTGATTCACGGGGGGCAAACGCTGCCCTTGATCCAGAGTGAAAGGACTTTGCTCACGTCTCGCTTCGCCGCGCCCCGTTTAGTGCCGCCCAATTGGGCGGGCTACTACGCGGCCGTGGGTCTGGCCCTCGGCATTTGCTTGGCGGTCTTGGGCTTCTTGTTCAGTAGGTCTGGTCGGCGTGCGCTCGGGGTGGCGCTCGGTGGACTGTACTTCAGCCTAGGCACGACACTTGGGCTGCTCGGCTCTGCGCTCTGTTACCTGACGTTTTTCTCGGCGCACTCCGCGGCGGCGTCGAACTACAACGTGCTCTTGCTGCCGCCGTGGTTGCTGGCCCTTTCCGTAGCCGGAGTCGGTGTCATGCGCGGCAAGCTGAAGGCCTTTCGAGTTGCACGCTGGGCAGCATTGGGCGCCTTGTGCTCGAGCGCGCTTGCGCTCGTCGTTCACGCGCTGAGCCAGAACCCGCAAGCCAACTTGCAGGAGCTTGCGGTCGCGCTGCCACTTTGGCTGGGCGTGGGGCTTTCGACACGGCAGGCCCGGCGCGGCGCCAGCTTGATCGGCGATGGGGCCAAAAAATGAACGGAAGCAAGCGATTGGACGCCGGCACGGGTTTTTGGGGCCAGCCTCGGGCGGAGCCCATTTAGGCAGCGGCGGCTGGGCCGTATGCTGAGCATGGCGGCTCAGATGGTGTTTCTCAACTTGGAATCGATGATGGTCGTCCACCAAGGCGAAAACTCGGCGACCGAGCCAGAATGGCGCGCATTCATCACTGAATTGGCTGGCCAGGATCTCAGCAAGTTGCGAGTGCTGATTCTGACGAACGGCGGTGGTCTCACGGCCGAGCAGCGTGCTGAACTGAAGGCCACCATGGCGGGCCGGTCGGTGCGTACGGCCGTGGTCTCCGACAGCATGAAGGTGCGCTTCATCGTCGCCACAATCGCGCTGATCAATCGCGAGCATCACTGCTTCACCCGCGCCGAAATCGGCAAGGCGTACGACTTCCTAGAGCTCACCGCGACCGAACGGACCGAGACAGCCCGAGCGATCCTGGAGACAGGCAGACTGCTAGCCTGACCATCGGCTAAATCCGCTCCAGCTCCGGAGCTCGCCAAATACGATACAACCCCTGACCTGCGAGCCAATCGCGAGCCAAGGGTTGAACGGAGGTGAGTCGAAACTCGGCTTACTGCTGGGTCGCGATCGGCTTCTGACCGATCCAGCGATCACGGCGGCTGTAGGCGACCTTCTTGGCCTCCTCTGGCGACACGGTGGATTTGTCGTTTTTGATGTTCTTGCTCATCGTGACCATGAACACGGTCGAGCTGCCCTGCCCGCCGATGATCACCGACCAGGACAGGAACATCATCCACATGCGAAACCACTTTTGACCGTATTTTTCGACGATTGCGGCTTCGTTCTTCTTCCAGTTCTCGTACCACTTGTGAATCGTTACCGCGTAGTGCACGCCGCAATTTTCGACGCGGTGAACCTCGAAGCCTGCACGCTCCGCTTGTGAAGTGACGAAGCCGAGCGGACAGCTGGCATCGGCGCCGGGGAATATGTATTTGGCCATGAACAGGCCCCAGACCAGATCTTCGAATTGCCACGAACGGCGCAGGCCGGCGATCTGCAAGTAGAAGATGCCGTCGTCGTTGAGCATGCTGCGCACCTGCAGCAAGAACTTCTGGAAGTTCTTGATGCCGACGTGCTCCGCCATCTCCAGGCAGGTGATCTTGTCGAACTTTTCCGAGGGCAAGTTGCGGTAGTCGTCGACGATGATGCGAACCTTGTCGGACACGCCCGCCTTGGCGGCGCGTTCGGTGGCCCAGGCGGCCTGCTCCTTAGCGAGCGTGATGCCCGTGCTGTGCGAGCCGTAGTGCTGCGCCGCGTAGGTGATCATGGGGCCCCAGCCGCAGCCGATGTCCAGGTGCTTGTCGCCCGGCTTCATCTGCACGTACTGACAAACGGTTTCGAGCTTGCGCTCTTGCGCGGCTTCCAGAGTCTCCTCCGGATCACGGAAGATACCGCTGGTGTAGGTCATCGACTCGCCCAAAAACCAGTTGTAGAAATCGTTGCCGCGGTCGTAAACGTGGGCAATGTCACCCTTGTCCGAGGCTTGGCTGTGGGTGACGTTCTGGCCGAGGAATTCGCGGAAGTAGAACTTCACGTCGCCCCAGGTGAAGCAAAACTGGAACAGCTGATTTCGGCGCAGCATGACCTCGTAGACGTCCTGCTTGAAGTCGATCTTCTCCGCCATGTACGCCTCGTAGAAGATCTCCATCGGGATCTTCTTGCCTGCCCAACGCTGGCCTTCGGTGGCGTCCGTGAAGCCGAAGTACTCCGTCCAGTCAGCGGCTCCGCCGTCGGCCTGGTGCGAGCGATAGACCAAATACAACAACGGCAGCACGACGCCGCACAACGGGACTGCCAGCCAAGTGAGCCCAAAGGTCAGTGCTCCGGCCAATGTGAAACCAAAGCCGCTGAGCGCGAGCGCCAGCCCGGCGACCACCGTGGGGGCAGCCAACAGCAGCGCGCCATTCTGCTCCAGCAGCCAGAAGATGAACGGCATGCCGTGGGTGCGGCCCGTCTCGTTGTGCTGGGACGCTGGCTTCTGGCGTAGCAGTGCGGCGCGCGAAAGCACCTGCGCGTCGCTGGCCAGGGGGAGCGGGATGGGGCTGATATTGTTCTCGCCAGCGGCGAGGGCGGGGCTGGTTTGCTTCATGGTCGAACAGTCGATTCGTTTGGCGCGTCCGTTTTCGCGTCGTTGGTAGATGGGCACTGGGACCGAGCAAGAGCGAACCCGCTCGGGCCCGCCGCGCAACGGTGCGAGGCAGAGTGCTTCCCGAGAACCGATACCTGAGGCTCAGGAACGCTGGCCAAAGTGCCTGGGAGCGCACATTGCTAGAGCCTCAGCGCCCTCGTACCGTGCAAAGGAATCCGCCACAACCGTGACCATCGGCCGAGTGGCCGCGTCAAGTATGACGCGCCGCGCCGGGTGCGTGGCGCGGGCCGGGTTTTCGCGTAGTAAACCGCAGGCTCAGGCCGCCAGCGCAGGCGCGCGCAGCGGGCGCCTGGACCGCAAGTCGATCCGCACGGGGACGACGATCATGGGCATACCGCGGCGCTGCAGCCGCTTTTGAACCATGAACGCGGTCTCGTTGTGGAGCACGCGATTCCAGAACGTGTCTTCCTCGAAGATCAATTGACCGGCGACGAATAGCGCACGCGAATAGCGCGAGGACAACTCCTCCGCGGATTTCTCGATCTCGACCGCGACCTCGGTCCCGACCGAGAACATGCTGGCCGCGGGCAGGCCCAGCGAACGCGCGTAATGCTCGTAACAGAGGAGGTTTCGGCGCGTGCGTGCTTCGAGCGCGGCTAGCTGATCGGCGCCCTTGAACGACTCGGAGTCGACCACCGCGACGCTCAAGAACACGACCCCCGAGAAGTGATGCGGGAACATGCGCAGCAAGGTGAGCAGGGAGTGACGACCCAGGCCGCTATAACCACCGACCAGCAAGATCGCCACCGGCTTCTCCACGTCCGGATCACGCGCGCTGTGATGCTCCATCAGCCCGTGATGGGCTTCGAAGGGCGCGTTCGCATCGCCCGGCTCACTGGCGAGGGCGAGCGCGGCATCGACTTCGGGCGGTGAGGGCAGATCTGAATCGAGCTTGCGCAGAGCGCCGACGACCGCGCCGTAGTGACGCTTGATCGCAAAGCAAGCCACGACCAGAGCGGCGGTCACCAGCAGCGTGAGCCAACCACCATCAACGAACTTTTCGAGCACCGTGATGACTAGAATGGTTGCGCACAAGGTTAAGGCCACCAGATGCGCGAACAGGTGCCGCTTCCAATCGCCATGTTCGGATCGATGCCGAATCCAAAAGCGTGCCATTGCCAAATTGGACAAGCTGAACGTGAGAAACACGTTGATCGAGTACATCACGACCAATTTCGAGACGTCGCCATGGGTATAGAGCAAAGCGCCCAGGGCGGCCGCCGCCATGATCATCACGCCGTTGCGCATCGATAGACGATCGGAGAGCGCAGCGAAGCGGTGCGGCAACCAGGAGTCCGTGGCCATATTGGCCATCACGCGCGGGCCGTCCAAGAAACCGGCTTGCGCCGCCACGAACAGCAGCGCGCCCTCGCTGAGCAGCGCGGCAATGATGAAGCCGCGCCCGAAATTGAGCCCGCCGATGCGCCAGGAACCCGCCACGCGTTCGAACAGCACGGCGTTCATGGTTTTGCCGGGCTCGGGATGCGCGTGCACGAGCAAGTACGCGAGCAGGATGCCGCCCGCAGTAATCGCCAGCGAGGCGGCCATCAAGCTCATGGTGCGCTTCGCAGTCCGCACTCGAGGTTCGCGCATCATGCCGACGCCGTTGGAGACCGCTTCGATCCCCGTGTAGGTGCCGCCGCCCATCGAATAGGCGTGCACGAACAGTTTGAGCAACCCGAACGTGCCGAGAGCAACACCGGTGCGGCCGATGCTTGCGTGCACCTCGCTCGCAACATGGCCGGCCTGCCCGGCGTTCCCGCCAATCGCCAGCGCGATCAAAATCGCGTGCGTGATCAGAAACAGCACGAACACCGGGACTAGCGCGCTGACGGATTCTTTCACGCCGCGGATGTTCATCACCGTGAGCAGCACCAAACCGGCGAAGGCCAACAGCATTTTGTAGGCGAGCGCGCCCGCCGGCAGGAAGCTGAAGATGGCGTCGGCACCGCTAGCGATGGAGATGGTGATGGTCAGCACATAGTCGACCAGGAGCGCGGCGCCGGAGACCACGCCCACTCGCGGATCGAGCAACTTGGAGGCCACGACGTAGCCGCCGCCGCCGGACGGAAATTGCTCGATGATCCGGCTGTAGCCGTAGCTGATGATGAAGACCGTCGCGCCCGTCGCGAGCGCGAGAAAGAATGCCAGGCCCGTGTGCTCGCCGAGCGCGCGATACGCTTCGTCCGGTCCGTAGGCCGAGGACGATAGCCCGTCCGCTCCCAGCCCCACCCAGGCCAGCAGGGCCACTAGTGACAGCTTGTGAAATGCGTGCGGGTCTTTAACGTCTTTGGGAGCGCCGAAAACTAGGCGCTTGAGGGCGATCGACATGGCCCGCCGATCAAGCCGCAGGCACTGTCATCCAGCAAGCAAAGCCGCCTCAGTGGACGCCGTTTTTATGATTCCCTTATGGGATTTGAGCCCGTTTATTGCCGGGCGGTATCGCGTCCATGTCGGGCCCGCAGAATGTACAGCGGCAGCGCAAGGACGCAGAGCAGTGCAAGTGTCGCTTCGACGTCGAAGGTTTGTTGATGCACCAAGGTCAACGCCACGCGCACTGCGCTGCAGAGCCAGAGGAACACTGCGATGGGGAGCAAATCGGAATCTCCCCGGGGGAGTTCGAGCGGCAGGTCGCGCCGCGCAATCGCGCGGTAGCGTGAGATTTGAATGACGGGTGCCATGCACCCGAAAGTGCATCCGAACGGATCAAGAAACCGTCAACATTGGGCGGTTCGAGATCAAGATTTGGTAAAGGGCGGCGGTTCGAGGCTGTTGAAAGGGGTGCCCGCACGTAAGGCGTCGAGGAACCGCGGCCGGCCGCGGCCGTTCTCGCGCTATCGCGCTGCGGGCGACCGGCTACCCAAGCGCTGGCCGTTGGCCAGCGCGGTGCGCCAACGACAGTAGAGGCATTGTTCGAAAGCGCTCGACGTCGGCAGCGGCAGCCTCCGAGAAATTGCAAGGAGGAGGAAGTCGGGGCGCGGTGCGTGGCGGCTCGTGCGCGGCGGAATTCTGCCTGACCGCACCCGGTGCAGTCACCATGGACCAACCCGCGCCGCGGACGGACATGATGACGGCGCTAGTCGAGCGAGCTCGAGGCCGGCAGCTCAACGGCGCTTCGCGAGCAGGTGGTTCTGGGACACGCGCTGAGGGAGTGTCGGTGCGACCGGTTGGGTTTTGGCAGCGGGTTGTGCGTACGATTTCGTGATTCTGCGATCTGTTTGCGAGGAAGTAACGGCGCGCTTGGGGGCGCAGCGGCGTCACGAAAATCGTCCGCCTTTTTTTGTTTTCCGAGACTGAGAAAGTCTATCTATTGATCGAAGAATCTGGGGGTCGGTTGTCTGTGAACGTGAGGGGCACGAAGATTTGCGCGCGGGGCGCTTGGCCTGGGTGGGGTTGAACGATCGCGACGCGAGTCGAGTCGGAACTGATTTGAGCGAAAACGGACTTCTTGCGCAGGGTAGCCGGAACTGGACGCCGAAGGCTGGGACGGGCGCGGGAGGAATTGTGACCATCAATCAAAGATAAAACTAAGTGTCGCTCTTCAGGCGATAGCCCACGCCCGGTTCGGTCACTAAGTAGCGAGGACGCGTGGCATCCTGCTCGAGCTTGTGTCGGAGTTGGACCATGTACACACGCAGGTATTGAGTGTTGTTTGCGTGGCCGGGCCCCCACACCTCTTTCAGGAGTTGTCGGTGGGTCAGCACTTTCCCGGCATTTTTTAGTAGGGTCGCCAAGAGCTTGTATTCGATCGGCGTGAGGTGAACTTCCTTGCCCGCGACATGAACACTGCGCTTATCGAGATCGATGCTGAGCTCGCCCACGGTCAAGATGGGCTCACTACGCTCCTGCCGCGAGCGCGCAGAATGCCGCAGTGCAACCCGAATACGGGCCAGCAGCTCACCCGTGCCGAAGGGCTTGGTCAGGTAGTCGTCCGCGCCTGCATCGAGCGCGTTGATCTTGTCGTCTTCCTGACCGCGCGCGCTAATGACGATGATCGGGGCGGAGGCCCACTCACGTAAGCGCTGGGTCACGACTAGGCCGTCGATATCCGGCAGCCCTAGATCTAGCAAGATCAGGTCGGGATTGTACGACGCGGCTTGAGTCAGGCCCTCGCCACCGTTAACCGCTTCGACCAGCCGATAGCCATGGCTCGTCAGCGAAGCGCGCAGAAATTTTCTCATCTGCGTGTCGTCTTCGACGACCAGCAATAGCGGTATGACTTCGGTCACGATCCTATCCTAATGCGACGTGCGCACGGCGCGCTCACATTTCCTCAGCCGGGTCGGGAGCCTCGGGGGCAAGCGGCTCGCCTTCGACGGGCAGAAAAATATGAAACTCGGCGCCACCTCCCAGCCGGTTCAGCACGAAGATTCGCCCGCCGTGCGCCATTGCGATCCCTTTACAGATGGCCAGCCCGAGCCCCACTCCCCCGCCTCGAGCGCCGCCAATTCGGTAGAATTTGTCGAAGACTCGCTGTTCCTCACCGGCCGGGATCCCTGGACCACGGTCAGCAACGACGATTTCTACGCCACCGGGCTCCGTGCGGGCACGAATTTCGATCGCAGTCTCCGCCGGCGTGTACTTGAGCGCATTTTCCAAGAGGTTCACCAGCAGCTGCTGGATCAACACGGCGTCCAAAGGAACGAGTGGCAAATCAGGAGCTAGGTCGGTCAGCACCCGGCGCCCGGCGAGTGCCTCCTCCATCCGATTGAGCGCTGCGCCCAGCACCTCTTCCAGCGGTTGCCACTCCTTTTTGACGCGCACGACCCCAGCCTCGAGCCGCGTCATGTCCAGAAGATTCCGCACCAAACGGTTGAGCCGCTGCGCCTCCTGCAAGATCGTTTCGGTCAGCTCACGACGAGTGGCAGCGTCGATGGCGTCTTCCAAGAGGCTGCTGGCCGCGCCGGTGACGACAGCCAACGGCGTGCGCAAGTCATGTGAGACCGAGCTGAGCAGTGAGCTGCGCATTTGCTCGGTCTCCATCTGTAACTGCGCCCATTGAGCCTCGCCGGCCAAATCCGTGCGCTCGATGGCGCTCGCGATCTGATTGGCGAAAGCAGCCAAATATTCGCGATTTTCGGGCGTCTCCAGCCGGCTTGGATCGTCCGCGCGAACGCTCAAGACCGCCACTCGACCCCGGGATGCAAGCAACGGCAGGTAACTTTTGAGCGACGAGGAGAAGACATCGCTGCCGAGTCCCGCTGGACGCGCGTGGTCCCACACCCATTGCGCGACATTCGCCTCCGGCTGATCGCCGAGCGGGCCGGTTGTTTCGGCAGCAAGCATACGCACCTGAGAACGGTCTGACGTCGGCACGAGCAAGATCGCGTGCAAGCCCAGGGCATCGAATAAATGTCGAGCAGCGATCTCCGCAATGTCCTGCACGCGCTTTGCCGAAGCCAGGTCCCGACTCAGCGCATACAGGGCAGAGGTGCGCTGCTCTCGCTGATCCGCCGCGTCCGCTTGCGCACGCACTCGCTGGGTCAGCCCGCTGATCACCAGCGCCACCAGAAACATGACACCGAAGGTCACGACGTGCGTCAAATCGTGGACGGCGAAGGTGTAGAGCGGCGGGATGAAGAAGAAATCGAAACACAGCACGCTGAGCACGGCTGCAAGCAATGACGGCCCGTAGCCGAAGCGCAGCGACACGAGCACGATGCTGAGCAGATAGATCATCACCACGTCGGCGAGCTGCCGCGGCCCGAAGGCGGCCCAGGAGATCGCGGTGGCCAGCAGCGCGCCCGTGCCCGCCGCCAAGAACGACAGCGGCGCCCTGGGAATTCGGCGCAATAACCGGGATTTCAGGGCTAGCTCCGGACCCTTCGTCGGCACTAGAACCGGCCCGCGGGAGCAGACACTTGACGGGCGAAGGGAGCCCACGGTAGGCGTGCGCTGAAACGCTGGGAAGTACCCCCACGTGCATAGACACCGCCCCTCCGGCGGCCCTGGACTCCTCGAAGACCCTCATGAGAAAAATTATCAACGACTTCGTAAAGTTCCAAGACGCCAGCCTGTCCCGGAAGTGGACCGGCAAGAAAGTGCCGATCTCGCGCGTGTACGAAGCCTACATGGAAGGCCAAATCGACATCCCGGCCGAACATTGGGAGCCGCTGTTCAACTCGCGCCACGAAACGATGACGTTCGGCCTGACGGACACGCACTTCAAGTGGGCATTCACGAACTTTCTGCCCGAGGTCGCGATCCACTCCAAGAGCCAGGACAGCCGGATCGTTGGCGAGCACTACAACCGCGGCAACGACTTTTTCGCCTGGTTCTTGGGCGAGGCCATGGTTTACACCGCGGCCTGGTTCGAAAATCCCGGCGTGCCGCTGGAACAGGCGCAGTACCGGAAGATTGACCGCGCCTGCCAGAAGCTGCGCCTGAAAGAAGGCGAGACGTTGCTGGACATCGGTTGCGGCTGGGGCACGTTCGTCGCCCGCGCAGCCAAGGAGTTCGGAGCGAAGACGTACGGTGTGACGCTGGCCCAAGAGCAAGTGAACTTCGGCACCGACCGCATCAACGCCTACGGCGTGAGCGACCGTGCCAAGGTGGAAGTTTGCGACTACCGCAACGTCACCGGCCAGTTCGACAAGATCGTCAGCTTGGAGATGTGCGAGCACGTCGGCGTCAAGAACATCGTCAGCTACTATAAGAAGGTACACGACCTCTTGAAGGACGACGGGCTGTTCGTGCTGCAGTGGACCGGCATCCGCGCGTTGTACAACCCGCAAAGCCCGCTGACGGCCATGACCCTTCGCCCCGAAGACCTGATTTGGGCTCTGTTCATGGCCCGTTACATATTCCCGGGTGCGGACGCTAGCTTGACCTTGTCCGGCATGATTCGCGCTGCGGAAGACGGCGGCTTCGAGGTCATCGACGTCGAGAATATGAGCCCGCACTACGTGATCACCCTGCGAGCCTGGCGCGACAACTGGGTCTCCAACGAAAAGGCGATCATCGCCGCCTATGGCCAGCGCTGGTACCGCTTGTGGCATTTCTTCTTGCATTGGTCGGCGCTGATTGGCGAGCAAGGCTCGGCGTTCACCTATCAGCTGATCATGCACAAGAACAACGAGAGCTTCGATCGTCAAGGGCTCCGCTTCAACGGCGGTCACATTCGCTGAGCTTTCGCTGAGCTTTCGAGACAGGCCCCGGACGAATTCGTCCGGGGCTTTTTTCATTTGGGCTCGGCTCACTCTGGTTGCGGCGTCGCAAGCGCGCTGGACATGGGTTGGGCAAATCCGCCTGCCGCGCCTACGGAGCGACTTGCGGGGCGCTTGGAGCAAGCGCGTGACGCATCAGTTCCGGCCGACGCTCTCGATCGAGTCAGCGCAGCCAGCGAAGTCACGCAGGCGAGCCCGCGTCCGTCGATGCATCTGCCCATCGAAAGTACTCGAGCCTGTTCTCTCAAAGCGCCCTCCGCGTGAAGAAGTCAGCTGAAGTGGGCTTGCCGCTCAACCTTTGTGTGGCTTGGATGTCGGACGTCGAGCGTGGCAGTCGTCGATGCTGATCAGTTGCTCCGCAGCGTTACTCCTCAGCGGCAGGGCGTCGGGCAACGGCTCGAATGTTTCTTGCGCAATTCTTCCACATAATGAATAGATGAGGATCGAATGTGTTGTGCGGTGGTATTTGCCGAAAACGGGGCGCGCAATGCTCGAATCGAAGTCCCACCAAGGCGTAGCCTCAGGTCCCCGTGGGACCTTCTGACTCCCAACGCTCCGGGGCGCATGGCGTGAAGGCATCGTCGGCGCCCTCAGACCTCATCACGCCCCGCGCGCGCCGATGGCGAGGGTACGCCTGGAGCGTCGCGGCGATCGCACCTTTCGTCGCAGTTTCTGGCGTGCTCCGGGGGTACCTGCAGCTATCCGAGCTGGTGATGATCAATTTGTTGCCGGTGATCGTCATCTCAACCCAATTTGAGTTTGGTCCATCGCTCTTCGCGGCGGCGCTGAGCGCCCTCTGTTTCGATTTCTTCTTCATTCCACCGGTATTTGCCTTCGCATCGTCTGATCTGAAGAGCATCGTGACGCTGCTGGTCATGGTGATCGTCGCAGTCGTAATCAGTGGCTTGACGCAGCGGACACGTCGTCAGCAGCGGACCGCTCGGGCGCGCGAGCTTCAGATCGAGACGGAACGCATGAGGAGCTCGTTGTTGAGCGCGGTATCGCACGACCTGAGAACTCCTCTGGCGACGATTTTTGGAGCCGGGACTGAGCTATTGGAAGACGGAGCGGACCTCGCGCCGGCCGAGCGCGAAGGACTGGTCCAGGCAATCGTAGAAGAAGCCGCGCATCTTGATCAGCTGGTCACGAATTTGCTCGAGGTGGCGCGCCTCGACGGCGGGCCGATCGCCATTCGTCGGCGACCAGAGCCGCTGGATGAAGTCGTTGAGGCGGCACTCAGCCGCTTGCGGGGTAGACTGGGCGATCGCTCGGTACGCTCGCGCGTACCGGAGCAGATCCCAATGGTGCCGATCGATGCCGTCCTGATCCAGCAGGTTCTGGTGAACTTATTGGAAAATGCACTGCGCTACACGGCCGACGGCACGCCGCTGGAGATCGAGGCAACCAGCAGTGCGGACCAAGTAATTCTCGAAATCCGAGATCGGGGTCCCGGAATCCGCGAGGAAGAGGCTGAGCAGCTATTCGAACGCTTTTATCGCGGACACTCGCACTCGCCGCAGGATGGCGGGGTGGGCCTTGGGCTGACAATCTGTCGCGCCATCGTGCAAGCTCACGGAGGCACCATCGCGCTGGTCAACCGCGCAGAGGGCGGGACCATCGCGCGCCTGACCTTGCCCCTGCTCGCGAGCGCGTCCTCATGACGAGTCCTTCCAAGATATTGATCGTCGAGGACCAAGCGCATATGCGGAGATTTCTCCGCACGACGCTCATGCACAACGGATTCGAAGCATTAGAGGCCGCCGATGGCGCCCAAGCGCTGGCACTGGCCGCAGAAGGCGAGCCTCACTTGATCCTTTTGGATCTCGGCCTTCCAGACGTCGATGGGGTCGAAGTGATCGTCCAATTGCGCGAGCGCAGCGAGGTGCCAATCATCGTGATTTCCGCGCGCCACGACGAGCACCAGAAAGTCGAGGCCCTCGACCTTGGTGCGAACGATTATGTGACCAAGCCCTTCGGCGCCGCCGAACTGCTGGCTCGAATTCGAGTCGCGTTGCGCTCTGGGACCTCAGCCAACGCCGCGCCCGCGCTGCGGGTCTTCGTACTGGGCGATTTGCGCATCGACTTCGAAAAGCGCACGGTCAACCTGGCGGATCGAGAGGTCCACCTGACGCCGACGGAGTACAAGCTCTTGGCGGTTCTGGTGCAACGGCGAGGACACGCCGTTGCACACGGCGAGCTGCTACGCGAAGTCTGGGGACCCGATGCGTCCGAGGAGCTCGATTATCTGCGCACGTTCATGCGGCAGCTACGCTACAAGCTCGAGCCAGAGCCCTCGCAGCCACGCTATCTGCTCACGATCCCGCGCGTGGGCTATCGCCTCAAGTCCGGCGATTGAGCGGGTCCAACTCCACAAACGCTGGAGCTCCAGCGCGCGCCGACTTCCGAGGGGCGTGCTTTTCAGCCAAAATCCGCCGGTTGGGGCAAATATCCCCGCGGACGGTCTCGAATCTTCCGTGTAGGAACATATGAGGAAGTTATGAAGAAACAATAAAGAAACGATGAGGCGATTAGTGCCGGTAGTGAAGGAGCTCCTACATGATTGATCCGTCGCTTGCCGATCTCGCCAAGCAGGTCACAGACCTGAAATCAGGCGCCACCGACCTGACCACCGCAGCCAACATCGTTTGGACTCTGCTCACTGGCTTTCTCGTCATGTTCATGCAGGCGGGTTTTGCCTTGGTGGAGGCCGGACTGTGCCGCAAGAAGAACGCCGCCCACGTGATGGCCATGAACTTCATGGTCTATTCGATTGGGATCTTGGGGTTCTGGGTGATGGGGTTCGCGTTCCAGATGGGCGGAGTCGGCGCGATGGCTACCTTTGGCAACGACGCGACTCTGGCACACGAGTTCGTGATCAACATCGGCGGCAAGCCCTTCGGGCTTTTCGGCATGCAGGGTTTCTTTCTCACCTTCGCCAACTACACGCCGGCCGTGGCCACGATGTTCCTGTTTCAAATGGTGTTCATGGATACGACCGCGACGATCCCAACCGGGGCCATGGCAGAACGTTGGAAATTTCTGTCCTTCGTCCTATTCAGCTTCGTGATATCGACGGTCATCTACCCGATTTTCGCCAATTGGACTTGGGGCGGAGGATGGCTCGCTAACCTCGGAACGAACTACGGGCTCGGGCACGGGCACGTTGATTTTGCGGGCAGCTCCGTCGTGCACATGACAGGTGGCGTTGCGGCCTTGGTGGGTGCCAAGATCCTTGGCCCGCGCATCGGCAAGTATGACAAGCACGGGGAGGCTCAACCAATGCCAGGGCACAACATCCCCATGGCCTTACTTGGAACGTTCATTTTGGCGTTCGGCTGGTTCGGATTCAACCCTGGTTCGACGCTGGCAGGCACAGACACTCGCATCGCCGTGGTCGCCGTAAATACGATGCTGGCTTCGGCGTCTGGTGCGTTCTCCGCCGGCGTTTACGTCTGGACTCGATACGGCAAGCCCGATCCCACGTGGCTAGCGAACGGCATGCTCGCCGGTCTCGTGGCCATCACAGCCCCCTGCGCCTTTGTGGGAGCCCCATCGGCGATCCTGATTGGTGCAATTGCAGGCGTCCTGGTCGTTGTCTCAGCGCTGTTCGTCGAGAAAACGTTGAAGATCGACGACCCGGTCGGCGCCTCGAGTGTGCACGGCACCTGTGGCGCGTGGGGGGTGTTGTCGTTGGGACTGTTCGCCAACGGGTCGTATGGCGACGGGTACAACGGTGTCCCTGGCAAGGTCACCGGCTTGTTCTTCGGCAATAGCGCGCAGTTCTTTGCCGAATGCATCGGAGTGCTGGTCAACGTCATCTACGTGGGCGGGATGACGGCGGTTGCGCTATTCGTGATTGGCAAGCTGGTCGGTAACCGAGTCTCCGCGGACGACGAGATCGCGGGCCTCGACATTCCCGAGATGGGTGTGTTGGCCTACCCGGACGACGCGGCGTCCCATCATCTGGTCGAGCCGGCAGAATCGAGGCGCCTCGGTTCCGCTGTCGCAGACCCCGGCTGAACCTCTCACTTTGGCCAGCATGACCGCACCAAAGGGCACCAGCGTCGCATGGAAAGAGGGCGGCGGTGAATACCGCTCTCTTTCCGGCTACCTGCCGCGTCACACGCCGCTCTCGCCAGCACAACAGCAAACGATCTGCCGCCGGCTCCGCCAACCCGGCACATCGGCGGGTGAGCGAGACCTTCTTCGCTCGCGCCTCGTCAGCGGCACACTGCAGATCGTTCTGCAGTGCGTGCGCCGCGTCGGCGAGCGGCCGCTGCTAGCTGAGATGGTTCAAGAGGGGGTGCTGGCTTTGGCGCGCGCGGTCGATGTTTTCATCGCGCACGATCGCACGGATTTTTCCCGCTTCGCAGCCGCACGGGTGGCAAGGTGGTTGCGGCGCATCAAACGCAAATGGGCGCACGATCGGGTCTTTCTCATTGAAATGCCCGTCGACGAGCTGATTGACGATGGGATAGACGATCCATTTCTTGCCACGTCCCAAACCGAGCGGGAGGCAGAACTCGACGAGATGATCGCGCAACTGCCGCAAGCCCAACAGCGCGTGCTGCGTTTGCGTTTCGGAATCGGCGCTCGCGAGGCTCAGAGCCGAGAGGCGATCAGCAGGGAGCTTCGAATGCAGCACCAGCGCGTGAGATATCTCGAGGAGTGCGGCATACTCGCGCTTCGTCGGAACGTCGAGCGGCAACGCCCGCGTAAGTGGCAGCTGAATAGCAAAGCCGAGAGCGAAGGGATCGAGCATTGTCATGCAGAGTGAGCGTGCCACAACTCGAACCATTGACGTTTCTCCACCCCCTGCCACAGCAGCAGAAGACAAGCTCGGCCTCTCGCTACCGCGAGGTTGGCGGATGACGCCTCGACCCAAGGCCACCCTGGTGCAGCAGCTGATCGTGCTTTTGCCAACCCTAGCCGTCAGTGCACTTCTCGGTCACGTGGGTCTCCCTCTCGCGCCTCGAATTGCGGCTTCATTGGGGTTCGGCGCCGTGATCATGGCCTGCCTCGCGTATTTGCGTCGCTGAGCCTGCGAGCGATGTTGCCGCTAAGCGCACTAACCGGGGGCTAGCCCCACTGAATGATTGCGCTGCCTGCGAGCACCACGCCCAGCCCGAGCCAGGTGCTGTTGGCAATTGCCTCGTGGAACAGGACCTTGCCGAACAGGATACTGACCAGCGCGAACAGCCCCACGTACACCCCGAGCAGTTTCGAAAAGTCGATCGGGATCTGGTTCAAAACCAGGCCGTATGAGCCCAGCGCGCAGAACCCGAGCGCGATCAACCAAACGACCTCGCCACGCATGCCGGCTCGGATCAGTGCGTCCCCACCAACCTCGAAGACCGCAGCAAACACAAGAATGGCCAGTTGAGCCAGGGTACTGAATGCGGAGCTCGGCGACATTGTGGCGAAAGACCTAGCAGAGGGCCTGTTTCGGCGGCTCGCGGAGAGATAAAGAAAGTATTAAGGTTGCGCAGGCGAGGCTGAGCGATGCCAGGTTCGACCGGCGCCGAGCCATCGGAGCCCTTTCGCCCCCGATTGATCAATGCGACAAAGGTTCGACAATGGCGGATCTGGGCGTCGGAGACCGACTCGATCGCTACGAGCTGACCGAGCTGCTCGCGCGCAGCGGCATGGCCTCGGTATTCAAGGCCCGCGACACCGAGACGGGAGACACGATCGCGCTGAAGTTGCCCCACTTGCACTTCGAGAGTGACGTCGTCTTCCACGAGCGCTTCAAGCGCGAACAAGATATCGGACAGCGCCTTTCGCATCCCGGCGTCGTCAAGGTCTTCGCGCCAGGTAAGCGCAGTCGCAAGTACATCGCGATGGAGCTCGTTGCGGGGACCTCTTTGAGAGCACTGATCGAGAGCGAAAAGCGGCTCCCCGCAGGTCGGGCCTTGGAAATCGCCAGTCAGATCGCTGCGGCACTCGTCTACTTGCACGCAAACGGTGTCGTGCATCGCGACCTCAAGCCCGAAAATATCATGCTGACGCCCGACGGCACGGTGAAGCTGCTGGACTTTGGCATTGCGCTCGATGACGCGGCGCGACGCATCACCTGGTTTGGCCTGTCGGCCACGCTGGGTACGCCGGACTACATGGCACCCGAGCAAATCAATGGTCGGCGTGGTGACGTTCGCACCGACATTTACGCGCTCGGCTCGATGCTGTTCGAGATGCTGACAGGCGAACCTCCCTTCGTCGGAGGCAACGCCCAGACACTGCTACGCGCCAAGGGCAGCGAAGATCCGCGCTCGCCTCGCCAGCTAGTGCCCGATCTCGACCCTAAAATCGAAGACATCGTGCTCCGCGCCATCGAGCGCGAGCCGCGCGACCGCTATCCGCGCGCAGCCGATCTGCTCGCCGATCTGACGGATCCAGCGCGAGTCACGCCGCGCGACCGCTCGGAAATCTTGGCCCGGCAGCGCACGCTGTTGGGCCGAGAATCGCGCTTCTCTTTGGCATTGGCCGTCGCAATCGCCTCGCTCACTGCTCTCATCTGGCTCACTCATCGGCGAGCCACGCAGCAGCCTCAGAGCGTTCCGCGCGCGGAGCAACGAGTCCGATGACAGCTGCAGGCACTGCACTCAACTTGTGCTGGGTTGCTTTGACCGGCTTCCTGGTGATGTTCATGCAAGTTGGCTTCGCCATGCTCGAGACCGGGTTCACCCGGAGCAAGAATGCGGTGCACACCATGGCACTGAATTTTCTCATTTATCCCGTGGGGGTGCTCGGCTTTTGGCTGTGCGGATTTGCGTTGATGTATGGTGGCGTCGCCGGCTTCCCCTCGCTCGGCCCCGTGCTCGGCGTGCAGCACGAGCTCGCCCTTCACTTGTCGACGCACAGCCTCGGACTCGTCGGCGCGGCCAAGTTCGCGCTCATCGACGTCGCGCAAGATCCGCCTCATTTGGTGATGTTCCTATTCGCCGCGGTGTTCATGGACACCGCAGCGACCGTGCCGACGGGCGCTCTCGCAGAGCGCTGGAAGCTCAGCGCGTTCGTGGTTTACGGCTTCTTCATGTCGATGCTGCTCTATCCCGTGTACGGCAATTGGGTGTGGGGCGGCGGTTGGCTGAGCCAGCTGGGATCCGAGTTCGCTCTCGGTCACGGGCATGTCGACTTCGCTGGTTCTTCGGTGGTGCACATGACCGGTGGCGTGACGGCGTTGGCCGGCGTGATGGTGCTGGGACCGCGGGTCGGAAAGTTTCGGCGCGACGGCACGATCAGCGTGATCCCGGGTCACAACCTGCCGATGGCGCTGATCGGCACCGGGATCTTGGCCTTCGGCTGGTTTGGCTTCAACGCGGGCTCCACGCTCTCCGCGCATGACCCGCGCGTCGCGCTGATTGTCGTCAACACCATGCTTTCGTCGGCGACCGGCGCTCTGACTGCCTTGCTCTACGTCTGGCATCGCCACCGCAAGCCGGACATGGGCATGTTCTGCAATGGCCTACTGGGCGGGCTAGTTGCGATCACGGGGCCGTGTGCCTTCGTGAGTCCCGCCGCCGCAGCACTGATCGGGCTCATTTCAGCGCTGTTGGTCTTGAAGGCCACGGCGTTCCTGGAGCGGAAGCTACGCTTGGACGATCCGGTGGGCGCCATCGCCGTGCACGGCGTGTGCGGTGCTTGGGGAGCCTTGGCGGTCGGGCTGTTCGCGGACGGCAGCTACGGCGAGGGCTGGAATGGGGTGACCGGAGCCGTGCACGGACTCTTGTTCGGTGACGCTTCGCAGCTCGTTGCGCAAGTGATAGGCATCGCCACCAACCTGGTCTTCGTGTTCGCGCTCGCCTACGCATTTTTCTGGCTGCTGGAGCGTGTAGTCGGTAACCGCGTGACCGCCGAGGTCGAGTGGAATGGCCTCGACGCACAAGAGATGGGCTCGGAAGCATATCCGCCCGGTTGAACGCCGCCGCCAACCCCCGCGCGTGTAAACAAAACATAAAATCCGAACTCGCCGGTTCACGCAGGCGACTTAGACACTAATTCGAAACATCGGGTGGTCTTGTATGGACCGCGGACCAGGGACACACCTGGGTCCGAAGCGTGGTGGTGCGTTCAATACGACGTAGCGCGGGAGGGTGTGTGTTTTCCGTGGTTCGAATCACTACCAACTAGGAGCAGAGTCATCATGACTGAAAAGGCAGCAGCGTCCGGTTCACCCTCTCGAGCCACGCTTGGGCTCACCGGACTCACCATCAATGCCATGGCCCTGATCGCCCCGGGCGCGTTTCTTTGGCTGACCTATCAAATTCAGTCGCTCTATGGCGCACCGATGGCCGGTTCGGCGATGTGGTTCGGCATCGTGGCGGCGCTCGCGCTGTGCTTTGCGACCGCCGTGAGCTACGCCGAGCTGTCCAAGCTTTACCCGGGCGCTGGCTCCTCCTACTACTTCGCGGAGCAAGCATTCCTGTCGAAGACAAAGGCGCATCGCTTCGCTCGCGTGATGAAATTCATGACCGGATGGGCGAGCCATCTCTACTACTGGGTGTATCCGGGCTGCATGGTCGGCGTCACCGCTCTAATCAGCGGCTATCTGATGAATCAATTCTTCCCCGACACGTTCAGCGCATCGTTCAATAGCCCGCTCTTCATGTACTTGTTTTGCGTCGCATTCTCACTGGGCGTCGCCTACATCGCGTTTCGTGGCGTGACGGGCACGACGATCGTCAACATGGTCGTGAACGTGGTGCAGATTACCGCGCTCTTGGTGTTTGCGGTGATGGCCATCGTGTACCGTTCCAGCCATCACGAAGGGGCACAGGGCTATCAACTGGTGAATGGTGCGCCAGTCGACTTCGTCGTAGCCCAGGAACCCGTGGTGGAGAACGGAACCCCCAAGCTCGACGCGACGGGTCAACCAGTCACGCAAAACAAGCTAGACGCTGCGGGCAACCCGGTTCCAGAAATGAAGGACGGCAAACCGGTGCCATTCGTTTTGAGCTACGCGGCCGAGCAAGGCACCACCATGGAGCCCTCCGATGCCGACCATCCGAAAGATCTGACCCCTCACTTCAAGTTCCACGCGACCGCGAGTTCGGTGGTTGCCCCGCACTCCTTCTCGTTCATCTTCATTCAGGCCTGCGTCGCCATCTTGATCCTCGTCGGGTTCGAATCCGTCACCTCGATGGGCGAAGAAGCCAAGAACGCCAAGCGCGATATCCCCCGGGCCGTGCTGCTCTCGCTCGCCATTCAGGGGGTACTTTGTTACCTGGTCGAATACTTCGCGGCGAATTACTTCTTGAATCCGGGCTACACCATGGCCAACGCCGCAGCCTCGGGAGCGCCCATCGGTGACATGATGGTGATCGTGGGCACGGCAATTTTTGGCTCGGCCGCCGCCGGACGTGCCTTCATGTTGATCGAGGCGGCGACGGTCTTCTTGGCGTTGATCGGTACCACGCTCGCCTGTCTCAACACCGGAGCACGCGTGACCTACGCCATGGGGCGCGACGAAGAGGTGCCAGGCCACTTTGGCATGCTGCACGGTGAAAACCTGACTCCCCATCGGTCGATTTGGACGCTGGCCGTGATCTCCGCGATCATCGGCATCATCACCGTCACAGTCTACCTCGGGGGCACGACGCCGGCCCCGCTCGACGCGAAGTACCACAACATTTGGTACAGCTTTGGTTTGTTCGATCCGGCAACGATCGCCAAACTACCGAACACGTTGGTGATCGTTACGCTGATCAGCAACTTCGGCACGTTCGTCTTGTACATGGTCACCTGTTTGATTGCGATGGTTGCCTTCCATCAGCACGATCAGTTTCACGGCTTCAAGCACGTGGTAATTCCGGTCTTTGGCTTGATCGCAAACCTTTTGTGCATGATGTTCTATTTGATCGGACCCTTCACGGTGTCCGGCATGAGCGTGAAGGAGCCGTTCATTGCGCTAGGTGTGTGCGCGGCGTGGGGTGTCTACGGCGCGATCTACTTCGCGTGGAACAGCCAAAAGAAAGGGCGGAGTATGCTGAGCGAGAAGCCCGCGCTTCCCGCCTAGCACCAGCTTGGCCGCACCCGTGGCAAGCGATCCTAACAGCAGACCGTTCGAGATCGCCTCGCGCACCGACCCCGGCCTGGTGCGCGAGGCGAACGAAGACCACTGCGCGACCTTCTGCGACGGACCGTGCGTAGGCCTAGTGGTTGCCGACGGCGTATCTGGTCTCGAGGGCGGTGATACCGCCAGTCGCCTCGCCGTGCAGGTTACTAGGGATTCGTTCCTGGAGCAGGCGGCCTCGACGAGCCCGGCGAAGCGGCTCTTCCGGGCAGCGCAACTGGCGAACATTGCAGTCCACGATCTGGCCATGGTCGTTCCCGAGCTGCGCGGCATGGCCACGACCCTGACGGCCGTCGTCCTCGTTCACGACGAGCTGTGCGCGGTGCACATCGGCGACTGCCGCTTGTACTTGTACCGCGACGGCCGGCTGGTCCAGCTCAGCAAAGACCACACAGTTGCGGCCGAACGGGCGCGTCTAGGGCTGTTGAGCAAAACGCGCGCGCGAGCTCACCCAGGGCGCTCGGTGCTGACGCGCGGACTCGGCAGAGAGTTGATTGCACGCGTCGATCAGATCAGCAGACGCATCTTGGAGCGGGACCTGTTCGTTTTGTGCAGCGATGGGATCCATGGTTTGTTGGACGATCACGAGATCGCTCACCTGTGTGCGTGCGGCTCCGCTGAGACCCTGTGCGCCGCTCTGATTCAGTCTGCCAACGAGCGTGGCTCGCCGGACAACGTCACGGCAGCCGTCGCCCGCGTCACGAGCACGCCAACACCCGCCTCGAGCGGGCGCGGACTGCTCGGAATTCTGCCGCGAATACTCGGGCGCTAAGCCAGCCTTCGTGCCGCTTCAAGGAGCGGGCCGTGCCGCTCGAAGGATTCACTTGGCGACTTGGCGGGGGTCTGCGCGGTGAGTCGGTTCACCCCCGCCGAGCCCCGCGAGACGCGCGCAAAATTCGATGACCGGCCGCCGGCGAACGATGCCAATGAATACCTCGCGGTCATCGACGACGGGTACGAAGCTCTGACTCACTGCACGCGCGATGAGCATCGGGATGTCGGCGTCGATATGTACGGGCGAGTCCTGCAAACGTCGCGGCACGTTCAACAGTGACGTGGCACGAGCCCTCTCCTGCCAATGCTGGCCGGAGTCCAACAGGTACCACATCAAATCGCTCGTGCTCAGGGTGCCGGCGTAGCGGCCATCATCATCCAGAATCGGAACCGCACCGAAGCCGTTGGGCTTCATGCGCTCTAGGGCCTGCTCGATGCTTCCGCTGGCACTGACCCAAACGACTTCACGCTTCGGCGTCAGGAAAAATGCAACGTTCATGGGCCTCGTGCTCGGTGATCGTCTTGGATGCGAGGTCGGGTAGAGCATCGGATTCACGCTGCGTGGACCAATGCAGGCCGGAGCCCATGCATCGCGCACAGATCGGCGAAGCAAGGATGTACCACGTACGGCTGCGTCTCGTCGAACCAGGCCAATGCGCGGCCGTCGTCTAGGAAGAATACGAAACTCGGCGTTCTCAAGACGCCCGTCCCAATCGTCGGATCGACTTTCATGCAGCGAAAGCTTTTGGCTTCCAGTGAACGCGCCTGTCGGCGCAAAGAAGCCACCGCTCGCTCTTGCTCGGAGCCGAAGAGCTTGGAAATATTCGAGCCCTGGTTGCACGCGCCTGGAGGTTCGTCGGACATGGCACCGGCAGATGCATCCCATATGCCAGAGCGTCTCAAGCGCACTCCTATGGGTAAGCCTTTGGGCCGAGCTGTCGTCATCATGCAAGGTCGCACGACTCGATCGTGCTCAGCTGCACCTTGGGCCCCGCAAGCGCCCGCGCCGAGCGGACTTTCGGCTTCCGCACTGGCCGAACCCTGGCCTTTTTCAGCGGCCCGCTCGCGCGAGCACCTAGCTACGAGACCCTGGCACAAGCGATGCATCGACGTGGTTCGTCGCAGAGATTCAGTCTGACGACTTGGAGTCCATCATGAAAAAAATCGAAACCGTCATCTGTCCGCACCACTGGGATGCCACGCGAGAGTTACTCGGAACCCTCGGGGTCGCTGCCACCTTGCGTGAGGTCAAGACTTTCGGTCGGGTCCCCTCGAGGCGAGAGGTCTATCGCGGTTCGCCATACACGGTAGACACCAGTACGGAACTCGAACTCACGATGCTGGTACAAGACGAGCTGCTCGAATCGACCATTTCTGCGGTGAGCCGAGTGACTGGAGGTGCCGAAATCCTGGTCACCGGCGTCGAGTATCTGGTCCGCAGCGGTGACGCTCCGCGGGGTCGCGAAGTCGCTGTTCGGCCAGCACTCAGCTCGCTCCGCCCGGTCACCTCCCCTGTCCTCGTGGCAGCTGCAGCAGCGCGTGCCTAGGGCGCCCGGCCTATGGGGACGAGCTCAGCGCAGCTGTCGTGCAAGAGCGCACGACAGCTGCGCTTGCCAACTGTCCCGCCGCTTCGGCGGGTTTCGAGGTTGGCACGGCCGCCGCCGCATCCGCAGGAACATGCGGCGGGCGCAAGAAACATGAGGCGGGTCGCGTTGGCTGCGAAGGCGAGCCGCATGCGACGATACCTTGCTTCGCGTAGAGACCGCGTTGGCCTAAGAGGGGTCTATAGCGAGGCGCTGAGCGTGGTCGAAGGTCGCTCGGCCGCGAGGTGGCTTCGAAGCGCCATGCGGCGGAAGCGACGATTAAGGAGGCAGCGCATTTGCACATCGTGGTCGATCGGCAGGAGCAACCGTCGTGCACAGGTGCACGATCAGCCCAACTGCGTGCGCTGTAGTATCGTCGGCACGCGGCGCTCGAGCGCCACTGGGTGGCTTGCAATGGCGGTTCGGGCTCGGTACGACTACACACCCGCATGCCTCCGAACAAGATTTATTTGGTGGTGACATGACGACCAGCTCGCTTCGCCGGCTAGTCATCGCCGTAGCCGTTGTCATTGCGCTCGGCTTCCTGCTGAACCTAACATTGACTCGGATCGACGCGGGACACGTGGGCATCAAGGTGAACCTCGCCGGTAGCGCGCGCGGGGTGCAAGACATTCCGGTCGTCACTGGCTGGGTCTTTTTCAACCCGCTGACCCAGCAGATCGTCGCATTCCCAATCAGCGTGCAAAACGTAGTCTGGACCGCGTCCCCGAACGAGGGGCGCGCCGTGGATGAATCGATCACGTTTTCCTCGCAGGAAGGCGTGAACGTCAACTCCGATATCGGCCTCTCCTTTCATATCGAGTCCGACAAGGCTCCGCATCTTTACCTGCGCTTCAGGCAGCCGGATGTAATGGTTCTCGCGGACGGCTATATGCGCAACGCGGTCCGTGAAGCCTTTAACGATATCGCGTCACGCATGGCCGTTCAGGAGATCTACGGCGCAGGCAAGGGCAAGCTCGTTGCCGAGGTGTCGAATCGCTTGCGGGACGTGCTCGGAAAGGACGGTTTCATCATCGATCAGCTGACGATCAATGGGGCCTTGCGGCTGCCGGAGAACGTCGCGCAGGCGATCAACCGCGCGATGGAAGCCACGCAGAACGCGATTCAGGCGGAAAATCGCGTCCGCCAAGTCCGCGCCGAGGCCGAGCAGAACGTGGCTCAGGCCCACGGCGGCGCCGAAGCGGCACGTCAAAGGGCCGAGGGTGAGGCGGACGCGGTGCTGATTCGGGCACGGGCCGACGCACGCGCTAACGAGATCATTCGCCTGTCCACGACGGGCACCGTGCTCCAGTACCGAGGCATCGAGCGCTGGGATGGGAAGTTGCCCCTGATGCAAGGCGGGGACAAGCTGCCACTTCTTACCTTCGACGCTAGCCGACTTGCCTTGAATGACGCCGAACGCGAAAAGAAGCTGCGCGAGCTCCTAGCGGACGAAAAGACGAACGATCAGGCTGCACCGTCCGCATCGGCCGCGTTTGCGCCCGCGGTAGCACCGCCGGTTGGCTCAGCGGCCGCACCGACTGCGCCCCCACCATCATCGGCGACGCATTGAGTCACACGCCACCGCGGGCTTCAGGCGCGATGCCGAACTCGCGAAGTGTGGGGGTGTCCAGGACCTGGACGATGGATGTCGTCTGCTGACAGCCGAAACGAACTCGCCGACGGCATTGCTCCGCTCAAATTCGCGTGTCCGCGTTAGCAATTCGGGTCGCGAGCGCGCCTCGTGCCAAACGCCCGATCGGCGCTAATTGAGCGCTGAGGCAACCTCTTGCGCAACGGATGCGCGGGCGACGCGGCAATGTGCACGTTCTGCGGGGGCGAATACGTGTTGCTTCCGAGGGCGGCGCGGGGCCTACGCATGGACACCGTTGGCGAAACTAGGCATTTTGCGGCGTGCAGCGCTGCACGATCGCACCCGCATGACCGTGCCGAGCGGCACGATCCAGCATATTTCACGCCCGTATTTCACCTGAGATCGTGCACGGCATGCTCGGTGCATACGGTCCCAGCACTAAGCGAAAGCTAAAGAATTGGAAAATCATGGGAACCGAACTCCTCATCGTTGGCGTCAGTGTTCTGCTCTTTGGGCTGTGCGCATTGTTCGTGCGCATCTGTGATCGGATCTGAAACATGTCCTTTGATCTCCTTCTGACCGTGGCGAGCGCCGTCGGGCTCACTGTTTACCTCTTCTATGTCCTCGCGCGACCGGAGCGCTTCTGACCATGTCCGCAAGATATTACGTTCTCGTGCTTGTGTTTTTCGCGCTAGTGGCCGCCATCGCCTGGCCACTCGGGCGCTTCCTGACGCGGGTCTTCGCCGGAACGAACACACTGAGCCGCAAAGTGGGCTGGCCAATCGAGCGCGTGTTGTATCGCTTGGCTGGGGTGGACTCGAACCGGGAGCACACCTGGAAGGGTTACGCGCTGGCCGTGCTCGGCTTCTCGCTGTTCACCCAGCTGATCACGTACGCGATCCTGCGGCTTCAGGACGTGTTGCCGCTCAATCCTTCGAAAATGGGCGCCGTCGCGCCGTGGCTGTCCTTCAACACGTCAGTGAGCTTCACGACCAACACCAACTGGCAGTCTTATGGTGGTGAAACCACGATGAGCTACCTGTCGCAGGCAGTCGCGCTCACGTCGCACAATTTCTTTTCGGCGGGTGTCGGCATCGCGGTGGCGATCGCGCTGATCCGAGGCCTGGCGCGCCACGAGACCGACAAGATCGGCAATTTCTGGGTCGACTTGGTGCGTGTGCACTTGTACGTCCTGCTTCCTATTTGCCTTTTCTATGCGCTGTTTCTGGTCTCGCAGGGCGTGATTCAGAACTTCGCTCATCCAACCACGTGGACCGCGCTGGACGGCACCACCCAAACCATCGTGCAGGGTCCCGTCGCCTCTCAAGAGGCGATCAAGATGCTGGGCACGAACGGCGGTGGTTACTTCAACGCCAACAGTTCACACCCGTTCGAGAACCCGACCCCGCTCTCGAACCTGGTGCAGATGCTGTCCATCTTCGCGCTCGGCGGCGCACTGTGCATCACGCTCGGGCAAATGCTCGGAAACAAGCGCCACGGCTGGGCGGTGTTCATCACCATGACGCTGATCTCGATCGCGGCTGTGCTCGTCGTAGGCCACTTCGAATCCCCAGGCAATCCGCTGCTCTCAGCAGCCGGCATCGATCAAACCGCAAGCTCGCTGCAACCTGGTGGCAATATGGAGGGCAAGGAGGTTCGTTTCGGCATCCCGGACTCCTCCCTGTTTACGGTGGTCACGACCGACGCCTCGTGCGGTGCGGTCAATACCATGCACGACAGTCTGACGCCCCTCGCCGGGCTGATCCCACTGCTCAACATTCAGCTCGGGGAGATCGTGTTCGGCGGCGTCGGTACCGGCATGTACGGCATGCTCGTTTACGTCATTCTGGCCATCTTTCTGTCCGGCTTGATGATCGGACGAACCCCGGAGTACTTGGGCAAGAAGATCGATAGCCGCGACGTGCGCTTTGCCAGCTTCTACATCCTTATTACGGCTGTGTTGATCTTGGGCATGACGAGCGTCGGGCTGATGACGGAAGCAGGTCGCGCTGGCATCTTCAACACGGCGGCCGCCGAGATCCCCGGCGCTCCGTGGAAGCCGCACCCGCATGGCTTCTCGGAGGTTCTGTACGCCTTCAGTTCGGCCGCCGGCAACAATGGCAGCGCATTCAACGGGCTTACCGCGTTCTCGGCGGATCACCCGATGTTCTATTCACTGACGCTGGCCATCAACATGCTGCTCGGTCGCTTCTTACCGATCATCGCGGTGTTGGCCATCGCGGGCAACATGGCGAAGAAGAAGCGCACCCCGCCCGGGCCTTCAAGCTTCCCTGTGGGCGGTGGCCTATTCGTCGCGCTCCTCACGGGCACCATTCTCTTGGTCGGCGCCCTCACCTTCTTTCCGATGTTGTCTTTCGGTCCGATCGTCGAGCACTTCCAACTCGCCGCCTCCGCCGCTGCTGCTGCTGCTCATTGATTGAGTCTCAACATGTCCAAGTCCAAAGAAAACTCGCGTTCGTTGTTCGATCCCGCCATCATCACGCCGGCGATCGGTGCGTCGTTCAAGAAGTTGAACCCGCGCGACATGATGAAGAACCCCGTCATGTTCGTGGTGGAGGTGGGAACCGCGCTGGTCAGCGTGCTCTATGTCGCTGACCTGCTGCGAGGTCGTCCGGTCGATTCCAAACTCACACTGCAGCTGATCATCTGGCTGTGGTTCACGGTCTTGTTCGCGAATTTCGCCGAAGCCGTGGCCGAAGGTCGGGGCAAAGCGCAAGCCGCAACGCTACGCAAGATGCGCACGACCACCAACGCTTTCCGAACGCGTCTCGCCAGCGGCGCAATTCCCGCGGCACTGACCGGTGAGGGCCGCGCGCGGGGCGAAGTCGTGCCCGCGACCGACCTCAAAAAGGGCGACCGCATCTATGTGAAGGCGGGCGAGCTGATCCCTGCTGACGGCGAGATCATCGAAGGTGTCGCGTCCGTGGACGAGAGCGCCATCACCGGCGAGAGCGCCCCCGTGGTTCGAGAAGGTGGCGGCGACCGCAGCGCCGTCACCGGTGGCACACGCGTGCTCTCGGATTGGCTGGTGATTGAGGTACGCCAGGATCCGGGCGGTGGCTTCATCGACCGGATGATCGCACTGGTAGAAGGCGCCCAGCGCCAGAAAACTCCCAATGAGATCGCGCTCACCATTCTGCTCGCAGGTCTGACCATCATCTTCTTGGCGGCGACGGCGGGTCTCATTCCGAGCGCGCGTTTCTTCGCGGGTGACATCAGCATTTTGCTCTTGGTGTCGCTGCTCGTGTGCCTGATCCCGACCACGATTGGTGCCTTGCTGTCCGCCATCGGCATTGCCGGCATGGACCGGTTGGTGCAATACAACGTGATCGCCACCTCGGGCCGCGCGGTCGAGGCTGCCGGCGACATCGATGTCCTGATGTTGGACAAGACCGGCACCATCACCTACGGCTCGCGCCAAGCATTCGAAATGGTCGCGGCCACCGGCGTCGACCCTAAGCTCCTGGCCGAGGTCGCCATGCTGTCGTCACTCGCCGACGAAACGCCCGAAGGCAAGAGCATCGTCAGCTTGGCCGAGAAGACCCTGGGCAAGCGCGTCGATGCCGACGGCGGCACCGCCGTCCCGTTCACCGCGCAAACACGCATGAGCGGGCTCGACATCGGTGCTCGGGTGCTGCGCAAGGGCGCAACCGACGCGGTCGTAAAGCACGTGACGGCGTTGGGCGGCTCCGTACCCGAGCAGCTGATGACGGAAGTGAAGCGCATTGCCAACGAAGGTGGCACGCCGCTCGTCGTCTCGGACGGCCCGCGCGCGCTCGGCGTGGTGTACCTGAAAGACACCGTCAAGCCGGGCATGCGTGAACGCTTCGAACGCTTACGCGCCATGGGTATCAAGACAGTGATGATCACCGGTGACAACCCGCTCACGGCCAAGAAGATTGCCGAAGAAGCCGGCGTGGACGACTTCCTCGCCGAAGCCACGCCCGAAACCAAGATGGCCTACATCGAGAGCATGCAAGAAGGCGGACGCTTGGTGGCAATGACCGGTGACGGCACCAACGACGCGCCAGCGTTGGCGCGCGCCGATGTCGGCGTGGCCATGAATACCGGCACTCAGGCGGCAAAAGAAGCCGGCAACATGGTCGACCTGGACTCCGACCCGACCAAGCTGATCGAGATCGTGGAAATCGGTAAGCAGCTGCTGATGACCCGTGGCGCGTTGACGACCTTCTCGGTCGCCAACGATCTGGCCAAGTACTTCACGATTCTACCTGCCATGCTCACTGGGATCGCTGCGTTTCAGCTGGCCAAGGGCGACCCGCACAGCTCCGCCTTCTGGTCACTCAACATCATGGAGCTCGGCAGTCCTTCGAGCGCCATCCTCAGCGCCGTGATCTTCAACGCGCTGATCATCATCGCGCTCATTCCGCTGGCATTGCGCGGCGTCAAATACCGTCCGATGGGCGTCGAGCGCATCCTGCGCCGCAACCTGCTCGTCTACGGCGGCGGCGGTGTCGTGCTGCCGTTCATCGGCATCAAGCTGATCGACGTGATCGTGAACGTGCTCCATCTCGCGTGAGGCTATAATGAAACAAATTCGCCCTCTGTTCGTGATCACTCTGGCGCTGTTCTTCCTCTGCTGCCTGGTTTACCCCGCGGTCGTTACCGCTGCTGCGCAAGTCTTGTTTCGAGACCAGGCCAACGGCAGCCTCGTCGAGCGCAACGGAAAGGTCGTGGGCTCCGCCATCATCGGTCAATCCGTCGCCGACTGGGCCGCGCACCCCGAGTATCTCTGGGGCCGCGCATCGGCAGCGAGCAACGATGCCGCTACCGGCATCACCTACTCGTCGGGCAGTAACTACGGTCCGCTGAACAGCGCGCTCCTCGACGAGGTGAAAGCGCGCGTCACGCTGGTGCGTGCCTCGGGCGTGAACGGCCCAATCCCCGCGGATCTGGTGACCAAGAGCGCGAGCGGTCTCGATCCACACATCTCCCCCGCCTCGGCCGAGCTTCAGGTCCCTCGCATCGCTAGCACGCGAAAGCTCGCGGAGTCCAAAGTGAGAGAGTTAATTTCGAACCATACCGAGCAGAGCTCGCTGGGTTTTCTCGGTGAGCCGCGCGTCAACGTGTTGCTCGTCAATCTCGACCTGGACGGCCAGGCGCCGTATGCTGCTCCGCCGCCCGCGCCAAGCGCGGTCCCCGCGAAATAACAGCTACGGAGTGAGCCAGCGGTGCCCGATGATTTCCTCGCAGTTCTAAAGGCCCACCGCCGGGCACCGCTCAAGATCTATCTCGGCATGGCGGCCGGCGTCGGTAAGACCGTCGCCATGCTTCGGGAGGGCAAGCGCCTCACGACCGAAGGCGTCGATGTCGTGTGCGGCATCGTCGAGACGCACGGCCGAAGCATGACCCTGAGCGAGACGCAGGGCGTCGAGCTCATCCCGCGCAAGACTCTGCAATACCGCGGCGTGCCGCTCGAGGAGATGGATCTCGAGGCGGTGCTCGCGCGAAAGCCGGCGGTCGCGCTCGTCGACGAGCTCGCCCACACCAACGTCGGCGGATCCAAGAACGAGAAGCGCTGGCAGGACGTCGAGGAGTTGCTGGACGCCGGCATCAGCGTGATGGCCACGCTCAACATCCAACACCTCGAGAGCCTGCACGACATCGTGCTCCGCGAAACGGGTGTGGACGTTCGCGAGCGCATCCCGGACCGAATCGTGTCCGGCGCGGAAGAAGTCGTGGTCGTGGATTTGCCGCCCGGTGAGCTGCAAGAGCGCCTGCGCGAGGGCAAAGTCTATCCGCCGGAAAAGGTCGAACATGCGCTACGTCGCTTCTTTACCAGTAAGAACTTGGCCGCGCTTCGCCAGCTGGCGTTGCGCGAAGTCGCCAACGCAGTCGAACAGCGCGGGCGACGCGAGCCCGGTCAAGCGAACGACGCGCAGGCAAGCCCCCGCTGGCATGCAGTGGATGCAGAACGCGTCATGGTGTCCATGTCCTCGCGGCCCAGCGCGACGCGCCACTTGCTACGTCATGGCGCCCGTCTAGCCGGCGGCCTGAATAGCCGTTGGTTCGTGGTCTATGTACGCACCTCGAGCGAAGCCGTGGAGCGCATTGATGCCACGAGCCTTCGCTCGCTGACCGAAAACATTCGGCTCGCCAAGGAACTGGGCGCCGAGGTCGTGCGCCTCGAGGGCACCGACGTGGTAGCGGCGCTCGCCGACTTCGCAGGCAGCAAAGGCATTACTCACGCGGTATTCGGCCGGACGGGGCAGAGTCGCTGGCAAGAGCGTCTGCGTGGCTCGATCCTCGCAGAGTTCATGCGCGCCCGGCCCGAAGTGGACGTACTCGTGGTCGGCGAACGGCGCGAGGAAGAAGCGGGGCTCGCGGAGCCATGAATCGCCGCGTGCTGATCATCGAGCCAGATGCGACGATCCGTCGCATGTTGGAGTACGCGCTGTCCGCAGCCGGCTTCGCGCCCACCAGCACGCCGACGGTCGAGGCCTCGCGCGCGTTGCTCGACGGCACGCCGATGGACGCAGTAGTCCTCGAGATGCGGGCGACGAATTCAGAAGGCACTGACGGCGTCCGCGCCTTGCGCGCCGACTACCCGGAGCTGCCACTCGTGGTCACCGGCACGCTGCTCACGCCGCGCGTGATGCAGGAGTTGATCCGCGCCCGCGTCGACGACGTGGTTCCCAAGCCGTTCACGCCGCGCGAAATCGTCTCCGCCGTGGAGCGAGTATTGCGAAACTCGCGCACTCGGCACAACGGTGCGCTGGAGTACGCCGCCGCCATGGCGAACGCTCGTCGCGCCGTGGTCGAAGGCCGGCTGCGAGACGCCGAAGCGCCTTTGGCTCGAGCTCGCGCCGTTTCGGCGCTCGACGGTGAGGCCATGGCTCTCTTGGGGCTGGTTGCCGAGCTATTGGGGCACGACCGCGACGCAGACCGCGCCTACCGCGCCGCCTTGGCGCTGCGCGAAGAACGAGTCACCGAGGACATCCTGCCCGAGGAGGGGCTGGCCAGGCTTCACGCTTATGCGGGCGCTCGAGCCGTGCCGACCTTCGAGCACCATGGCAGAAAATCGCTCTGGTTCGTATCGAACGCGGTGAATGAGCTGGCGCTCGGCCCTGTTGGCGATAAAAAGCCGGACGTGATCGTGTTCGCTCTCGGTCTGGTGGCAAGCGAAACCGGTGCACTTTATGCCCGGATCGCTTCGGACAAGCAGGCCTTCCTGATCGCCACCAGCGCGACTACCGAGCGCTTGGTGCTGCGCATCACCCACTCATTCGAGGAGCCAAAGATTTTGGCCCATCCCGAAACGCTCTCGCGTATGGCGACCAACCCTCAAAGCCGAGCGCCGGGCAGCGCCGAACCGGGCATTACTGGATGAAAGGGCGAACATGACGGTCAAACCGCAGATTTTGGTGATCGACGATGATGAATCGATTCGGCGCACTCTGCGTTTGTGTTTGGAGTCCGGCGACTACTCCGTTTCACTCGCGGGCAGCGGCGAGGCGGGCCTCGCGCTCGCCAAGAAGCAGCCGCCCGACTTGGCACTCGTCGATCTGCGACTAGGTGGCATGGACGGGCTGGCGGTGACTCGTGCCCTATCGCAAGAGGCCCCGGGCGCGCAGGTGATCATCATGACCGCGTATGCAACGATCGACAACGCGGTCGAAGCCATGCGCGCCGGCGCGTCCGACTATCTCGCCAAGCCGTTCACGCCTGCGGCTGTGAAGCACGTCGTGGCGCGGGTACTCGACTCCGCACGGATGCGTCAAGAGTTGGCAGAGGTCGAACGGCACAGCCGTCGCACGCCGGTCAAGAGCTCCAATCCGCAGGTAATCGAGGCGTATACGCTCGCGGAACGCGTCGCTGGTAGTGATGCCACGGTGCTCTTGCTGGGCGAAACGGGCACCGGCAAGAGCCTCCTGGCACGTCACATCCATCAACGTTCGCCGCGTGCGTCGCGACCGTTCGTGACCGTGAACTGCGCCACGATCAGCACGAACCTGATCGAAAATGAGCTATTTGGACATGCCAAAGGCGCGTTCACCGGCGCCGATCAGCCGCGCGCCGGCTATGTCGAGGCGGCCAAGAACGGCAGCCTTTTCGTGGACGAAGTGGGAGATCTTGGGAAGGAGACGCAAGGCAAGTTCTTGCGCCTGCTCGAAGAACGCGAGTATGTGCGGGTCGGCGACACGGAACCGCGCCGCTCGGACGCGCGCATCATCGCGGCCACGCACCGGGATTTGAAAGCCTCGGTGGCCGACGGCTCATTTCGAGACGACCTCTTTTACCGCCTGAACGTGGTCACCATCCGTCTACCTGCGCTCCGCCAACGCCGCGAAGACATTCCAGGCTTCATCACTTCCTTCCTCAAGCCAATGACCCAATCCGGACGGAAGACCCTGAGCGTCTCGCCCGAAGCGATGGCAGCCCTGGTTGCTTACGACTGGCCGGGCAACATTCGAGAACTTTCCAACGTGCTCGAGCGCGCGACCCTACTCGCCAATGGAGAGCTGCTCTCGCCCGATCTGTTACCCGAAGAGGTTCGAGTGAGCTCACGCTCCGTGGTGCCGCTGCAAGACGGCGACGAATCGCTGGAAGCCGCGGAGCGACGTCACATCGCGCAAGTCGTGGCGCGACACCCGACCCTCGATACGGCGGCCAAAGCGCTCGGCGTCGACCCGTCCACGCTGTACCGAAAGCGCGAGCGCTACGGCCTCAGATGAGCTCCTCTCCCCCCCCAGCAGCGGCACTCGGTCGGCACATGTCCTTGCGCTCTCGGCTATTTCGTGCGCTCGCCGTCGTGGGCGCCACGCTGGTCGTCGTGTGCGCACTGTCGACCGCTGCAGTCAACCGCTTGGGCGGGGCGATCGGGCTGATTCTGCGCGAAAATTACGTGTCCGTCGTCGCCTGCCAGGAGATGAACGAAGCCCTCGAGCGGCAGGATTCGGCGGCATTGTTCAGCGCCAGTGGTCGCGCCGACATCGCGGGGCCGATGCTCGCGCAGCATCGCGCCGGATTCGCCAGAGCCTTCGCGCGCGAGGCGGGCAACGTGACCTTGCCCGGCGAGGGTGCAGAAGTGCAGCAGGTCGACGTCCTTTATCGCGACTACGTCCGCGAAGTGGATCGCGTGCTCAGCGGCCCGGGTGAGCAGCGCGTCGATGGCTACTTCAGGGATCTCTTGCCCAGGTTCGGCGCGGTTCGTAGCAAAGTGACGAACATCCGCTTGATGAACCAGCGCAACATGGAATGGGCTGACAAAGAGGCGCGGCGCACTGCGCGGCGCTCGCTGGAGCTCGCCATCCTGGCGACCGCGCTGGCGCTCGGCATCGCCGGCTGGTTTGCCATGCGCATTCCGAAGACCGTGCTCGAGCCGATCGTGTCGTTCGCCCAGCACGCGCGCGCCATCGGTGAAGGGAAGCTCGACACCAATATCCCGGTTCCGGAGGTCTCCGAGCTGAGCGTGCTCGGCCATGCGCTCAACCGCATGCAAGAGCGCTTACGCGCCTATCGCGACAGCTCGCTCGGCGAGCTGCTCGCGGCCAAGGATCTATCGCGAGCCACCATTGCATCGATGGTCGACCCGGTGATCGTGTTCAGCATGCGCGGCGAAGTACTGCTAGCCAATGAATCGGCCGAGTCGACGTTTGGGCTGGTATCCGGAGACGTCGACCTGCTGCGACGCGGCGGCATCGAGGTCCCCGAGCCGATCGCGATCGCGCGCGACGCGGTGCTGGCCCATGGACAAGCACTGCTGCCGCAAAGCTTGGCCGAAGCGATGCGCTGGATCACCAGCGACGGCGAGAAATACTTTCTGGTGCGCGCCTCTCCGCTGGAGAGCGACGAGGCGAGTGGCGCCGGGGTGATCGTGGTGGCGCAAGACGTGACGCGTTTCCGCCGCATCGACGCACTCAAGAGCGACGTGGTGGCGACCGTGAGTCACGAGCTCAAGACGCCCCTCACCTCACTTCGGCTCGCGACCCACATGTTGCTGGAGGAATCCACCGGGCCGCTCGGGAGCATGCAACGCGAGCTGGCGATCACGGCCCGGGACGAGACCGAGCGTCTGCAAAGCACCGTGAACGAGCTCTTGGATTTGGTGCGCATCGAACGCGAGGCGGGAGCGTTGCAGCTGGCCCCGGTCAATCCCCGCGCACTCCTGCAAGAAGTCGCCTCCGCCCATCGCAAAATGGCCGAGCTGAAGCATGTCACGGTGGAAATCGAGGATGGCAAACAAGAGTCGCTCGTCGAGGTCGACCCCGAAAAACTCACGATCGTGCTCAGCAACCTGGTATCGAACGCCATTCGGCATTCCCATGAAGCTGGGCACGTCTGGCTGAGCAGTGATGTAGACGGAGAAGGCCACGTCTTCAGCGTGCGCGACGATGGCGACGGCATCGCCCCCGAGCAACTGCCTCGCATCTTCGAACGGCATTGGAGTGGCTCGGAGCCTTCGACACTCAAAGGCCGCCATGGCCTGGGCTTGGCAATCGCGAAGGAGATCGCGACGCGCCACGGTGGAACCTTGGACGTCCAGACCAAGCTGGGCGAGGGCAGCACCTTCCGGCTGCGCATTCCCGGCGTTCGAAGGCCAACGGAACCCCCGACGAAGGGCTGAGGCTATCGCCCCGTACTCGGCCTTCGGCGTCGATGTGCGGGAACTCGGCGCAGCCCGGGCTGCGAGGCTGGATCGCACGCCTTCGAGTTTCACGAAGCGCGTCGATCGCCCACTCTCCGACAGAAGCTGGCGCGCGCCGCTCGAAACCGGAGTTCACCCCTTCGGGGCTCGCGAAGCGCGTCGAATTCGCTCAGCAATGGTCGCATCTTTCGCATGGCGACCTGCGTGGAGCGGCGCTGAGCGACGCTCGTCGTCCTCCTGCCACCGAAAATGATGCTTCGTGCACGAAGCACAATTTCTGCACTGAGGGGTGCCTCCAGAGGCGCTGGGTACCCGCCGGCTTTCGCAAGTCAGGATGTGACGAATCGTGAGAGCCGATGGCCTTTGGCTAAGGCCCGTGGCTAAGCGCGCCGTTGGGCGCGTTCGCGGCGTTGGGCGGCGCGAACTTGCCGCTTGCCGACGCGGGCTCGGA
>Ga0302323_100000045_pt1 | contig 74785 bp, 75 predicted proteins | sample Fen_T0_3_FD_201950 | JGI IMG/M metagenome (GOLD analysis project Ga0302323, IMG submission 201950) | Peat permafrost microbial communities from Stordalen Mire near Abisko, Sweden - Fen_T0_3 | ecosystem: Environmental > Terrestrial > Soil > Wetlands > Permafrost | place: Sweden: Abisko...
CATTCTCACGTAGATCCCAAAGAAGTAGGCGATTACGGGCATGGCTGTTGGCGTTCGGACAGGTGCGTCAAAGTCAGCATCAGCGTAGCAGCTGCGATCGGCTCCGAAGCCCCAGATATGGGCTCATTTCCAGGGTGTCGCCGACGCGCTGCGACAAGTTCAGGCATTGCCGGCAGATCTTCGCCATCCGTGACTCAGGCACAGCGTGCTGCGGGGCGGGTCGACTTGCGGGGTGGGTCTTGTCTTGTGCGGTACGACCGGATCGGGCAATTGCGCTATCGCGACTTCTCCCGCAATGCCCGTTCCTTCAACGCTGCCTTGCGCTCATTCGTGTACGCCCACCATGGTCGTACGGGTTCACCTTGCATGAACCGCGTAGCGCTGATGAATACGTCGATCACGCATGGATCTTGTGCCCGGCCGGTCGCCTTGCACAGGTCGCCGTACATCGCATAGGGATCGCGTCGACGAAGCTCAGTGGGACGCTCGAGGCCAATGCGGCGCAGATCCGCAGCGATGCGTGGCCCAACATTGGGGATCTGTTCGAAGTGAAGTGCCTCAGCGGGGGCGGCCGCCTTCTTCATGGTCGTGAAAGTGTAGCAGAGGTGATCCGATTGGGCTTCCCCCCCAGCTCACAGACCACCTGCCGTTGCGCGCACTCGGGTCGAATCTTACGTCCGTGACTGGGCCCGAACAGTCGCTACATACTCGAAGTCCCGACTCGTGAAATCTCATTTTCTTGCGGATGGACGTGGAGATAGGATGTTGCGTGCGGCAAGGCCGTATTGGAGAGTGGCAAACGAGATAGGATCGAGTGTGATGTCCCACCTGCGCCGATCGCCTCCCTGGCGCCACGCGCGCGGATTCCAGTAGCGACCAAGGCCGCTGACCTGCTCGCAACCCACTGTAATCGACGACCACCCCGCGACAATCCGCAAATACGCGCCGCCACGCTTCCAGTCATAGCTGTGCTCGTCGCCGCCAAAAACAGTGTTTCCAGGAACTTGGAAAGATCCGACCTGGAGATTGGCGGTCAGCGGCAGTTTGCATCGAAAAAGCAGAAGCCCATACCGAAGAATAATGAAGTTGTCGGTGAGCGTCAGACGAGCCGGTAGAATCTTTCTGATATAGACCATGAAGAGACCAAAGGTACTGAGGACGAGCACTGCGAGGGCGTGGGGCACGAGCTTGTTCGGGAAGACGCCAAGTAGTCCCAAAAACACCATGGTGGGAATGAATGCGAAGGGAAAAGCAATGGCCGTAGCGCGAACATTTCGATCGGCGCCGGTCAGAGTGAACGATTCTGAACGCTGATCGATTGTCTTGTCGGGGGCAAGTAAGTGAACCTTGGTAATGTGCCGATCGAGTTGTTCGGCGTGCAGGCTATCCGCGCAGAGGGGACAGGGAAGCATGGATTCTGGGCAGTTGAAAGCCAATTGGCGCGCCAATTCGGCGAAGCGGGGTGTCTCAGCTGAAGTGGCGTAGTTCATGGTCCAAGAAATCTAGAGCCGTGTGTTTCGCATGATGACCCAGCGCGAGCCTCGCAGCTTTGGCCCTGTGCCTCGCGCTGGTGAGACCACTTCCGTGCGTGGTCTTGCCAGTGCCGCTGCCCCCAAGATTGCACCCATCATTTTGTCAATTTACGGTACCAGACCGGACGTTCGTTGTCCGCTCTCGCTCTTCGACTCACTCGGCATCAACTGAACCTATGGCTTAATCAGCTACTACTATCGTGATGCAGCCTGATTTGAGGCCGTTCCAGTTCTTGCACCCTACGCGGGCCACCCTAGTGCTGCTTGTCTTGCCAATTGTGCGTCCTGCCGAATGCAAATACCGTGGATTTTGGGCCCAAGCCGCAATCTGCAGCCATGGGAGATGCGAGATGGAGGATCCATCCCTCTCCCCATCGACTCGGAGTCCGGCCCCCCTCGTCGTTGGTGAATCCTTACTGCGGCACCTCCGCTGTCAAGACATTGAGAAATACTTCGATCTTGGGAACGAGTTCTGGCGCAAACTCGATGAGCCAGCGCTCAGTCGTGCCGATCGCATAGGAGCTCTCTTTTGCCAGCCCCGCCGTGCGGTGTGCGTCGATGGTCGAGGCCAGACCGCCGAAGCTTCCGCCGTGTCCATAGGGCAAGGTATAGCTGGCCCCCCGCAACCCCGGCGTCTTGAATGCGCCAAGCAGGCGCTCGTCGCGCGGAATGTCCGCCGTAGCCGTCGGCGCATCGCTGAAGGCCCCGGAGCGACGAAAGTCACTCTTGAGTAGCTGCGCTATACCATCGTACCGGCCTCGATCGGCGGCTCGATCGGGGCGACCTGTCGGAACCCGAAGGTTGTGGAAGGAATCGTCGGTCAGGCGTGGACCGTGATGGCACTGTATGCAACCCGCCGAAAGGAACGCTTCGAGACCATCCTTCTGTACTTCGGTCAGAGCAGTGGTGTCGCCTGACGCGTAGTTGTCGAACGCATTCGACGCCGGGCGCAAACTACGTTCGTAGGCGGCCATGGCTTTGCCGACATTCGCAAAAATTCGATTCACTGTGGTTCGATCGACCTCCGTCATCGCTTCCCAGGCGGGATCCCCAGGCTTGCCCGCCAAGGGAAACCGACTTTGGTCCGACACGGCTGGCAATGCGCCAAAAATGGCCGCGTAACGGGCCTTGTACTTGCGTTCAAGCACGTGACTTACCACGAGCCGCGAGGAAGCCATCTCGTTCGGATCTTCAATCGGCATGATTGCCTGCGCCCACGCAGAGTCGGCGCGCCCATCCCAGAATTGCCAACGTTGTTCCGTTGCCAAAACAACTGTCGGCACATTGCGCGCGCCCATGCCCACACCTTCGGGCGCTTGGGTTTTTCCGTCCTGGAACAGTAGCTCGGGCAAATGACAAGCGCCGCAAGAAACCTGTTTCGGTGAGGGCGATAGGTCCGCATCAAAGAAGAGGTCTTTGCCCAGCGCGATTGCCTCCGGCACCGCTTCGTAGGCGTTGGTAGGATCTCGACTTGCTTCGCTTGGTAGCGCCATGGCCTGAACCATCGCCCAAGCGTCGCGGGAGAATCGGCCATCGTATAGGTTTGGTTTTGGCGGCGTGGGCGCTTTCGCGCCATCGAGGCGTGCCACGGCGCGGTCCACTGCCAAAGTGAAGTCGTCCGCACTCGGGTTCGTCAACGTGTAAACGACGTTGAGCGACTTCGTGTCGACCAGGGCTACGTACGGTAGGTCCGCACGTTTCGGAAATAGCTCGCTCAAAGCAAAATCGCGGTCGAGCACCGTGGTAGCAAACCCGTCGCTCGCCGATGACCACGCCTCGATATCGGCTGGACCTGGCGGCCCATTGTCTTCGTTGGAGAGCAACACGTCGAGCACGTGCACTCGTGTGCGCAGTGTGGGCGTTATCGATGATTCCGTGTTGGCCCGCTGCCATTGGCAAGGCCCACACCAGGGTGTCACCAGGCGAACTACCAGCAATTCCGAAGGCGTCGCTTCGGGTGTCAGGTAGTCCTCGAGCGGAGCTGGATGACCTTGGACGTCCTCGAAGGCGACATGCGTCAATTGGAGGGGCTCCAACGCGGAATTGGCCCCACTGCCTGAACCGCAACCGACTACTCCCACACAACCACTTATGGCAAAGAGCGCCAATGACCACCCGAATCGACTCATTGGGGCACCTCGAACACGTGCACGCCAACCTGGGCCAGGTTCCCGGAATCAGCGACAAACAATCGATGATTCGTCGGATCGTACGCAACGCCACTCGGTTTCGAGACGTCGGGATCTGCTTTGAAGGTTAGATTGCCCGCGCTGCCAGCAAAGTAGCTACCATTACCTATGCGTCAGTGAAGTCGCTTGGCCTCGTTGAAGGGGGCGACGCCTACGCCGTTATTAAGGCATCGAACGTGCTCGTGGCGGTCGACTGACGGTCGCAATGCCCATTGCCCCAAGGTGGAGGCGAGGAAGGCCCTCTAGCTTGGAGGCATTGCCGATGAGATGAATTCCTCCACGAACCGAGTCGCTGGGCGAGCTACGAGCTCGCCCCAGGCTCCACATTGGGTGATACGACCATCTTCGAGTACTGCGATCCGATCTCCCAGTTGCTGAGCATCGGCGGCATCGTGGGTAACCACCAATGTCGGCAGTTCCAGGCGCTGCAAATACTCCGCAAGAAATCCGCGCACCTCGCGACGGGAATGGACGTCGAGAGCCGACAATGGCTCGTCAAGCAGAAGCGCATGCGGACTGACTGACAAGGCACGCGCCAATGCCACTCGTTGCTTTTCGCCACCGGAAAGCGTCTGAATCCGCTGACCGCCTCGAGCAGACAGGCTGAGCTCCGAAAGCAGCTCGGTGACGCGTTGTGCGCTTGAGGGCAGCATGCTTTGCGGCTTCGAGCTGGCGATAGCAAACGCGATATTTTCTCGCACTGTGAGGTGGGGGAACAGAGCATAGTCCTGGGGCACGTAGCCAAGCTGGCGGTGCTCCAGCGGTTTGTCGATGCCACGCTCAGTATCGAGGATTACGTTCTGACCGATTTGCAGGTAGCCGCTTTCGACGGGAAGTACGCCGAGGATAAGCGAGAGTAGTGACGTCTTGCCTGAGCCATTGGGACCGATGATGATAAGCGGCCCCGGCCCTGTTTCGAGTTCCACCTCGAGAACGAGCCGTCCGACTCGTGCCTTGATATTTACCTGAAGTGCCAACGGCGCATTCACGGTGTAGGCCCTCCTGCTTTAGGCGCTCGTGACAGAGCCGCACGCACCGTCAGCAACAGGACGAAAGCCACTATGACCAGAACGATAGAGATGGCCTGAGCGGCGCGCAGATCGATCTCGAGAGCTGTGTAGATTGCCAACGGCAGAGTCTGGGTTTGGCCTTCAAGGTTTCCGGCAAACATCAATGTGGCACCAAATTCTCCTAGGGCGCGTGCCCAACTCATGGCAGCCCCAGCGATGAGCCCTGGGGCTGCCAGCGGCAATGCCAGACGAAAGAACACGCGCAACGGAGTGGCCCCGAAGCTGCGCGCAACGATGACCAAGCGCTCATCGATTCGACGAAAGGCGCTCGTGGCTGCTTGGACGAAGAATGGCGCTGAGACGAACACCTCTGCCATAACAACTGCGGTCGTGGAGAAGGCCGCTGCCCAGGATTGCGGATACAGTCGTCCCGTGAGCATGCCGCGACGGCCAAAGGCTAGCAGCAGTGCGACGCCTGCCACTGCGGGCGGAATCACGATGGGCAACTGGACCGCTGTCTCGATGGCGCGTACCAATCTACTCTGCGCACGTGCCAAAACCCAAGCCAGCGGCGTTCCAAACAGCAGGACGAGACCAAGACTAGTTAGGGTCGTCAAGAGGCTGAGTCGAAGCGCGGGCCAGACGAGCGAGTACCCGAGACCGGTAGCGAAGTCCGGAATTGTCGTTGTGGCGAAGAGCGCCAACAACGGCAAGATCAAAAATGCCGCTAGAGCGCAGCCCGTGACGACCAAAACCCACCGCTCCGCGCGAAGACGCAAAACGCTCACGGAGTTTTCGCACTCCCGGACGGCGCCATAAATCCTGCTTTCCGCAGGGCATTTTGGCCGCCCACACTAAGCACATAGGCCACCCAACTGCGTGCAAGCGCTAGATGCTTGGCGGTCGTGACATTGGCTATTGGGTAATCGGCTATGACGTTAATGTCGGAGGGGATAGCGACGAGCTTCACGCGGTCCTCTGCGCCTTGAGCGTCCGTGCGATAGACGAATCCGACGTCTGCTTCACCGAGGCTTACCTTGGAGAACACTTGGCGCACGTTCAATTCACGCGAGACAACCTTGGCTTCCACTCTTGCACGAAAATCCGCGCCTAGCGTCACCGAAGCTCGATCAAGGATCTGCAATGTGTAGCGGCCAATCGGGACCTCGGGCACGCCAATGATGACCCGAGTCGCCTTCGGCAGATCGGCGACGCTCAGGATCTTACCGGCACTTTCTTTGGCTACGACAAGAACCGGCTCGTTGCGGGCAAATGTAACTGGCTCAGTGACACGCCCTGCCTTGACGAGTTCGCCCATATGACGCTGATCTGCCGATGCAAATACGTCAGATTCGGCTCCTTGCTCGAGCTGAGTGCGCAGTTCCTGCGTCCCGGCGAAATTGAATCTGATCGCGACGCCAGGATGACTCCGTTTGAAGTCTTCACCCATGGAAGTGAACGCATTGCGCAGCGATGCTGCGGCAAATATGACGAGCTTGTCTTCGTGCGGGGCCTGCGGTTTTGGCTCCGGTTTCGACTGTTTACACGCACTAAGGAAGAGGAGGGCGAATATCGTCAGTGGCACCAGCATCCCCGCCGCCGAACGTCTACGTGATGCGAAGGATACCGACCGTCGCCTGCCGTAAGCGCCGAGACTCAGATCGCTTGTATTCATGATGCCTTTTCCTAGGGTCATAGGGTCAACTGAAAGATTCGAAACTTCAAGGTAAGATAGTCGACTTATGCTCTGCGAAGTCCACGCCTCCGCGAGAATCGCGAAGGACTACCCTTCAAGCCGCAGCTATCTCCGCAACGCGGTTGCCGCATTGACTGACGTCGTAACCCAGTGATGAGAGTTCCCGGCGCAACGGCGACGCGGTCATGACGTCGAACAGGCGCGCGAGACGCGGGTCGTTGAGTTCATCGCGCGGAACCACGAGGTCGTAGCGTTCTTCAGCAAGCGGAGCGAAGTGGAGATCATAGGCCAATGCCGCATCGCGCGTGGCGATACCCGCGTCACCAGCGCCCATGGCCACGGCGTGAGCGACCTCGACGTGCCCAGACGCGAGTACTTTCGCGTTGCGCGCAATATCCACCGAGAGGTCCGCGCGTCTGAGCTCTGTTTCGAGCAGGCGTCGGGCGCCAGAACCAGGCTCTCGGGCAACAAGACGCACTCCTTTGCGACCCAAGTGCGAGATTTGAGAGAGCCGTTTCGGATTGCCGGCTGCCGCAACGATTCCTACCTCCCAGCGAGCCAAGGTGACAAGAAGCACGGCCCAATTCTTGATATGCTTGCGCACGTCGGCCACATTGGCTTCGCCAGTCTTCACATCCACGAGATGTACGCCTGCGACATGTGCCTGGCGTTTGCCCAGCGCTTCGAGGGACTTGGTACTTGAGCGCCCAAACCAAAGAAACCGTCCGGGTCCCGGAGTCGCGTTGAGCCTGTCGGCGAGTAGCCCAAGCGCCGGCGCGCAACCCATGAGCACCACGTTCTCGTGGGAATCACCAGTCGGACGCAACACGTCAACCTCGACCTGCCCAGATTTCGACCGTGACACCAGGGCGTCAGCGGAGCGTCCAATTCCGTCACGCCCAAGTGAATAGGACAACCATCTTCCGGAAATGTGCGCGAGTGCGACGCGACCCGAGATTCCTTCGCTCACCGGTTCAGTGGTGAGATGGGCGTCAGTCGCTGAAGCGCCAAACAGCGACTCGACAGGACAATCTAGCGCTCTAGCGATTCGCAAGGCCACATCTACGGCCGGAATAGACCGGCCAGCTTCGATGCTGTGCACGCTTTGCCGGGTCAAGCCCACCGCTGCAGCCAAGGCGATTTGGGAAAGCCCCCTTGCTTGGCGCAGTTCACGCACTCGGTTCGCCAGGTTGTCGGACATATTACGATCCGTCTTGGCTGTACGGCGCTGTGTTGCTCCAATTCGCCGCACACGGCTTACTGTGCATGACGCTTGGGCTATACATCTTGCAAGGTTTGCCTGTCATGGCGAAAGCATTGCGGCTCGCCTCATGTTCGGGCAAAGTCGCGACCGTTTCGTTTGCATTTCACGTGCCACTTGTTACGCTTGGCGCGGCTCGAACGGCTAGCCTCGTTCGTTTGCGACACCATGGAGGGGAGCCTCATCGGACACCAAGCCAGCAGCCCTACGTAGCCATGGCGGTGGGTTTCTGCGCAGTACCTGCTGCAAGCGCGATACCGCATCGATAATTGGCAAACAGGGCCTCGTCCTGAGGGGGTGAATTCGGCGACCGACGAGCTTTGCCGCTGCGGGACCGCCAATTTGGGTTGCATAGACAATCACACAGCCGTCAAGGGTAATTGCGCGCACGTTGACTCGGTCATCGCGCGCTTCACATTTGCTTCCGGGTGTCACCTTCTCTATCGGAACGGCGTGGTCCGGGCCGACATCCCAAACGTAGTACCGTTCCGCAGTCCCAAAGTGCTGATCGACGGTCCTTCCGTCAGTGCTGGCGAACGCGATGCGCATGAGCCTGCTCTCCGTTCTGGGGTGACTTCTTGGGTTGATTTGGCTGGTTGGTTCGTGTGCATTGCCGCAAGACGACCCAAGACCCCGCCGCTTCACGCGATGCATGACCAGTCTCCTTTACATAGTGTAACTCCTGCTTGTCAATCGAGCAGCACGTGGAGGGCGACTGTTTCGATGTGAAACCTGAAACCTCGCGCACTTGAAACAACTCGTAAACCGCCCAGACACACGATATCAGAATCATGCACGGGGTGTCCGCGCCACGCCCAGATCTCGTTGCGTATCTGCCTTGCCCGATCAAGGTGCCCTTCGAGCAGGCGATCGCGGAGTACTTGGCACAGCAGGGCAGTCCGCCGTTCCGGCTGCAAATTGAGGGGAATGCCAACAAGAACGAGGATGACTACGCAACTCTCGTTGGTGCCAATTGCGCCGAGGACCTGCCATCGCTCCTGATCACTCCTGGCGTCAATCAGCTTTTTGGTCGGCAATTTGTCTCGAGTGTCTTGGACTGCGGACAATTCGACGACGTGGCAAATTACCCTTGGGATCCTGAGCGACGCGAAACCGCCCTGCGTGACCCGCTAGGGCATGCCACGGTGCTTGCCGCCAACGTGACCGTCATGGTGGTCGACCATATGCAGCTTGGGACGCGAGCTGCTCCACGCAGTTGGAAAGACCTGCTTGCTCCTGAGTTCGCCAATTCGGTGCTCATGCGTGGCAACGGCAAGACCTACTGTGAGACGACGCTCTTAGCTTGGCAACAGCTGTTCGGTGAAGAGGGACTCCGAAAGCTGGGACGAGCCGTGCGTGAAGGGTGGCACCCGGCCCAGATGGCCAAGGTCGCGGGGACGGGCCAAGCAAGTGGCGCCGCAGTCTATGTGATGCCCTTCTTCTTTGCGCGCAATATTCGTCACCAGGACGCGGTGTCCTTGGTATGGCCGGATGAAGGTGTGATTGCCAGTCCGGTGACGTTGCTCGTGAAACGCGGCCTCTCACCTGGCCTTCGGCGGTTCGCGGAATGGCTTGCGGGTCCGACAATTGCACGCTTGTTTGCGCGCGCAGGACTGCCGACTCCGCATCCCGAGGTGGTCAGCGGCTTGCCGTCGGAGGCAACCTATGTCTGGTCGGGGTGGGAACGAGCCCGCTCGATGGACCTGTCAGCTGAGCTTTCTGCCGCGGCAGTGGCATTTGCATCCGGACAGCGATAGCCGGTCTGCTCCCCCGGGCATTGTTCCAGATCCTGGCCGCGCAATCCATCCAGTCGCTCGTTTCGCGGCATAATAGGCTCTTGGTCTCGAGCTCATGACCCGCGACCGAAAGCATTGCCTTTTGGCGTGCGTTGCCGATACAGGCTGGTTTCTCGAAGAAGACGATGTGCATAATCGATCCCCGATCAGCATAGGCTCAGACCTTGCCGCAATAGGTCGCGGACGGATTGGACGCGGGCATCCGTGGCTTCGAGCTCAGCCAAGAGGCGCAATTCCTCAGCGTTGCGTTCCAGCACAGCTGCGACACCTCCGTTGCGGATCACGAGCCTGCGCCTCGCTTGAAGTGCCAATAGTGGGTCGTGCGTCGCCATGATAACGATCTTGTCATTCGCCAAGAGCAGCTCCAATGCTCGCCGCCGGTCGATCCCGGCGTTCTCAATTTCGTCAACCAGGACGATCGGGCTTCGACATAACAACGCCGTATCGGCAATCATCAGCGCCCGCGACTGACCGCCACTCAACCCGGAAAGTGCAGTCTCTGCCGAAAACGGCTCACCAGCGAGCTGGTTTGCCGCGGACAATACCTTGGAAACGACAGCCGTGATGTCCGTCGCGCGACGACTTCTGGCATGCATCTCGAGGAATGCTCCGACTGCCAAATCCACCATGAAGGTCATCGTCTGTGACAGTTGCGCGACGAGCTGCGAACCGGCTCGGTAGCGGCTCGTGCCAGTGACCGCGACTCCATCAACCAAGACCTGCCTACCGCTTGGTGTGTCGCCACGAGCCAGCCATTCGACATCCGCGAGCAACCGGCTCTTACCAGCTCCGGTTGGGCCTACTAGCGCTATTAGATCGCCAGGTTCGAGGTCGATGCTCGCGAACTGTTCAGCTCTTCCAGTCTTGTCATGCCCGGGAAGAATCGTCAGCTGACGCAGACTCAAAGGTAGAGGCACTGGCGCGTCAAGAGCATCGACATTTTGGACGACGTCTTGTTCGCGCTCTGCCGGCTCGATTTGGATCACGGCAAGAGCTCCAGCTTGCGAAGATTGCCAATCTGGTAGTCTTGTCCAAGTCGCGTCTCACCGAGACAATAGGAACAAAGCGCGGCCGGCATTGGAAACCGCAGTCTTTGTCCGACCACTGACACGAGGTCCTGTGACTGTTCGCGCAAGAGCTCGGCCAGCTCGAACGTGCCCTGCCCTGTCAATCCATTTACGCTAAGGAGTATGGCTTTGCGGTTTACTGACTGAAGCTGGAACGAGAAGACTTCGCGCTCTGCCTGCGATACTAAGTCACCTTTGGTCACGACAATGACATCAGCCGACTTGAGCATCGGCCCAAGCTTCTTGGGTGTATTGATCCCTCCAAGACAATCAACGACACAGACCGCCAGAACACCTTGCACATGTGGCGAGCAGCGGTTGCAGAGCCCTGCGCTCTCGGTCACGAGCAAGTCCAAGTCACGCTTCTGACCCCAGGCAAGCATCTCGTCCAAGTTGCTCGCGAAATAGTGGTCTGGGCAAAGCGGTCCCGAGAGACCACTTCGACAAGGGATCCCAACGGCTTCGTAAGAGGTATCATCTTCAGTGCTCAGGCAGTCAATCTTGATAGCCCCGACTTTCAACCCCGAGGACATCAGCGACAAGAGCGCCTTCGACGTCACCGCCGTTTTCCCTGTCGACGGCGGGCCGGCTATCGTGACCAAACGCATGGTTCTTAGTATCAAGCGCATGCGTTTCTAGGAGCCGTCCTAACGGTTTCGCCTTTCCTTGTTTCGAGCGTGTTGCGTGAATATCGCCGGGGAGCAAGCGAGCCATGGGTCGCGTTCACGCCACAGCGTCACCGATCCGCGAAGTGACCTAGTTGGGTGCTATGGACTGGGCATGTTCCTCGAGGATGCCCATTTGGAAGTGATTGGTCGAATTCGCACTCCGTTCATTGAGCCGACAGGTACGCCCATTCAGCCGGCATTTGCCCTCGGCGTCGAAGGTCAGGTTGTCCTGGGAAGTGGATTCTCATCGGCGCTGAAGGACATTGAGGGTTTCGAACGCTTGTGGCTCATCTATTGGTTAGATCGGATCACCACGCGTCGACTTCAAGTCGTACCGTATCGGGATACTCAGGAGCGCGGTGTGTTTGCAACCCGCGCCCCCTGCCGACCGAATCCAATTGGCATGTCGTCGGTGCGCCTCCTCCGACGCGAGAGTGATGTTCTTCACGTCGCGGATGTCGACATTCTTGACGGCACGCCGTTGCTCGACATCAAACCCTACGTACCTGAGTATGACGCCCACCCGCTGTCGAAAGCTGGTTGGGTGGATTCGACGACATCCTCACGTAGGGTGGCAGATGGGCGTTTTCATGAGACGGGGCTCCTTGAACCGGAAAAGTGAGCTACGCGGCATCTTCAGTCCGCCCAGAGCAGCGCCCCACTTCCAAGAATCACGCGCGGGGGCGGAATTCAAACGATTGCTATGCGCATAGCGGCGTCCGCTACTCACTTGGCCAACAAGAAGTCGCCGTAATCCGCCGAACTCTTGGTCCCCGTCTGGTCGCCATCGCTCATCAGGGCAACCCCGATCAGTGCCGGGACCTCGGCCTTGGCGTCGCCGTCTTCGAAGTGCTTTCGAAACTCCGCGTCCGGATCTAGACGCACGGCTCGCCACTCGTTCAGCGGACCCCCGCTTTCGAGCACGATCGTGTCTTGAGCACGAAACGGATTGCGCTTCTTCTCACAGACCGTACCCTTTGGTGCCGTCGTACTCCAAACGTATTTCAAGGCGTACCAACGCAACCCGCGACGCCAAGAAACATAAACGACAGCGGCTGAATCGCTCTTGGCCTTGACGCATTCATAACCGCCAGTAGGCAGTGCCTGGGCCCGCCAGCGCCAGGACAACGATTTGACGTCATGCTTGAATTCATCGGGGATTTCAAAACCCAGCACCGCCGTCTTGATCGGCGGCTCGTAGCTCGCTCGAATGAACTCACCCGCGGGCGATTCCATGCGACGAAAATAGTTCACGGGTCCCGACTCGCTCGGAATGATGCGAAACGCGCTCGGCTCGAGACGTAGTTGAGATTTGCCGGCAACGGCTGGATTGGCGAATAGCGTGAGTCCGGCCAACCCCAAGAGTGGGACGCCATAGAGCCAACTTACCCAGGACTTCAAACGCATCTGCCAATTGTGAGTCCCAATGCCGCACATGTCGAGGGACTCGGGTGTCCGCGGACGGAGACGAACTTCCAAAACGCGGGTTATGCCGTGCTCTGCATAACCCGCGCAAATGCCAGATCGTCGCCGTCGCATAACCGATGGCCGCGAACCCTGCCGCGGATAGCGCCGTCTCCCAACGTTCCCAATAGTGGCTACGCTAAATGGGCGAAATTACGACGAGCAAAACCAAATGCTCGAGGGGAGAAACCACGACTACTGTCGATAGCCACGCGTTCAACAACGAAACCGTCGACGAGACTTGGATTGTACCGCCAAATGGATGATCGTGATCCCGACTGGACCAGCCTTTCCATCATGCACGCTTGGGGAGGCACTGGGACTCCTGGTGTTTGAATGGCATCGCATCGAGCCGGTGACAAGCCCGCAGGTGCGGTATGTCTGTAGCCGCTTGGTTTTCTGAGTCACTACGGGGAAGCGACCGTCGAAATGGTCGAGCACACCTGCAGGCTTTCGCCCCGAATCGCCTTCGTGGCAGCCGAATACTTCCTCAGCGACGGCACTGGCCTCAATACTGCGCTAGGAGTGACGGGAGAAGTCATTTGGAACTACTTACACTTGGAATCGTGCTCCTACTGCTCTTGGCGCTGAACGCGTTCTTCGTGCTCGCAGAGTTTGCCATTGTCAAAGTGCGACCGTCGCGCGTAACGCAGCTCGCTGCCGCCGGTGAAAAGCGTGCCGCGCTGGTTTGCACCATCCAAGCTCACCTAAACGAGTATCTCAGTGTATGTCAGGTTGGCATCACTCTCGCCAGTGTCGCGTTGGGTATGGTCGGAGAAAGAACCGCTGAGATCATCATGGGCAGCGAGAGTGGGAATGCGACACGGTACCTGACAGCCATGGGCGTCTCGTACTTCGTGATCTCGGGATCGCATATCCTATTTGGCGAACTTGTCCCGAAGACAGTTGCCATTCGCATTACGGATCGATCGGCACTCTTTTGTGCCGTGCCGCTACGATTTTTTCACCGCCTTTTCTTTCCCGCGCTTTGGCTTCTCACGCTGCTGGCGAATGGTATTCTGCGTCTGTTCCGCCTTAGCAGCTCGTCTAGCAGTGAGTACCACAACGAGCAGGAGCTACGCATCATCTTGGACCGGTTCCAGGAACGCGGAATGATGTCCTTTCGTCGCTTGATTTTCATGGAGAATGTTTTCGACCTTGGTGCGCTAACCGTTCGGGATGCCATGCGATCCCGTTCAGAGGTTCATACATTGGACGCGCGCCTACCATGGGCGGAAAACCTTCGTGTCATCAAGTCAACGCACTTTACTCGCTATCCACTAATCACGGTGGACCCCACACGACCAACAGGATTTGTGCACGTCAAGGACTTGGTAATTCATGGTGATGACAACCCACCAGATCCTTGTGCGCTCGCACGCCCTCTTCTCGCCACGACAGAGGCGACCCTGATTGAGGCACTCTTCGCCGAGATGCAGCGTCGGCGCATTCACGTGGCGCTTGTGACCGACAGCGAGGGCCAGTGGACCGGCTTCGTAACGCTCGAGGACGTCATCGAGGAGCTCGTCGGCTCGATTCGCGACGAGTTCGAAGACGAGGAGCCTTTGCGTCTCGTCGACGCGCTGACCATCGACAGAATCCACTTCGACGTCGAGGCGGACTCACCGGTTGGGGCGGTTCGCCTAGCGCTTGCGCGAATGCCGCCTGAAACGATTCCACTCGATATCGGCCAAATCATAAGAGCCATTGAGCATCGAGAGCGGCTGGCGGGAACCTATCTTGGAGATGGAGTCGCGATGCCTCACGCCCGAATCATTGGCCTGAATAAGGCTTTCGTTATGATGTTGCGGTCAAACCTTGGTATTCGATGCGGCGAGACCACGGAAATCGGGCACCTGTTGTTCGTGCTCCTCACACCTGCTGGCCAACCGCGTGTTCACCAGCGACTGCAGTCCATCATCGCTACGCTCTTGCACGAAAGCGAGTACATGAAGGAGCGCTTGATGACCGCTACATCCCCCAGTGAGGTCATCGAGCTGATCCGAACGGGTGAGCAAGCGGTACTCGACTAATCAGCGAATATATTAACCGGACAAGGTTGGGAGCCCAAGACATCCAAAGTCGTGTCAATGGGTTGAACTTCGCCAGGGTGACATAACCTCCCATCCACGAACCACACTGCTTCAGTCAGAGTCGAATTTCCGGATCTCGTGGCGTTTGCGCATTCTACGTCGCCGCACTCGTCGCTTTGGGGCGCCAACAACTGGCGGAGGAAAAACTGTTGTTGCTCACCGAATTGGCTCGGTCAGCGCGGGTTGCGGCGGTTCCCTTTGGATTCAATCAATGGATCAGTGCGAGGCTCGTTTGTTTGCCGTCGGTCTTGCTGCAAGCCGGCCGGAGTGCTGTACTCCGCCAATGGCGATCGTTCTTTATCACCACCCGTATACGCGTGCCGCCAATGTGGTCTGGATGCTCGAGGAGGTGGGTGTTCCATGGCGAAGGCCGCGAATTGGACGTTCCGGGAAAATAGCGCTGGAGCGCGTGGAGCAGCGGCCGGGGCATCAGCGCGCCAACGCTATCAACGCCAAGGTTGCAGAAGAGCACTGGATTGGGAGCTGAAGGCCTCGTGGTCGACGTGCATCAGGGTAGTCATGGCGGTGGCTTTATGCGAACAGTGGTCGTCGCTCTCGCACTTCTCGCCTGCGATCATCGGTCGAGTGCTCCTGTAGCCCCAGTCAACGCTACGACTGCTGCGTTTCGCGAGTCCGTCACTGCGGGCGCACCGGTCATGTCCGAGTCGCCGGTGGCCAACCTGTTGGCGCCCGCAGTGACATTCGCCGCGTTCGCAACTTCGAGTGGCGACGGTTGGGCGGTCGGCATCGAGATGGCACAGACTGTAACGCGTGTCGTGGTTCTTGACGAAGGCTCGTATGGCAAACCGCTCTCGCTTCCCGCGAAGCCAAACACGAACGGCGGTTTTGACGCCGCTGCGCATGGGATCCGCGTGCACGGGAAGGTTGACGGTGGGACGCTGAAGGCGACGATTGAAGCCACTGACAGGAACACGTTTGCCGCGGGGCGGGCAAAGCCGCCCTCGAGCTTCGCTGTGGTTTTTGGCGGCCCTGGCCTACGCGTGGATTGGCGGCAATCGAACGAAAATGTGACGGCGTTGCTGCAGCGACCCGCGCAGCCCACACGTAAACTCGAAGGTGAAGTGAGGGGCGCCGTTTTCGCGCTGATGGAGAGGGATGAACGCGGCAACATCATTGCTCGTTTGGACGGCGCCCTCCTCAGCGAACGCGCCGCCTTCGCACGGTGGACGACGCATGAAGTCTCGGAACCGGTAACACTTGACTCCGCGGGCGTAGGCCTCTATCCCGCCGTGCTCACCTTACCGAACGGCGCGAAGATTGCTCCCATCGAAGAGTACGATACTACCGGCGGCTGCGTCACCGACAGCGTCTTTCCGCGCGTCTCGAACCTCGCTGCGCAGGGGGCGCTAAACGAAGAGATCGATAAGCAGCTCCGGTTGCACCCGAGTGCTGATTCGAGCTGCGTTCCGACGGAGTCGTGGGACGTGGCAACCTACGAGGTTACAGCGCACGGCCGTGATTGGGTAAGCTTCGAGGAGCGTATCGATGGGTACCGAGGCGGCTCCCACGGGGGTGCACGCAGTCGCTGCTCGATTGCGAACCTTGTCGACGGAACGCTCGTGAGCCTTGCAGAAGAGCTCCCGCAGTACTCACTCAAGAAGCTCGAGACATTGGTGCGCGCCACGCTTCTCAAGCGAACCTCCGCGAAGAGTGTCACTGACCTCGGTTTTGTGAGCGACGATCTGATGATCGATGCCTCGCGCCCGATGTGCGTTCGGGACGATCACGGGACGCTATTTTTGGAGATCATTTACGGGAATGACGAGGGCATGTTTCGGAATCCTGGCCCACCGAGGGCGCGAGTGGCTAGCGCATCGGCGCGCGGGATTTTTCCCCCGGGCACGCTCGGCGCGCGTATCTTTCACTAGAGCAAACGGCGCGCAATGCGTCTCCCCCACGAAGACCATTGACTGTCATCGTGCTTAGTTCGCTTGCAAGGCGACAATCCGATTGCAGCGCCGTCCAGAAGTTGTGCGGGGAGTTTGCGTCCGCGCAGAGAATTGGCCGAACATTGAGACCAAACCGAAGGCGCGTTTGAATAGGCTCTGCGTCGAATCGGCGCAACCGTGCCCGACGTTGCTTCAGCCAGCATTCGTCACAGGAGCACCGCAATGTATTACTTGGTCCTCGAGTGCCAAGGGCCTGTGCGAAGCTGTGACTCTGAAGTACCCAACTACCTTGCCACAAAGCTCATTCCCCAGAAACAGCGCGACACTGCCCGGCAAGGACGCGCCGCTTGCGTCGTTAGACAAGGATCGCAACGCTGTTGGCGCATACAGTCTTCTATCTGTCCGACGCTTGCATTACACGACGGGATGAGCGCCTGACAGTCCGCAAACGAAAGTGCCGCAACCGTAGTGTCATCGTCGCACGTAATCTTGCCGCCGTTGTGGCGAGGCAGGCCCGAACGCCAAACCTGGGCTTGCCATGCGCAGAGCAGAGCCTTCTCGCGTGGCGATGAATTGGAAAGGACTGTTTGCGGGTCCACGCCTGTCATTGCAGGAACCCACCGCAGGCTGTGGAGCTCTCGACCATCAAGTTCTTGTTGCTCATTGAGTGCCTGGCCAAGCGTCGACTCTGCATCGCGATAGTAAAGGCCGACGTCAGTCAGCAGTGCCCTCATCCGATCCGTTCGCTGCGGTGACATCGTGTCAACGCCCGCATGTTTCGTCGACGGAGCAGTAACGAGATTGACGACACCCAAGTCGACGTCTACTTCTGCCAAGGGGACGTCTTGGTCGTCGAAAAAGACGAAGCCATACCGAAAGTTGTATCCGTTCGGTACGACTCGCGGCAAATCGTTGGGCGCGTTCACGATCTCGACAAGATCGCGAGCTTGCTCGGGAGAAAGTGCCTCACCGGGATAGAGCGTGGTTGGGCACAAGGTGCCGTCGCTTGCCACCGCGCGCCCGCCGCATCCCGGAACGGTGGCGTCAATGTCGGACCCGTCGGGGTACACACTGTCGTTGGCGAAAATGTAAGCGCGGACTATCGTGAATGAACGCCCCGGAAAGCGCCTCACCAAACGTTTGCGAAACGGGCGAAACCCCACGGGCGGCGTCTGTTCTTGCGCAAGATACCAATTCCTTTGATCGCTTTGGTTAGCCCATTGGTGGTAAAGAGGTCGTAACTCTAAGGAAACAAGCGGCGGCATGGCCGCGGGAAAACCACGGTATTCGCGTTCAACATTGGGAAACTGGGCGGTATGCGATGCTTCGGTGGTTTGCGCAGTCGCAAGTTTCGACGAACGCTGCGTGGGCCGTCTCGCGCCAGTGGCTTGGCAGCCGGAGACTGTTGAGCCCACGCCTCCAGCCAGGACCGTGCGGCCGAGGAACGCCAACGCTACAACTACCTGGCGGTAGCGGCTTACGCGGAGGTTGGTTATCTGATCCGCTCGGCTTCGGCGCAACTTGGCCCTAGCGTGACACGATGTGTGGCCTGAAGCCAGAGCGTCATTGCCTAGCTTTGAGCAAACGCAGTAGTTGCTCTGGTTCGAAGCCATGAGGGAAGCCTGTCGCCATTCTGATTGAGCCGGCCAATCCTGTTGCTAAAGACTTCCTTTACTCCCTAAAGGCGCAATGGGCGATGACACATAGTTGACAAGATTGTCAAGCGTTCTAGCCGTGCCCGCGTCGACGCCAAGCTTTAGAAACTGCCCAAGGTGCTCGTCCGAAGCGCAACGTATGGAGACGCTCATATGCGTTACGGAATTTCTGGCTTCAAGTCGAACCGTACCGACAGAGCCGAGGGCTTCGAACACGAGCTCGGATGGCCGCTTGATGACTTTGTATAGGCCCGCAAACGGTGGACTGTGCGCCGAATCTTGATTGGTGAACTTGAATGCACCACCTGGGCGCAGGTCAACGACGCACTCGCTGAGCGGTGCTCCCGAGGGATCCCACCATTGTGCAATATGCTCGGGCTGCGTCCACGCGTCAAAGACTTGTTCGCAAGACGCAGCGAACGTGCGCGTGAAGGTGATGGTGAAATTATTGCGATTGACGACGGTCTTGGTGCTTTCGTTACTAATCATGGCTCGGACCCTCCTGTCTTCTTCATGTTCTTTTTCAGGTATGAATCAAGGTTGTTGAAACGGCCCTCCCATTGCTCACGAAATGGTCGAAGCCAAGTGTCGACGCCCTTGAGGGGGCCGCCGACAATGAGCTGCCGTGGCCGACGTTGCGCATCTCGACCCTGCCGAATCAGCCCCGCGTCTTCGAGCACACGCAGGTGCTTCGAGATGGTTGGTTGCCGCAAGCCGAAGGGCTTCGCGAGCTCTGTGACGGTAGCTGCTCCCAGGGCTAGCCGCGCGAGGATCGCCCGCCTCGTGGGGTCGGCGAGTGCGGCAAAAGCCAGGTCCAACTGAAGCCGTTTATCAATCACCAATTAGCTATATAGCTAATCTGGAATATAGCAAGTGCCGACGCGAATTTTCTTGGCGTTTCCCCATCGGACCCAATAGCGGTCAGCAGAGGTGCTGTGCCCTCAAACCCAGTCAGTCTGCCCACCTAAGTGGCTGCATGATCCTGGAAATATGCACCAGGCAATGGGCTGATCGATCCAGTCGTTGCGAACACCAATGCCGGCGGAGCCAACCAAACCGGTGTTGCCGCCCGTCGTGCCCCCTACCCCAACGACGGTCGCACCGCCCCGAGCAGTAGTCGTTGACGCGCCGCCCGTGCCTCGCACTTGGACGCCACCAGTTGGGCCCCGTGGCGCGTCGCTGGAGTCGGCGTTTCCGCCGCAGCTGACCAGACTCGCCAGTAGGATGAGCTGCCTCGCGACCAATGTGTCGTTCCACGCTTCGACATCCCATAGGCTGCTTAGTGGAACAATTCTTGTCCTAATGCCTGCCCAGAACAACTGGCAAAGCTGTCGCTGCGGCAACTTGCGGCGTAGACGGCGGAAAATCGGTGGTAACACTGCTCACCCGAGGCGGTGCTCGCGACGATGCATCCCCTGCTCACGGCCTTCATAGCCGTCGAGCTGGTCTACTGGGGTAGATTCGACTAGCCTGGCGGGAGCATGCCATCTGAACACGAGACGTTTTGGCTAATGAATCGCTACGCTGTCATCGGCAACGGCAGCAGTGTTCGCCCATTCCCGAAATTGACTTACGGCGAACTGAAAAAGAGCGGGAAGGTCGTCTTCCCGATCGATCCGAGTGCGGAGGCCATCGCGGGAGATCGTGCCTACGCAAGTCTTTCGGCGCTTCCCGAGCCCGTCGATGCCGTCGTTATCGAGGTGCCGAAGACGGAGACGCTGCAATGGTGCAAGGCGGCCGTCGATCGCGGGATCAAGGACATCTGGTTGCATGCGAATACCGACAGCCCCGAGGTCATCGAATTCACCAAAGAGCACGGGGTACGCCTGCGCACAGGGACCTGCGCCGTCATGTATCTGCACCGCGGCTTCTCAGTACATGCGGTGCATCGTTTCATCAACCGAATGCGCGGCAAGTACTAGATGGTGGTAGCTCTGGCGCCGGAATACCTTGTTCGTTGTTCGAAGAGCACGCTGATAGGCAGTACACGCGCAGCCTGCTGTTCTCGACAATGGTTGATCTGTTGGGGGGGGGTGAGCAAAAAGTCGACCGTCTGATTTACTCGTATTGAGGACTTTCATGCGACCATTGGCTTCCGCTTGCTGATCAAATCGAGAACCCATAGCCAAACACGACGTACATTGTAACGACCTTATTGGGTGGATTCGGGTCGCAAGGCGAAGTGGTATCTCCGGACACGCTGGGGGTGCACGTGTAGTCAGCCGGGTTCTGCATGCTCCCAATGCCCCAAGCCATGTGCATCGCGCCGCGTCCTTCGTTCGTGTACCGATCGAGGTTCAACTCGAAGTTGTACCAGCGAGCACCCGACCAACGCCGGGGTGCATAGTAGTGCTCACCCTGATCGAGAACCGCCAGCAGCCCGCCCGCACCGTCGGATGAATACTTTCCCCAGGACGCTCCAACGCCCACGCCCAAGAACATGCGTTTTGCTTGAACTGGGTAGCGAAACCTGGGTGTCAGCGCCCATTGGCGACCATTTGGGCTGACGCCGATTCCAGCTTCGAGCGCAAACCAATCGACTGCAATCATGTCGACGTCAATGCCTAGCGAGCCGGCGGGACCTGCGATACCGACATGACCGCGAAGCAAAAGATGATCTTCCAAGATCGAAGTGCGCGGGTGACGGCGAAGCCACTCCGTATTGGGCAGGTCGTTCCCAGACGTCTGTTGCTCAATGGCCACATTGTCGTGCGTTGGCAACAGTTGTCGCTCGCCTTGGCTGCTTAGCGGTTGAGCCTGAGCGATACTAGCAAAGGCTATTAGCCCCCAAGTAGTACCAAGCCGAACGTACATAATGATTCCCATTTGCAACACCTATGCCACTGTCCGAGCGCCGGCTCAGGTAGCGTAGTATACACATTCTAGATTTCTTGCGCGTCTTGTCAGCGAGAGCGAACGCGTGTCTCGGCAAGCGGTGTCAGCCACGCGTTCGCCAAACGTCGTGGTCACGCCGCACTAACAATGGGAAGTGTGAAGCCCGAGCGCTTCCGCTAAAACGTCTTGGCAAGGCCGACCGAGACAGGGCCGATGTTGACGGCAGTGCTCGTAGAGGGTGAAACCGACAGGTGGCCAAGACATCCAAAGTCGGATCAACGGGTCCAACCGCCCCGAGCTTACATGACCTCCCATCCACGAACTACACTTCTTCAGTCAGAGTCGCATTTCCGGATCTCGTGGCCGCGTCCGCAATAGTGGAGCCAGTCAGCGAGTGGCGTCGACAAGGGCTGGTTCTAGCCTACGGCTACTCGTCGACTAAGCCGGCACGATGCCGGCTTAGTCGAGGTCGAACGCGTCGGGTGCGTTACTTGGTGGTCTCAACCTGAATGTCGAGCGTGACCTCATCGCCGACCACGACGCCGCAAGCGTCGAAAGATTTGTACCACTTTAGCCCCTCGCCGAGCTCGCGAGTCGGGGCTGCGCGGCGAGAGCCCCTTGCTGTGCGTATTCCGCAGTAGCTGCCGGCTCAGGACCTTCCGATGAATTGCGCGGGCACGGATTCACGGAGGCCCGGGATCCGAGGGGACACATGGCATTGGCGGGCCTTAGAAAGCTCGCTTGAAGTCTGCGCCGAGTGCTCCACGTCCGACAATTGACGGGGTTTTCTACCGTGACAACGCGTCCGTTTTGACGGATGCTGAGCGCGGCGTTCATGAGTCCACGTGCCGGCACCCGAAAAGCGACCAAACCCAGAAGTCTTGCCGCTCGCGAAACATCGACGCGTGCGCGAACGAAGGGAGTGGCAGAGTCTCTTCCGCGGACCAATCGGCGGGCCAGGCAAGCTGATGCACCGGAATTCGATGCAGCCACCGAAATGGGCGACGATTCGACCCCGGCCATCGGCGAGAATCTTCGCAGATTGCGTGGCGAGCGCAACCTATCGCTCGATGCACTTTCCCAGATGTGCGGCGTGAGTCGGGCCATGCTCGGGCAGATTGAACTCAATCGCAGCGTCCCTACCATTACAGTACTTTGGCGCATTGCCAAGGCGCTCGACCTACCGTTCTCAGCCTTGATGCGTGAGCCCGCTGAGAAGGGGCCGTCGGTATTGCGTCGAGATGCAGCTAGGTATCTTACGTCGGCGGATGGCAGCTTCAAGAGCCGTGCATTGTTCCCTTCGGATAATCAGCGATTGGTGGAGTTCTACGAGGTGCGGTTGGCCCCCGGTGCGGTCGAAGATGCTACTGCTCATCCTGCTGGAACATTCGAGAACGTCGTGGTCGCCAAGGGGAGCCTCGAGGTGACGGCAGGTGCGGCGCCAACAGCACTTGGCGCAGGCGATGCGATGATTTTCCGTGCGGATGTCCCACATGTCTACCGCAATCCTGGCGCTGGTGAAACCGTTGTCTACATGGTTATTACCTACGCCCAGCGCAACTAGTGCGTCTGTGCTGCTGACCGTCAGTCGTCTTCAATCGCGTGAAGATCCACTATATGACGTAATCGAGCGGGGGTGAAACGATAGCGTCGCGCAGATCAAGTGTCACTCGATCGCCCGCGGCGAAGCCTTTGGATTGAGCTTCGTGGTAAAGAAGTTGAACGGTCAGCGAATCACCATCTGGTAACTTCAAAATTACTTTTACGGTACCTCCGACCGGTACGAGACGCGCGATAACCGCAGTGGCGGTTTCACTACTTTCGGCTGTCACCTTCTCGAGGCCAACGTCGTGCGGTCGCACGAAGGCTTCGACGATGGATCCGTCTTGTTCCTTGACCGGCGCGCTAAGGCTGTTCTGGGCGAATTCAGCCCGCCCTTGCTGCACACTGCCACGAAAGACCTTTGCTCCGCCAAGAAAGGAAGCGACGAAGCCATTGGCGGGGTTACGGTAGAGCTCTTGCGGGCAGCCTGCTTGCACCACTTCGCCATCGCGCAGAAGTACGACATGCTCCGAAAGCTCAAGCGCTTCTTCTTGATCGTGCGTGACGAGGAGCGTGGTAACGTGGGTTTCTTCGTGGAGGCGGTGCAGCCACTCCCTTAGTTCCACGCGCACTCGAGTGTCAAGAGCACCAAAAGGCTCGTCCAACAACAAGACCTTTGGTCCGGTTGCCAATGCGCGAGCGAGCGCCACGCGCTGCCGCTGACCGCCGGAAAGCTGATCGGGAAGGCGCTTGGCATAGCTTCCGAGCTGAATCAGCTCGAGCAACTGACACACCCGATCGGTAATCGTTGACTTTGCCTTTCCACGAGTGGAGAGCCCAAACGCTATATTGTCGAATACCGTCATGTGACCAAAGAGTGCATAGTTCTGGAATACGAAGCCAATCTGTCGCTTCTGAACTGGCACCGGCGTAATATCTTCGCCATTGATCAATACTCGTCCGTCATCAGCGAATTCGAGGCCAGCGATGATACGCAGTAGTGTGGACTTTCCAGATCCCGACGGACCTAGTAGAGAAGTGATACGTTGGGCCGGCGCCGTAAATGAGACGTTCTCCACGCCAACCACCTCGCCACTTGTCCCAAAACGCTTCGTAAGTCGTTCAACCTTGACTGTCACTAGGACGCTCCTTGCACCGTTGGAGGGGCACGCCGTTCGTCGACCATGGGTTCAATCCGAGGTGCCGACTGCCGCTGTGCACTCCATTCCACCCAGTGCTTCAATCCCAGGGTGACCAACGCTAACAGCGCGAGGAGCGACGCCACCGCAAAGGCGGCCTGCGTGTTGTACTCGCCGTGCAGGATTTCGATGTGCAGCGGCAAGGTATTGGTTTCCCCACGGATGTGGCCCGAAACCACGCTAACGGCACCAAACTCGCCCATGGCCCGAGCATTGCACAGAATGACGCCGTACATGACTCCCCACTTTATCTTGGGTAAAGTGATGCGACGAAATATTTGCCACCCACTGGCGCCTAGGGTTAAGGCCGCGTGTTCCTCGTCGCTGCCTTGTGCTTGCATTACCGCCAGCACCTCCCTCACGATGATCGGGAAGGTGACGAATATGGTTGCCAGTACGATTCCGGGTACCGCGTAGATTATTTTGACTCCCATGCGCTCGAGAGCCGGTCCGAACCATCCCGTGCGGCCGAATAGCAAGACATACACTAGGCCCGACACGACCGGTGAAACACTGAAGGGCAGGTCGATGAGTGTTGTCAGGATCCCTTTGCCCCAGAAATCATACTTAGAAATTGACCATGCCGCAGCCAGTCCAAAGACCAAGTTTAGTGGAACGGCTACGCCGGCCGTGAACAGCGTGAGTCGAATGGCGCTCAGCGTCATTGGATCGCGCAGCGCATCGAAATAGGCAGGCATGCCCCGCGAAATCGCTGACACGAATACGACGATGAGTGGCGCCCCGACGAAGAAGACCAAAAACGATACAGCAATTCCAATTAGGATACACCGTGCGACACGTCCGTCTGACAATGCCGGTCCTCGATGTTTACCGGATCCCCCGAGCCGGAAGGATACCGAGCCACTCATCGCCGTGCGCCTTTCCGCGTGCCGCGCTGTACTAGATTGATCAGCAGAAGGGAAGCGAGAGCGACACATAGCATGACGCAGGCTATCGCGGTCGCCGACGCATACTGATACTGTTCGAGTTTGGTGACAATCAAGAGTGGGGCAATCTCCGTGACGAGCGGCATATTTCCGGAGATAAACACCACTGAACCGTATTCACCAATACCGCGGGCGAAGGCTAAGGCAAATCCGGTAAGTGTGGCAGGCAGTAGCGCCGGAAATATGACTCGGCAGAACGTCTGCCAGCGGCCGGCACCCAAGACCGCAGAGGCTTCCTCTAGTGTAGGATCCAAGTCTTCGAGAACTGGCTGCACCGTGCGTATGACGAACGGAACGCCGATGAAAGTGAGTGCCACATAGATCCCCAAGGGAGCGAAGGCCACTTTGATACCCAAACGTTCGAGTGGTCCTCCGAACCAGCCAGTTTTTGTGTAGATGGTTGTGAGTGCAATCCCCGCGACTGCGGTCGGCAACGCGAAGGGTAGATCGACCAACGCATCTGCCAAACGCCGCCCGATGAATCGGTACCGCACTAGGACCCACGCCACTACCACGCCGAAAGCGGCATTGGTGGCGGCAGCGGCGAGCGAAAGGCCAAAACTCAAGCGGTAGGCAGCCATCGCCCTCGTATCCAGCGCCGCACGCAAGAACTCACCAAATCCTAAGCCGGCAGCTTTTGCCACCAGGGCGGACATTGGTAAGAGAACTATGATTCCGAGATAGGTGATGGTGTATCCGAGGCTCAGGCCAAATCCCGGGAGCACACCGCGTCGGCTTGCCATGGTCGAAGTCCCTATTTTTTCGAGGGTTGATACAGCTTGTCGAATTCACCACCGTCGTCGAAGTGCCTTTTTTGGGCCAGCTGCCAACCACCGAAAAGATCGTCAATGGTAAAGAGTTTCAGCTTCGGGAACCTGTCACCGGCCTCTTTGAGCGCACTATCATCCCACGGACGGTAGAAATGCTTCGCGGCGAGTTTCTGTGCCGAAGGACTGTAGAGGTACTCGAGGTAGCCTTTTGCCAGCGCGTCGGTCTTGTGCTTGCTGACGTATTTGTCAACCACAGCCACCGGAGGTTCAGCGAGGATGCTCCAAGACGGGACGACAATTTCTAGATCGGTCGCACCGAGCTTGGCTACACTTAGAAGTGCCTCGTTTTCCCAAGCAAGCAGTACGTCGCCAATCTTGCGCTCGACGAAGGTTGTCGTGGCGCCGCGCGCGCCTGAATCGAGCACCCGTACATGCTTGAATAGACTGCCCACAAATTCGCGCGCCCTGGCTTCGTCGTTGTCGTACTTCTTCAGCGCAAATCCCCAGGCCGCCAAGTAATTCCACCGGGCACCGCCAGACGTCTTCGGGTTGGGCGTGATAACCTCGACCGACGGCTTGATCAGGTCCTCCCAGTCCTTGATTTGCTTTGGATTACCCTTGCGCACCAAAAAGACAATGGTCGAAGTATACGGCGTGCTCTTGTGCGGCAGCCGCGACTGCCACGCTTTCGACAAAAGGCCGCCCTTTTCGTTGATTGCGTCGATGTCGTACGCCAATGCTAGAGTGACGACATCTGCCTCGAGGCCATCGATTACCGCGCGCGCTTGCTTTCCAGATCCACCGTGCGACTGCTTGATGCTGACCCTTTGATGATGCTCGGCTTGCCAGTGCTTGGCAAATAGGCTGTTAAGGTCCGCGTAGAACTCGCGAGTTGGATCATAGCTCACGTTGAGGAGCTCAATCGGCGGCATCGAGTCCGGCACTACGTCCGTGGAGGCGCTCGATTCTTGCTTCCTTCCGCAACTTGCCAGCACCATAAGCGTAAGCGCCGTAGCAACTGCAATACTTCGCATGCCTTCAATCATGTGGCACCTATTCGTCCATCGGTTGTTTGCAAGCGCACGGACAGATAGCAGCAGACTCAAGCCAATGCAAGGATAACGTCTCTCTGTCTGTTATAGTGTCCAACGCTCCCAGACTGGGTACGCGCTTGGGAGTGGCGCGATCGTCCGCAACTACGTTATGTTTCCGTAGCTTGGAGGCGATAATTGGTGCCCAGTAAGGGAGCGCCGCGTCGTTGTCCGCTATATAGGATTACGCGAGGTCGAGGGTAAGCGGAGCCAATCCTTGCCACACCGCCCGCAAATGCCCTGTTCTTGAGACCGGAGTAGGCGCTGGTTGGGTGCGCGCCCGAGGAGGTGACGCAATCGGCGACGGAGCTGGCGGCACCGGGAAGCGATTCTTTGAATACTCGCTGGCCAGCCGATGCTGGCTGGCTTGAGCAACGGTGAAAGCTCTGCGCTTTTGAGCCGGTCTGCGTGCTCGCGCCGGAATATTCACTAGAAATTCTGAGCGTGCAGTGCTCGCCAGGTATTGCAAGAAGGCGCGGATAGTCATCCTAGAGTTGCCATGTTGCGTGACTATCAGCGGCTCGTCATTCGTCAGAACGGCCTCGGAGTTTTCACTGCGCTGAGCTTCGCGCTCGGGGCCTTTAGCCAACAGCCCAACCGGTAGTGAGGCGGGGGACGGAGCGAATGTCGGCGGCAACAATGTCGCGCAAAGTGGCAATTCCGCGCAGGAACGGTCATGTGGCGGAAGCAAGGAGTCAGTACAGGATCCCGCAGGAACCAATCAAGCTCCCGGAATCTTTGCGGCCGCAGGCGAGTTCGAGGAAAATTGCTCGCGCTTTTTGCCTCCGCCTCACGGAAAGCTTGCCCCTACCGCACGAAGTTCCTCGACGGAGATTGTCACGTCATAGCCGTAGCAGATGCATTCAGTTGGCCAGCCCTCTCCGGGGTCATTCGAGCGGGGAGTCCGTGTGAATGTCTGAACTCCGGATGGACCCTGCACTTCGATCAGCCAATCGGAACGCGAATCCGCTTGCGCAAAATCGAATCGAATTGATGGCGGAGCCCCCGTCGGCTTGTCAGTCCTGGATTGGGCAACCGGCGCACAGCTCCAGCTCACGACTCCGCCTACTGCCGGCTCGCCCCACGTGCACGTGATAAGCGGTGCACTGGATGCGTTCCGACGAAACGCCACGCTCACCGATTGGCTGACGTTCGGATTCAGGGTGGGAAGGGTAACTTCCGTATCAGGACGGCAATCGTCGCAGCTGCAGCCCGCCACCAACGTGACCAAACACACCATCCGACCAAACCATAGTATCAGGAAGCGCACTGCCGCCAACTAGCAATCAATATGCCACTTCAGCTCGCTTGCCAATTGTCAAGATAGCGGCGACCACGGCTTGCTGCACCCTGACAGCACTGTCGCGCCATCGCGGATGTGTGGCATTAAGACTACAGTTGAGAAAATGCGAGAGGCGGACAGGAGGACCAATCGTTCTCGCTCAAACTAGCGCTCCAATAAATTCGGAACAGTGCATACGTGGCGGTTCACGCAGTCCCCTTCGTCCACCCCGCCGCCAGTCGACGGATCAGATGCGCCGACGAGACTCGATGGTTGCTTGTTCATCTTGGTGTCGCTCGAGTTGATCCTGCTGTCGCCTGAGCTTGCTATTGGCCAAGTCCGTCTTCTTGCAGGACGCGATTCACCTACGCCCAAAGACTGTCGAGTCCTCGCTCGATGGCGTCGAATGGTGCGGCGCGGACAACGCTGTTGCCACCGTGGGTGGTGAGTAGGAGCCAACGCTCGGACTCTCGCTGATAGACTTCAAGTGTTTCTGCAATAGGGTCAAGGAGCCACAAGTATTCGACGTCGTGCTTGGAGTAGGCGGGCATCTTCTGTACGCGGTCGCTACGCGCAGTGGATGGTGAAAGGATCTCACCGACCCAATCCGGTGCAAGATCGATTGCTGCCTCGACGGGTACGGAGGGGATCCGCTCACGTCGCCATGCGGCCAAATCGGGAACGAGTACATCGGTCCCCAGGTGGAGCTTGGGTTCGAAGAGAAAGACCCAGCCCCGAGGATCGTCCTCGAAAGACTTGGTAAATGGGGGCACCAGGGAGTCGTTCAACATCGAAGTTGCAAACGCATGTCGTCCCGATGGGCGCGGACTCGTCAGGAGCTGTCCCGCCACGAGCTCGCCGATGACGTTGTCGGGCAGACCGAGCAGGTCGTCGTCTCCTGCTTCGGCTGCACGCACGCTGCGCACTTTGGGAACAATCTTGCCTTTCGGCGGCGCTTCGATCTTGATGTGCTCGACAGAGGACTTGCCGTGCGACGATTGGTTGCCTTCTACGTGCAACAGTGCAACGCGGTCTCGCCACACAGTGCGCTGAATTGGCGGACACCTGTCGAGGTCTACTTCGGACGTACGGCGCGCGAAGCCCGCATGGCCGTCAACCGCGCGACGACTTGTGAAAAGTGTAGGGTGTCGTGACGCTCAACTGGGCAATTTTGCATGACAGATTGAACGCCACAGGGGCACTGCTTAGAAGTAAACGTCGTGGGTGTCTCCCGTTGTCCCACTACTGAAGAATTTTCGGTTGCCTATGGAATCTTTTCGCCGAATCTCGAGTCTCGTTGTTCTAGGTTCAATCGTAGTTGCCTGCTCTGGCACGGATCCGCAAGGACCGGCCACAAAGGGCGGCGCGGCAAATGGCACGGGAGGTAATACCGGCAACTTGGCTGCCACCGGCGGATCAAGCGCCGTGAGTGCGACCACGGGGGGAACGGTTGCGAACGCGACTGGCGGCAGTCCGACGGGCGGGGCAGCCGTTGCGACTGGTGGCAGTCCGACGGGCGGGGCAGCCGTTGCGACTGGTGGCAGAGCTACTGGCGGTGCTCCGGTTGCGACAGGTGGTAGTCCAACGGGAGGTACACTGATCGGCAGCGGCGGCACGGTTGCGGCGGGCGGTACGGTGGCTAGCGGCGGCAGCGGTGGAGCTGCGGCTGGCTCTTCCAGCATTGGCACCAAGGCCAGCGACGGTTGCGGCAAGGCAGCTCCCACGCTGAAGAGCGCGACCGCCGGTCAGGCCACACCCGTCAACACCATCTCGGTGGGCGGCAAGAGCCGCGAATTCCTTGTGCGCTGGCCCAGCGACTACAAGAACAATACGCCCTATCGGCTCCACATCGGCCTGCACGGGTACGGTGGCAACCTCTCGGAAAACGGCAAGGACAACTTCGGGCTGTGGAGCCTTTCGAAGAACAGCACGATTTTCGTGACTCTCGCCGCCGTCGGCGGGTCCTGGGATGCCACAGCGGACTTGGCTTACGCCGACGCGGTGTTGAAGCAGGTCGAGAGCGAGCTGTGCATCGATACTTCGCGGGTCATGTTGGAGGGATTCAGCATGGGTGGGGCCATGGCTTGGATCATCACTTGTTCGCGCGCGGGAGTGTACCGCGCCGTAGTCGGACACTCGGGCGGCGGCGTGAGCCCTGTCCCCTCTACTTGCTCGCCGGTCGCCTACCTCGGCTCGCTCGGCCTTTCGGATATCTCAGGCAATTCGCAGGCAACCCAAACGGATCAGTTCGGCAAGGCCAATGGGTGCACCATCGAGAACCTGCCCACCGCCCCCAAGGGCGGCCACATTTGCACGAACTACAAAGGCTGTCCCACGGCATTCCCAGTGGTCTGGTGCTCCTACGACGGCGGCCATGGCTTTCAACCAACCGATTCGGGCCAATCATCCACCTGGATGCCAGCGGAAGTGTGGTCCTTCCTGTCGCCGCTTTAGTTGGCCGCGACGCCAAAGCAGATCTCGTCGGGTGTTTGGCCGCCGAATGCACGATGCCGACGAGATGTCTTCCAGCAGTCTCCAGCATGCGGCAGGTAGTGGCTGGATCAAGCTTGCTCGCCAGTTCCCACGCAAGGAGCTTTCGCGAGTAGTTGTCGATCACTGCATGCGGGTACAGGCGCGTTCCGTCGACGGTGTTGTTTGCTCAAGCCTGTTCTCCGGGTCGAGGCAACTACCTGAAGCACGCGACCACGGAGATCCAGGGAGCGCCGCCGGCCACGCGAACTTCCTCTGACCTCGAGCACAACGACATCAGCCACGTCAAAGAGCGGGATCAGCAACGATTCCCTTGCGAGCCACACGAAGAACCAGTCCGTGACAATACCGCGGTTTCTCCAGCTCCAAGATCCCACGCCAGCTCTAACCCACTGGTCGCAGGTTCGAGTCCTGCCGGGCGTGCCATACGTAGCTCCAGGAAATCCAACCTGGAGCTCAGCTTGCGGCTTCTTTCGAGCTATTTGGTTTGGGCGTCGCGGCGACGGTGGTGATGCGAGCGGAGCCTTACTGCAAGCGTGGTCGCAAGGGAAGGATCTGCTGGGACTCTTGGGTCTATGTAGTGGACTCAGGATCGTTTCCTCGTCGCGTCGTTTACGACGACGGGAAAGTCATCGGCATCTTGATCGGTTCCGTTTTCGATCGACCCTAAGTAGTCTCTAGTTTGGATTCGAAACGCAGCGTCCGCCCAGTGTGACATCGCGAAAGGTTGGCGCCGCCCCAGAGATGGTGGAATTGGCGAGCAACTGCGAGGCCCAGATGACCGATGGCGTCGCATGAAGAACTTGAACGCATTTCATCTACTCTCCCGCGGGTGTTCGTAGTCAGGTCTCGCGATGGCTCTTGGCTGCAATCCAGCCCTACCTGAACGGTCGACCGAGACCTGTAAGAATGTGACAGTTGGCGATCTCGTCGTGACCGAATTCATGGCTGATCCGGCCGGAAGCGACCCCGGCAAGCAATACATCGAAATCTACAACACGACGGATCGCAGGATTGATCTCACCGGGCTTTCGCTCTTTCAATCTCTGGCAGATGGGTCCCGCCTGAACGCCATCGCGCTGCGCGGCGCTCGGATCCCAGCGCAAACCTATTTCGTCTTGGGGGACACGGGAAATGAGGTCAGTGCGCGGCCCGCCTATGTGAACTACGGTTATGGCAGTGCTCTCGGTGCGTTACGCCACGAAAGCGGCAGACTCGGGCTTCGCTGCGGAACGGTAACCGTAGCGGCGGTGACGTACGCACAAGTCACCGTGGGGCGCGCACTTGAACTGGACGGTGCGAAGCTCCCGACCGAAGTGCTAGGCAATGAGCGATCTAGTTGGTGCGACACTACCGAGCCATTGAATGGTCTTCAACCCGAGGGGAAGAACTACGGCAGTCCGGGTACTCCCAACCAAGCTTGTTTCAAGTCGGAGCAAGGCGATGCGGACGCCGGAGCTCCTTCCGAGAATCTCCCCAATTCTGGTGGGGCTCCAGCAAGCCCGGTTGATTCCGGAGTATTTCCTGGGCAATGCTTCGATACGCAGACCGGTGTGCTGCGAAGCGCTAAGAAGCCAGCGTACGGCGATCTCTTCGTGTCTGAAATCATGCCAGCTCCGAGCATTGGCAATAATGGTCCTGGTGAATGGTTCGAATTGATCGCTACTGACGACGTAGATCTCAACGGGCTCGAGCTTGCCAACGAAGCCACAGGCAGCACCGTGCTCATCAGCGACTCCTGTTTGAGCGTCAATTCCTGCGAATGGTTGCTGATAGCGCGTGGTGCCGACCCAACGCAAAACGGTGGTTTGCCTTCTCCCCTGGCGACGTTTGACTTCGCTTTGGCTGATTCGAGCTCTTCGACTTACGCGGAACGCGCCTTGATTCTGCGAATCGACGGCACCGAGCTTGATCGAACCACTTGGACGAGGAGCACGAAAGGGGCATCTTTGCAGCGGTCACTTTGTTGTTCGGACTCGCCTATTGGCACATTGGTAGCCAGCTGGTGTGTCCCTCCGACGGATCGAACATTTGGAATGGGTGATCGAGGTACGCCGGGCGCAGCGAACACGATTTGCCCGAGTGACGTCGCAGATGCCGGTGTCAGCGATTCGAATGACGCATCGGACGCAGGTCTCGACAATGCGCTTGGCGTTGCCGATGCCGGTTCGCGCAATCCATGCCGCGACGCTAATAACGCCACTCGCGACGCGGTGCCGCCGCAAATTGGCGATCTAGTAATTTCGGAAGTCATGTCCGCACCGAGTCAAGGCAACAATGGCCCCGGTGAATGGTTCGAGGTGCTCGTGAATGCGGACGTTGATCTCAATGGGCTCGAACTCGCCAACGAAGGGGCGGGCAGTACATTGCTCGCAAATGCGAGTTGCTTGAGCGTAAGGGTCGGTCAACGGTTGCTTTTTGCTCGCGATACGGACCCCGCACTCAATGGAAGGTTGCCGCCCGTAACGGCAACATTTGGATTTACTCTGGCAGACTCTAGCTCTACTACTTATGCCGAGCGCGCCGTCGTATTGCGCTATGCGGGGTCTGAGCTCAGTCGAACGAGCTGGACCAAGAGCACACGCGGTGCGTCGTGGCAACTGTCATCGTATGCGCTCGATGCGGGTGTGGGCGGCACCGCCGCGAACGCGGGCAGCAACCTTGCCCAATGGTGTACCACCCCAAATGGCGTGACATACGGTTCGGGCGATCGCGGTACGCCTAGCGCCGAAAACACAGTCTGTCCGTAAGGCTTCCTCACGGCGCGACCCTTGCTAGTTCTCTGGCAATCAAGCGACCAATGCCTTGATTCCGACATGACGGCCGACGGTCCTTGAATAGACCTTCCAATACATCGCCACAGGACCCGGATTCTTGACGCCAGCGACAATCGACGTTGGACCGAAACCGGTATCGTCCGCGGACGGAATCCTTGCGTTCTCGTAAGGCAAGCCTGAAGTCCCAGAGCCCGGCGCCTTCTATGCCTGATGCTCTCGATCGATACCATCGCTCTTCCCTGTCCTCCGTACCCGGGAGAACGGGGTTCGGATCGCTGAGTACCTCACGTCGACGCCGACCGCGTCTGCCGAAAGCTTCTGGGCGACACTACCGATTGGGCGGCGGCATCAATTGCTGAACGGCGCGGCGGAATGGAGTTGCTTCAGCTGCAAATTGCCATCCAATGGACAACATTGACACATTTTAATCGTCGATTGACACTCACCTTCGCGATAGGGTCAGCGGGCATGACACCAGAATCACTCCTGCGCAGCGTTCCTCTTTTCGAAGGTCTCGGTTCGGAGGACCTCGCATCGATTGCCGAACACTTGAACAAGCGCCACGTGCGCGCCGGGGAAATGATATTCCACATGGGTGATTCTGGTCGTACCATGTACGTGGTGGCTGAGGGTCAAGTGAACATCCATTTGCCCGGTGAAGCATCGCGACGGGTGTCACTGAAGGATTTGGCCGAGGGGGAGTATTTTGGTGAGCTCGCACTGTTCGACGACAAGCCACGCAGCGCGAGTGCCCTCGCTACCACTAATGCAGTCCTATTGGAGCTCTCACAAGAAACGCTATCGGACTGCCTAGTGCAGCGACCGCGAGCCGCCATTCCCATCCTCCGTGTCATGGCGGAGCGCTTGCGTGAAACCAATACGCTGTTGAGTCAGCGCGCCGCACGCAATGTCGTACAAGAAATCGAGCAGAATCTGACCTGGAGCGATCGCCTTGCAGATCGCGTCGCGAATCTGAATGGTAGTTGGCTATTCATCGTCGGACTGATGGTTCTCACTGTACTATGGGTGATTGGCAATCGCGAAGGGCTCCTTGTTTCAGGGCCATTCGATCCATATCCGTTCGTCTTCTACAACCTCGTGCTTGCGGTCTTGGTTTCGCTGCAGGGGCCTCTCATCGTAATGAGTCAGAATCGGCAGGTAGTAAAGGACCGTAGGAGCGCCGAGGCTGACTTCCAAGTCAACCTGAAGAACGAAGTGAACATCGAAACCATTCTGCGCGAGCTCGGCGAACTCCGGCGCGAGACAAACGATCGCTTAGCGGTGCTCGAATCACGCAAGTAGAAGAGTCGGTTGTCTATCGACACCATACGGCTCAAGACCCAACCGTTGATGTCTATCCGATCGAAGCCGTCTCCTTCGCCGCGTCAACCGCGTTGAGTCCGCTCTTGGAACCTGAGAACCAACAACATGCTCACTGGCAACACGATTAGTGTTAGCGCTGCGGCAGTCAAGGTTCCACCAACGACAACGACAGCGATGGGTTGTTGCGTCTCACTGCCGATGGCGTGCGACATCGCCGCAGGAACAAGACCCAGAGCAGCCAAAAGGGCTGTCATCAGAATCGCACGCAATCGCGCAATGGAGCCACGCCACACCGCCTCGTGGGGCGAGTCTGGATATTCGGTTCGCATTGCCGTGCCGAAAGAATTACTGGGCACGCCACGCAAGGCCTCAGTCACCTCCGAGCTTCATCGCGGACCGGGGGTCGTCGACATCCTTGAAGCAATCTTCACCAACGCGGATGACACTCCAATTTGGATTGGGCTACCTTGGCTCTTCGGGAGCATCGCTCAGGCTGACGACGAGATTCGCGCCACGAGTTGGCCGGTGCGACGGGATGGTAAGATGGGTAGGTATTGGCGCCCCCGCGTGCACCGCGCTCCTGAATGACCTCCACGGAAACACAAGCAGTCCGCTGTTGGTGGAATCCATCACGGAAAGAGGAACCTCTAGCTCCGACCCCAAATCGAGGTGAAGCAAGGCAAACTTTCGTGATCGAACCAAGTGGCTGTAGCATGGAGTCTCTATGCCGCGGCCTCTCCTTTCCGCCCATTCCCTGATCCTCGGCCTCCTGATTCAATCGAGCCTCATTGCTTGTGGAGGTGGGGACAATGGAGCTGGCTCGAGTGAGGGAGGCGTTGGAGGTGCCGCCGCCACTGGAGCCACAATCAATGGCACCGGCGGAGCAAGCACAGGCCAAGGTGGAACCAAGGCTTTCGGAGGAGCAATGAGCAGCACTGGCGGTGCTGCCGCTGGTGGTCAAGCGACCCAAATCGGCGCTGGGGGGACAGAAGCAGGGGGAACTGCAAGCACTGGTGGCTCCAATTTGTCTGTCGGCGGCGCGACAATAGGCGGCCATTCTGCCGGGGAAACGGCTTCGGGAGGAGCATCGACCGGAGGGCGGGCAACGGCGGGGACTGCGACGGGTGGCAGCAGCTCGACAGACTGCAATACGCCGCCTGCGGCGAGCGCGCTGGTGGGTTGGGCCTCGGTGTCCGGTAACAGTGTATCAACCACGACAGGAGGTGGCAACGCCACTCCAACGGTGGTCACGACGCTGAGTCAGTTGCAAACGGCAGCGATGGGAACAACTGCTGCCGTCATCTATGTCAAGGGCGTATTGAGCAACGGCGATATCACGGTGGGCTCCAACAAGACCATCGTTGGCCTTTGCGGTGCAGAGATCCACGGCCACGTGGAGCTGAGCGGCTCGGTCAACGTGATGATTCGCAACATCAAGATTGTCGGCTATGCCGTGGGCAATTGCGCCCTAGATCCTTCCTATGATTCTGGAACTGGCTGTTCTTCGGGCGCGGATGCGATCTCCGTGCAGAAGAACGCACACCATATCTGGTTCGACCATTGCGACGTTTCCGATGGGACGGACGGCAACCTGGATATTACGAATGGCGCCAACTACGTTACCGTGTCTTGGACGAAGTTCCATTACACGACCCGCACGGACAGCAGCGGCAGTGACTCGACTGGCGCCGCCGGGCATCGCTATAGCAACCTGGTTGGTGGAACGGACACGCCAAGTACCTACGACGACGCCAACTCACTCAACGTAACTTGGCACCACAACTGGTGGGCAGACAGCGTGATGGAGCGAATGCCACGCGTCCGTTTCGGCAAGAACCACCTGTTCAACAATCTATGGTCCGCATCGGGCAACAACTACTGCGTACGAGCGGGGCTCCAAGCCCAAATTCTCATCGAAAACGGCGTATTTTCCGGAGTAAAATCGCCCCACGTCTTCAACAGCACCACCGACCAAGCCACCGCATATATTACGGCGGACGCCGCCAAGAACGCCTACACTAATACGAGTGGGACCAAGGCCACTGGCGGCGGCGGCGCGGCGTTTGCGACCCCTTCGTACCCATATACAATGGATACGTTGAGCAACGTAGAATCTCTCGTTCGCAATGGCGCTGGCCCGAAGTAGGTCCGTGCGAGCTTCGGGCGTAGGCTCCACACCGCGCGGCGGTCAGGGCAGTTCATCTTGAAATTGGCGGCGAACGGATGACCCTGGCGACCAATGTGCTGAGGTCCCTTCTGGCCGACACTAAGACGATTGTCGCCGCACGAAGGCGAGCGCCGCAATAATGCCGACGGGCATTGGTTTGCGGCCCTTGTTGGGAAACTCTACGGTTGTGACAGCCTATCGAAGCGAAGAATTTCCGGTTCGAGCCCTTCGCTCACCGTGTAGTATGACTGCCCATCCGGCGAAAAGGCGATGGCTTCGCCATGACGGTCGAGAGATAACGGTACGGAACATGGCTCTCGCTGAATGCATTCCACAACGCTTTCGCCGTTGCTGCGCATCCAGAGATAGGCTGTAGTGTAGCTACGAATCAGCACCATGCTCCCATCTGGTGAGATGTCTCCTGACGTAACTAGGCGTGAACGTCGAGCCCCCCGTTCAAACACTCGAAGCGCTGCGACTTCCTCCAGCACATGCGAGCGTTTCGTACTCAGGGGCGACTTTGCGCGATACATCATTGGAGTGGATTGATGAGGCTTGGTTACCAGAAACAGGTCACCGGTTCGCGGATCAACCATCAGGGTTTCTGCATCTGGAGCATCTCGAGTTGGATAGGTAAAGTCGAAGCGTTCAACTTCTTCGAGTTTGCGCTTCTTGGACTCCTGATCCAGAGCCACGGTTGGTTCTAGTACGCGATACACTGAGATTTCTCGCCGCGGCTTGGTGTTGGCGCCAATATCGCCGACGTAAATGTACCATTCGCCTGGCCGCTCCGCAGGGCCAGTCGCCAAGTCCTCCCAGTCGATCGACTTGGCTCTGCCCAAATGGTAGGTTCCAAGATCTCGACCGCCGGCGGTCATTGCGAACAACCTAGGCGTGTCACCAGAATCGTTGTGCGAAAAGAGCACGCCGGGATTCTTTCGACTTACAGCGAGTCCCGAAGCTTCAGTCAGATCTCTCCTTGCAACTCGACCGAGAATGTTCCCAGCGCGAAACTTGGGACAACCCTTCCTCTGCAAATCGCCACTCCAGGTCTCTCTTTGGCCATTGTGGCCAGCAGTTTTGCCAGCGCCTCCCTGATCGAAGGTCATCCGCGACCCCAACTGCTTTGGCCTGTACTGCCGTCTCAGTCGTTGGTCGTTGGCGAGCCGGAAGCGCCTCCGTCCGAGTTGTTCGAGCAACACGCGGTTGTGCCGGTCGGATCGGCTTCCCTCGCGAACCAATGCTACATCCTCAACCGCGGAAAACCGAGCTATCGTGATGTAGTCTGACTTGGCTCCTTTGACTTGAGGCACATGACGGTAAATGGCAATTCCGTCTTGTTGGTGCGACGTGGTGACGGTCACTAACGCGCACCAACGTTCTGCTCAGCAAGCGCGCCAAGCATTCCAGTCTGCTACAACCGATTTGGCCATCCTCTTGGCGGCGTTCGTCAACCATTCTGCCGGACGTTTCCGAAAGTCCGCCATGATCTGTTTTTGTGCGCTAGCAGTCCCAAGATGGATGTTGCACGTCTCGAAACCCATCATGGATAAGAGTCTTGACTCGTCGCGACAGTCGGGCAAATCGCCGAGTTCGATGCGCGAGCAGTCCGGTGCCAGTCGACGAACAATCCATCGTTCTCGAATGCTCAGCAGGGGATCTGGCGCGCGGAGGGCAGTATCGAGGATGTCTTGGTAATAGATCTTGGACTCTTGCCGCAACGCAAAGCTGCAAGCAGAAGCCACCAAAGCCTTAGCTTCGCGCGCGACCTTGCCGCCTTTCCAATCAGCGAGGGCAACGAAGCGTTGACGACCCAGACTGCCAAGTCCGGCAACACGGTGGGCAATTCGACATTCACCCTTGGGATCGGGGAGTGCCTCGCGCAACACCGTTTCTGCGTCTGCCGAGATGGGCCCGGTCCAGGTCGCGAGCCCTTCCAACTTACTCCAGAACTTTACCGGATCGCGAAGCGTTCCGAGGGCAATTCTACGCAACCAATCGTGTTCCTCGGCCAAGACGACAGATTTTCCTCCGGTGCTCAACGCCTTTTCATATCCGGATAGAATTGCATTGCAGGCCTCTCGGCGACCGAGGGAGAGATGCTCGTTCTCCACGGCCAAGCACACACTGGTAGCAAGACGAACTAGGTCGAGCGTCCAGGGCAAAAGAAACGCTTCGTCGAAGTCGTTCACGCCCCACACGAGGCGCCCCTCTTGGTCACGCCACGTTCCAAAGTTTTCGACGTGAAGATCCCCGACTGAAAGTACTGTCGGAGCGTCCGTCAACTCACCACATACGTCAGGCCAGAGCTCCATCCATCGGTAGAATGTTGCGCGAAAGAATGGAAACGCACCGCTTGCCATCTGCTCATGCTTGTGGTCGAGATCGGCCTTTACGACCTCGACTTGCCCTGCAAGCCATAGCTCGTACTGACGAGTAGCCTCGACTATGTTCATGCCGCCTAGATTACGCCAAGCTATGTCCCCGTGCGAGCAACCGAAAAGCTCTTCAAGGCGGCTAGTGTGCTCGCTCGCTGCCAGCCAACTCGGCCAGTGCCAGTCTTGGTGCTATACGAGGAGAGAAAGGCCGGCTCAATGAACCTCGAAATGTCTGGGGATATTGCCAATATGGGGTTGAGGTTGGGACTAGCAGCGTTTTTGGGCGCGCTCGTGGGCTTGAATCGCGATCTTCACGACAAGCCTGCCGGCCTCAAGACACACGCACTGGTTTCGCTCGGGGCTGCATTGATCGTCGTAGCCGGACTTCGAACCAGTGCACCGACAGATCCGAACGCAGTCACAAGAACGTTCCAAGGCATCATCACCGGGGTGGGATTCATTGGGGCTGGCGTGATTCTGCGCCCCATCGCGTCCGAGGGTGTCCGAGGTCTTACCACCGCGGCGACCATCTGGGTGGTAGCCTGTGTCGGTTCGGCTTGCGGTGCAGGAGAATGGCCGCTCGCGATCCTCGCTTCCTCGCTCGTGCTGACGATCCTTGTCATTGGCGGGCCTCTGGAGCGAGCTTTCCATCGGTTTGCCCCGCGTCGCGCCAACGATTCCATTCAGGATACCAAGAGCGACGACCGCGGGCGCTCCGCCAAACCTTGACTTGACCCCACGGATCGACGGGCGTCCCTGTCCGCCCGTCGACTCACTCCAGTCGGTCATGCAATTGGTACTAGCTACGTAGGTGTCCCCCATTCGTGAATGGCTGCCCCGCATGTTCGCTCGCGACGATCTAACCCGCGCATGAATCCGGTACAACTCCTGCCGACTCTTTGTCGCGACTCTTAAGAGTCGCGGTTTGCCCCCTCCCCGTTCTCCATGGAGAATGGGTTCGCGTGGGGCTACCTATGGGGTGCCATAAGTAGCTCCAGGCAATCCAACCTGGAGCTCAGCTTGCGGCTTTTTTCGAGCTATTTGGTTTGGGCAGCGCGGCGACGGTGCTGATGCGAGCGCAAATTTTGACTCTCTGTTGACGATCTGGGTCGAGAAGAGCCGAGAGCGCGACCCACGATTTAAGGCGGGTGGCAAGTGGGCGAGATTGCTCACTTACTTCGAGACACGAACGACGGCGGGGCTCGCGGGGATGGAAACTTTCACGACGGACTGCGTCGCGAAGCGAGCGGCATGGTGTGCCTGTTGCTCTCACGCACAATGGCAACAGCGTTGGAACTGCGCGAGTGCTGTGGCGCGACGGCTTGTCAATGCGGAAGCATGAGAAGACTCCGGCGTGTGCGCTCAACGACCTGTCCAATCCCCAGGGAACTTCGGAGACAGGATGCAAGCGCATCCTCTTTCTCGTAGGTATCGCCCACATCGTGCGCGCCGTTATTAGCGGCGTCAGCGTTGGGCTAGTGCCATTTTTCCTTTGCAGAGCTGAGCTTGCTCAGGGCGAGTTGATTCGTCTGCTCCAAAAGCACGTGGTGCACAAGAAACACTGAACTTGCTTTACCCTTCGGCGCGCTACCCTTCGCGCCGAGTAGCCGCGCTGCGGGACCACCTCGTCGAGCAATTGGGTTTCTCTGGTGTTCAAAATTCTTTCTAGTATCGTGCAATCGGTCCCATGTATTGGCTAGGGCACACCGAATTGTGCGCATCACGGTAACAGCGTCACGGAAAGTTCCGACCGGAGCATCGCAGCAGGTGGTCGACGGTGGTAGGGGACGTCGGCCAATATGTCTGCCACTCCCAGTCCTGCCCAGCGCATCGCGGCCTTCACCACCATCTATCTGGTGTGGGGAAGCACCTACCTTGGGATCCGAATGGCTGTGCAGACGCTACCGCCGCTGGTGATGGCGAGCTTGCGCTTCATTTGCGCCGGGCTCATTCTACTCGGGTTACTTAGGCTACGCGGACCGTTGCAGGTAACAGTGCGGCAGCTTCGCGACAATGCCGTTGTCGGCGTCTTGCTGCTACTCGGTGGCAATGGTCTTGTCGCCTGGGCGGAGCAGTACGTGCCCTCGGGTATAACGGCCCTCATCATTGGTGTGCAGCCGATGGTGATGGTGCTCACGGAGTGGGCCTGGCCCGGAGGGAAACGCCCGCCTGCCCTGGTGTTCATCGGATTGGCGCTGGGCTTCGGCGGAGTGGCGCTCTTGGTCGCGCCCTCAACCGCCTCCAGCGAGGTGCTGAATGTGGGAGGTGTCGCTGCGATCCTCTTTGCCTGTGTCTTCTGGGCGTTCGGATCGATTTACGGTCGCAACGCCAGAACACCCGCTCAGCCCTTCGTGGCGTCGGGTCTACAGATGGTTTCAGGCAGCCTCGCCCTTGCTGCGGCGGCCGGGTTCCGCGGCGAATGGTCAAGTTGGTCGCCGGCAGCCACCAGTGCCACGTCTTGGTGGGCAACCGCCTACCTCACCCTGGTCGGTTCCCTCGTTGGATTTACCACCTTCGCCTGGCTCATGAAGCACAGCACACCGGCACGCGTCGCCACTTACGCTTACGTCAACCCGATCGTGGCGGTGTTCCTCGGGTGGTTGGTCTTGAGCGAACCATTGGGCTGGCGCATCGCGGCCGCAGGTATCGTTATCGTTCTTTCGGTAGTCATCATCACCGTAGCCCGACAGCAAGTTGCCAAGTCTTCGTCAACTTGACGGCAGTCACTGCCCTGCCGAGAGATCCCCATCAGCTCACGCGGCTCGTCGCGCAGTTCGAGGGGTACTCGAAGCGCATGGAAGAGCACGCCGCGCACTTTGGTGAGCTGTACGCGCGGCGAAAAACAGCGGGTCGCATTGGCTCGAGCATTGTCCGTCAATCCGCGTGCCATTTTGCTCGACGAGCCGCTGTCTGCGCTCGACATTCACTCACGGCATGTGAAGGCGTAGGGTTCTGCGCCTGCAGTCAGTCCGAGTACCTTCACGATCCTTTCGTGATAGTGGACACAACTTCTTGGCCACCGGCGAGAACCGGCACAACCTCAGAATTCACTTCGGAATATGGTTACCGAGACAGTGAACGACGACGTCTACCCCGCGTGCCACGACTTGTGACTCGAGCAGGACCCGGACGTCTTGCCATTGGGCGCCGCAGAGGCCCGTACCAATGGGTGGAGCGTGCACTTGGACGTTCTGAGCGACAGCGCGATTTGCCACCTGCTCCAAACAAGCGGCCAGACACTTTAAATCAAGGGCCGTCGCGGGATTGCCACGAGATCGTTCCGCAATGAGATGCGCCGCGGTGACCCGTTCGTCGAGCTGCGACCAATGCACTTGCCCCAACGTCGGTCGTGGCGACGTGGCGCGCAAGTAACGCTGGATTTGGATGGAAACAGCTGGCCAACGCAGCTCGATTGCTTGCGAGAACCCGAGTCCCCAAGTCAGCGCATCCGACAGAATGTGAACCAGAATGCAATGCCCCTCGGCTTCAAGCCTTGTCGCGTCACTTCGTAATCGGATCTCAAGTGCTGCCATGCCGAGTTGCCGTCGTTCCGGTTTTGTCTGTCGACCTGAACTGGTGAGTGTCGATTCGTCTCAATGCGTCTGCATATTTCTAATCCGGTGTTCGCTAAGTCGATTCCTACCGGAGATGCCACGCCAGCGCGAGGCTGGCGTAAACTTACGCGCTACTTCTTGGGCTCGCCGTAGATGATACCTCTGCCACCGGGCGCGACGTACACGCGCCCATAGACGCGCGGATCACCGGTCAGCACCGTAGCGCCACCGTATTGGTGCTGGTCATCGTTGATTCGAACAAACTTCTGTCCGCCGTCATCCGAACGGAAGAACCCCACCTGGTCACTGATCTTGCCCGATAGGTAAATTGCCGGAAAACCCTGACCTGGCGCGGCTTTCCCGAAACCAATACCATGCGCCTCCTCAACGCCAGCAACCTTGCTAAACGACTTGCCCGAATCTGAAGAACGATTGAGGTCCACCTTCGTCGTGACCCACACCTCGCCTTCGTGATCCGGCACGGCTTTGATCGTAGCGTAGTGCAGTTCGTACTCGGGAACGGCACGCACGCCATCAGTGCTCACCGTGAAGTGCGCGCCGCCGTCCTCGCTGGTTAGCACCTCACCGGCGAGCGCGTTGAAGGCGTAAAACTTCTTCGGGTTCACACTGTCGGACGCGAGCCGCAGAAACCAGGGGGCCCAGTCAGGAGATTTGGCGGGAGGCGGTAAGCCAACGACCGCAACCCACGTGTTACCCCCATCACGCGAGAGCGAGGCTTTGCCATCGCGAGGTGCCCACACCACGACCGCCCCGTCTGCCGAGATGGCCACGCTGCCGAGCCCACCGCTACCAGAAGGCTCTGTGGCGAACTGCTTCCAGGTAGCACCGCCGTCGTTTGAGGTGGCACCGCGCGGGCCCTTGGTTCCGTCCCAAGGGTAGTTGCACACGCGAACCATGATGTTCGGCCGCCTGCCTGCAAAGTCAATATCATCCGAACTGGCGCAATCAGGATTTTGGAACGTTCCTCCTGCTGGCGAGACGTTGAGATCGTCGTGGCGCATGCCACATGCATCCAACATCACCGAGACGAGCGGTGCCCCCTCAGGCGGACTCACAAGATCACGGATGCAAAGTTCCTCGAGATTTTTGGAATGAAAGCTCCAATGGGTGGGCTTGCCTTGGTCGGCGTCCGTAAGATCCCAGGTTGCCCAGACGCCTCCGCCCTCGACGAGCATGGCGCGGTTCGGGTCGAAGGGATCGATCTTGAGATCGCCCAGCCATTGTGGTGCGTCGAGCTTCTTTCGGTGGTGATACACGTGGGCGATGCCTCCACCGTCGATGACTGCGCTGGCCATGAGCGGCTTCCAGGACTTGCCACTGTCCATACTGCGGAAGATCTCAGCCCCCTTGCTCCAACGGTCAATCGTGGCCACGATTAAAGTCCCTGGTTTCGACGGATCCACCGCGAGCCCCGCGTAGCCAAAGGTGTCGCCTTCGCTCGCCTTAAGTGGGGTAATGTCAGTCCATTCCCCATGCTTAAGATCGCATTTGAATACGGCGCCCTTCGACAGGGCGTAGGGGCTGTCACCGAGTGCATAGGTGGCGTACAGCGTACCGTCCTTGTCGAGGGCGGCGCGGCGCGGCGGATACCCGAGCGATGGTTGGTTCGGGATTGCGCCCCAAGTCTTTCCCGCGTCGGTAGTGCGATAGAACCTTCCATCCGTTTGTGTACCGACGATAAGGGTGGGCGTCTCCTTGCCTGGTTGTCCACTTGCCGCGTCGAACAGAACGATGGCGAGGCCAAGGCCCTTCTCTGTGTCGTCAGGGACCGGGAAATTTTCGACCTTCTTCCACGTCGCCGCAAAATCCACGCTTTTCCAAAGACCCTCACGGCGCGAGCCAAAGTAAAGCACCTTCGGTTCATGCGGATCGACTGCGAGCCGCTCGCCGTCGGAACGGCTAAGATCGTTGCCACCCAGCTTGAATTCTACGGGGAACACCTTCCAGGTGTCACCGCGATCGTCAGAGCGCAAAAATGCTCCAGTCCCTGCCCAAGCCGCGGTGTACATACCGACGGCCAGGTAGACACGATCGGCCGTGGTCGGATCTGCGGCAAGACTTTCGATGCCCATGTAGTGCCCCTGCTTGTGACCCAAAAAATCCGTGAGCGGGACCCAGCTCTTGTTTGTCGAGTCGTAGCGATAGGCACCACCGACGTCGGTGCGTGCGTAGAGAACCCCTTGCTTGAGCGGACTGAATGCGAGCCCCGTCACGAAGCCACCGCCGTTCATGACAACGCTCTTCCAAGTATAGGCCTCGCTCAGCCCGGAATACCCGACCGTCTCCGCGGTTTCAGTCTTGGTAACAAGACGCGACTTGACCGGTGGCTTGAGGCATGCCGTAGCGAGCACGGCGATCCCTACGACTGGGACAACGAACTTGCGGGCTCCGCGCTTGGGCGCGGACTTGAAGTAGGACACGCGGTGACGGTCGATGGTCTTGGCTGGCATCGGTCAACCATATAGCAGGTCAACGCGAAAACGTAGTGTTGAGACTGCAACTCCGACCAAGGCATGAGCGGGCGCTCGACAAATTCACACATCCGCCTCACTTTGTCCGGAAATGGCGGCGCGAAGCGCAGATACCGAGGGTGATTTGAGGTAGACGACGGCGGCGCCCTCTGGAACGAGTGCACGCACCTGCTGCGATAAAGCGTGGGAGACCATACTGATCATGACCACGACGAGTGCGGCCTTGCCGAGCCCACGACGGCCCTTGGGGGGAACCTTGTTCTCGAAGTGCAGCAGCTCGTAGCCCTCTTGTTCGACGGCGTCGCGGTAGTGCTGCACCAGCCCGCCCTTGCCACCCACGACCAGAACTGTCTTCGCGCTCGCCATGATGGCGTTACTGATGCGCATCGACTTAGGCCTCTGCAAGGGGTTGAGGTTTCCAGAGCTACCCCGGTTCGCCAGAAACTTTGTCAACCCCCAGCGCGTGGATTTCAATCTGGGAGTGCCCCGATCGCTTCGAAACGACTCCGCGAGCGCTTCGTCCGAATCGTGGAAGAGGTCAACGTCACGCGAAATCCTTGGGCGATCCAGAATGTGGTTGAGGGCCATGCAGCAAGCTACGTAGGCTTCCCCAGACTACTTTCGTTGTTGCGCCAGCAGTCGGGGGCGACACCTGGCGTTGACCGCGGTTGCAAGACATCCCCAAAAACACGCTTCAGAAGAGTTCGTTGGGCCGACTTCGTGACCGAAGCGGTGAGAAGATAATTTGAGCGCTCACATTAAAAATCGCTCTCGAGCACTTGACGATTTTGGAGTGATGGCTCAATAAAGAACCCGTGAGCTCAGAACCACCTGAAATACCAACGGATCTGCCCAGCTCGCCGACCAGGCGGAGAGGCCGGCCTCCAATCATCGATGAGGCTCACCTGCTGGAAGTGGCTCGGGAGGTCTTTCTTAGCCGCGGGATCAGAGCGACCACCCAAGAGGTGGCCGAGCGGGCGGGAGTGTCCGAAGGCAGCCTGTTTCATCGCTTCAAGTCCAAGGAGGAACTGTTCCGGCAGTCGATGAAGCTCGATCCCGAGCGCGTCGCCCAGCTCTTTGCGGAGGCCCTGTCTACAATCGAGCCGCTGCCAATCCGTCTGGCATTAGAGCTACTCGCCACCCGCATGCTGGAGATCGGCCGCGTCGCGATTCCGCTCATGATGATGACCTGGTCGAACCCCGCGGGCTGCATGGAGTCCCAGTCCCACACCAAGCATGCGCCGTATCGCACATTGATCCAGGGGGTCACCGGGTACATACGCGGGCAGATGGAGCGCGGAACGCTGCGCGCGCTCGATCCAGAGATCGTTGCTCGCGCCTTTCTGGGGTCGGTCCACCACTACTCGATGGTTCGCACGCTCAGCGCTGGCGATCCGCAGGCACTGCCCCAGATCTCCGAGGAGGCATTCGTCTCCGGACTCGTCGATCTGCTTTTGGCCGGAGCCGCCACTACCTAACTCACGTTGCCCCAACCCAAGTGACCGCATTGCACATGTCTCGCATGTTCCTAAGCCATTCTGCACTGACCGCAATTACCTTTGGCGCCCTGGCGCTCACGTCGAACCAGGCATTGGCACTGCAGCCCCTTGCAGACTTCCTACAGGCGGCCAAAACCTCCAATTTTGACGCCCGAGAACAGGCCGCCACGGTGGAGCAACGGTCCTGGGAGGCAAGTTCCGCCCTCGGACGGCTGTTGCCTGCCGCGTCTGCGCGCGGCGTGCTGCAGTACAACCAGTACGAGTCCGCTGTGCAGTTGCCGGGCGCTCCTCGCCCCATCGTCATCACCCCCCAATTCCAAAAAGACGCGTTCTTCCAACTGGATGTCCCGTTGTTTGATCTCGCCGGATATCACCGCTACGGTCAAGCGAAACATTTGGAGCGCGCCGCGGAACTGCAGCGTGAGTATATCGACTCGCAGTTGGTGGGCGCAGTGACGCGCTCCTACTTCTTCTTTGTCGGGGCATCCGCGATGATGGCGGCAGCCGAGAAGAGTTTGCAAAGTGCGGAGGACAATCTCCGCTTCGTTCAAAACCGAGCGGATTTGGGTGCTGCAACCCAGCTCGATGTGGCCCGCGCGAGCGCTAACGTCGAACGCGCCCGGCAGGATGTGGCAGACACCAACCTTTCGCAGAAACTCACGGCTCGCAACCTGACGACCATGACCGGGATTCAACCGAGCCCAGTCGAAGAAATCTCGGCGCAGAGTCTCGAGCCAGAGCGCCCACTTAGTGACTGGCTGAACAACACCGATACGCCCGCTGATCGGGTGCAACGTGAGCTTTTGGCCGCAGCAGCCTCCGGCCAAAAGGCAGCCCGCGCATCCCTGCTTCCCACGCTCTCCGCCACCGCCCAGGAGCGGCTAACCAACGCCATCGGCTTCACCGCGCACGGCAGCATCTACACGCTGCAGGCAATCCTCGCGTGGCGCCTTGACTGGAGCACGTACGCCAACGCAAAAGCCCAAGGTGTGGCAGAGTCCGTACAGGGGATCCGCACGGAAAAGACTCGGCGCAGCGCCGCCGATGCCATTTTCGAGGCCTACGAGCGAGTCGACACCGGCATAGCGAAGTGTCGCTCCGCGAAGGCCCAGGTCGAAGCGGCGAACAAGGCCGCCGAGCTCGCCGACGAACGGTATCGCGCCGGTGCCGCCACCCAGCTCGACGTCACTCAAGCCCAACGCGACGCTTTCGCCGCTAACGTCGGCCTCGTTCAGGCCAACGCCGATCTTGCCTACGCTCGCGTCCAGCTGCGGGCCGTCAGCGGCAAGCTAACGACATTGCAGCCCGCTGTCACTCCCTAACCCGGCCCCAGCCGCGACTTTCTCCCGACCCGCCAATCCGTCATTCACCGAGCCCACCCATGTCCGATCCCCAACACACACTTCGCACGGTTAAACTCCTCGGCACCACCGCCTTACTCTGTCTGGCAGCTGCCACTGGCTGCAAGCAGGCCCAAGCCGAGAGCAGCAGCAAAGCTGTCCCAGTGAAGGTGGACACAGTACCGGCCAAGGCCATCACCGTAACCGATCTGCTGCAACTCACCGGCACGCTGCGGGGCGAGCGCGAGACAGAACTGGCCGCCAACGTCAACGGCCGCGTCGTCCAGGTTCTAGTCGAACGGGGAGCAGCTGTGAAAGCGGGCGAGCTTATCGCCCGTGTCGACGTCAAGACGGCAGCGCTGCAACTTGCAGAAGCCAAAGTCCAAATCGCCACCACTAAAACTCAGCAGGAGATCGACCAGGTGGAATGCGAGCGTTACCAGAAGCTCAAGGAGCGGGGCGCGGTAACTGAGCTCGAGTACGCAAACGTGATGGCACGCTGCAAGAAGGCGCCGCTCAGCTTAGAGGCGGCCGAGGCTCGGGCTGATCTGGTTGCCAAAAGCGTCGGCGATGGGCTGATCCGTGCGCCCTTCGCCGGCGTTGTGACCGACCGCTTCGTGGAAGTCGGGACGTACGTCCAACCTCAGACCCGCGTGGTCGCGCTAGCTGATGTATCCTCACTACGCCTGGAATTCAGTGTGCCAGAGGCGGACTACCCTTCGGTCAAGGTCGGCACCGACCTAACGTTCAAGGTCGTTGCCTACCACGAGCGCAGATTTCAGGGCAAAGTGACCTACCTCGGCGGTGCCGTGCGCGCGACCCGCGACGTGATCGTCGAAGCCAAGGTGGCAAATGAACAGTCGTTACTGCTTCCAGGGATGTTCGCGAATGTGGAACTTCCCCGTGGCGCGGTGGAGCGTCCAGCAGTGCCCGCCACTGCGCTGTTCGACCAGAACGGCAAGGCCAACGTCTTCGTGGTCGAAGGCGGGATCCTCAGCCAGCGCGTGGTGCAAACCGACTCTGCGGTGGGCGACCAAGTCCCGATCCGCAATGGCATTGCCATCGGCAGTCAGGTCGTGTCTGTCCATCGCCCCGACCTGACGAACGGCATGTTGGCGCAGTGAGCAGCCAGGCTGCGTAGGAACCTAACACATGCAGTGGCTTGCTAGAATTTGTGTCCAACGCCCCGTCTTGGCGTCGGTCTTCATGCTGTTTATCCTGGTCGTCGGCACCATCGGGTACCGGGGACTGGGAGTCGATCAGTTCCCCAACGTCGACATCCCGATTATCGTCGTCAATACGACGCTGCCTGGTGCCGCACCCGAGGAGGTGGAGTCCGATATTACCGACAAGATCGAGGGCGCCGTCAATCAGGTGTCCGGCGTCGACGAGTTGACGAGCGTCTCGAGCGAAGGCGTATCCCAGGTGGTCATCCGCTTCGTGCTGGAGAAGAACACCGACGTCGCCGCGCAAGAGGTCCGCGACAAAGTAAGCCTGATCTTGCGCGACCTGCCCGCTGGCGTCGAAGCGCCGGTGGTGCTCAAAGTCGATCCGAGTGCGTCGCCCGTGCTGTACCTCGGGATCCGCAGCGACACGTTGCCGGTTCGAGAGTTGTCGGAATTGGCAGACAAGCGGGTCCGACGTCAACTGGAGACCGTATCCGGCGTGGGCCGGGTCGCAGTGATCGGTGGCCGCAAGCGCCAGATCAACGTGTTCATGGATCCCATGTTGCTGCGCGCCTCGGGGGTGACCGCCGTCGATGTGATGAACACCCTTGCCACCCAGAACCTAACCACCCCTGGTGGTAATCTGGAAACCGGGCCACAAAGCCTCACCCTGCGCATTGACGGTCGGGTGACCTCCGTCGACCAAGTGCGCCAATTGGTGGTCAAGTCCGAGCAGGGACGCATCCTCCGACTGGCAGACGTCGCTCGGATAGAAGACGGCGAAGAGGCCGTCGAAAGCCTAGCCCGCTATGACGGCAAAGACGCAGTGATCCTCTCGGTGGTCAAGCAATCGGGCACAAATACGATCGAGGTGGTGGACAAGCTCAATAAGCAGCTGAGTGCCATTCGCGCCAGCCTACCGCAGGGAGCAGAATTGCTGGTGGTTCGGGATAATTCCCAGACCATCCGTACCAGTGTCCGCTCGGTGCTTGAGCACTTGATCGTCGGCGCGTTTTTGGCAGCGGCAGTGGTGCTCCTCTTCCTCGGTAACGCCCGCAGCACACTCATCGCCGCCATCGCCATTCCCGTCTCTGTGATCGGGACATTTGGGTTGATGTGGTTCCAGAATTACACGCTGAACAACATCACCCTTCTGGCATTGGCCCTCTCGGTGGGGATTGTGATTGACGATGCCATTGTCGTCTTGGAGAACATCAATCGCTTTATCGATGAAAAGAAGCTAAAGCCGTTCCCCGCTTCGGTGCTTGCCACCAAGGAAATCGGCTTCGCCGTTCTTGCCACCACCCTGTCACTCATGGCGGTGTTCATCCCCGTGGCCTTCATCGGAGGCATACCCGGGCGGTTCCTCAAGAGCTTCGGTTACACTATGGCGTTTGCCATCGGGGTGTCACTGATTGTAAGCTTCTCACTTACGCCGATGATGTCCGCGCGCCTGTTGACGCCGGTGAATCACGAAGGCAGGCTCACCCGCTTGGTAGACCTCTTCTACCGCCCGATCGAGCGGGTTTACATGGTGATGCTCGGCTTCTCCCTGCGCAAGCGTTGGGTGGTGGGGCTGGCCTGCGCGGCAGTCATGGGCTCCTGCGTTCCGGTAGCCAAATCCCTACCAGGTTCCTTTATCCCACTCGATGACAAGGCGAAGTTCCAGGTCACCATGCGGATGCCCGAAGGAACGAGCGCTGAGGAATCGCTGCTGGTCGCGGAGCGAGCAGCGGTGCTACTCAAGCAATTGCCTTCGGTGACACACACCCTGGTCACGGTGGCCGAGGACGACCAGCGCACCCGCAATTACGCCCAGGTTTTCGTCGATCTGACCGACCCATCTACCCGTCATCTGACACAATTCGACATTATGGACCTCGCGCGCAAGCAAGTCCTACCGAAGCTGCCCGAGGGGCTTCGGGTCAATGTCGCCGAGGTCTCGGACTTCTCCGTCGGTTCCAACACCCAGCGCGTGCAATTCGTGATGACTGGCCCAGACTTCGACGTTTTGAACCGAAGTGCCAACGATATCACGAACGTCCTCAAGGCCAGCGGCAAGGCGGTGGACGTAGACACCACCAACCTACCGGGGCGCCCCGAAGTGCAGGTGCATATCGATCGCGACCGCGCCGCCGATCTCGGTGTGTCGGTGCAGAACGTCGCGCGTACCCTACAGATGCTTGTTGCCGGAGTGAAAGCCTCAACGTTTCCCGAACAAGGCGAGGAATACGAGATCCGCATCCGCGCAGATGAGCAATTCCGAGCCGACGCCTCCGCCCTACAGCTGATGAGCATCCCGTCCTCCAGGTACGGTAGCGTGCCGCTGAACTCAGTGGTGAAGTGGGCGACGGGTGTGGGCCCATCCCGCGTCAATCGTTTCGGACGTCAACGGCAAATCACCCTCCTCGCCAACGCGGCACCTGGCGCTGGCGACAACGACGTCAGCGGGTTGATGCAGCGCAAATTCAAAGAGCTCCACCTTCCCGCCAACTACCAGCTCACGCCCACCGGTCAGAGTAAATCCCAGGCTGAGACCGGCCAGGGCTTCCTGATGGCGTTGGGCATGGCGTTCATCTTCATGTACTTGATCCTCGCGGCACAGTTCGAGTCCTGGCTCTACCCAGCGATCATCTTGAGTGTCTTGCCGCTGACAGTTCCCTTTGCCTTCATCAGCCTCAAGATTTTCGGGCAGAGTATCAACATGTTCTCTATGCTTGGGCTATTGGTTCTTTTCGGCGTGGTAAAGAAGAACAGCATCTTGCAGGTCGATCACGCCAACTACCTGCGCAGGTTGGGGCGCAATCGATTCGATTCGCTGATGGAAGCTAACCGCGACAGGCTGCGCCCGATCCTCATGACCACCGTTGCCTTCGTGGCCGGCATGTTGCCGCTGATACTATCCTCGGGCATTGGCTCTGGCTTCAACAAGGCCACAGCCAGCATCGTCGTGGGCGGACAGACCTTGTCGCTCTTGCTCACCCTACTGGCGGTACCGGTGATCCACAGTTGGGTCGACGACATCGGCGACTGGGCACAGCGGCGCCGAGGCCAGAGACCACGCATCGACCGCGGTAAAGCCGAGCTGGCCCAGGCCATTGCCCAAGCAGAAGCCGAAGCGGCCGAGTGACGGCAGCGGAAGGCGTTTGTCACCGTACTCCCACCGCAGCGAACTTTCCCGTAACGCGCCGGGCATGATTTGGACACGTTGGGCGTTGCATCATCAAGTCGGCTGATACTGGCAACCGACGAAAAGGAGAACGCATGCGACCTTATGGCGTGAGCATCCCTGATCATCCGGACGTACGTGATATCCAGCTGGTGGGCGCGAAGAGCTGCCTGGGCGATACGCCCGGGCGCTCTGGCGAATTCCGCGGCCTATGCCGTGGGCCACGCAAGGCCCGCGCCCGCCGCTACTGGAAGCATGTTGCGCGAGCCGAAGCCAAGCGTGTCGTGCGCGACATGCTGGCGGCGTAGCCACTCATACCAACGAAGAAACGCATCAACCAATCCAAGCTTTCTTCTGCTTGGATTGGTTGGTGTGCGCAACTACATTGGTCGTGGTTAGCTCATCGGCAATCCGCCACTCGGCCGCGAGCGCGCACAAACTTCACTTGGCGGATCCGAACGATGTGCGCCTCCACCTCGCTGCAGATTAGTCCACCGCATATCCTCGGCAATACGCGGCCGTAGCGCTTACACTGCGGCGATTCCCCTTGCTGGATCCGCGAATGGCGCTAGGTGTTGCGGTGTCGCTTTCGATTTTCGGGTGTCGACACGGACAGTTGAGTCTCTGAGGACGGCGGCCTGCTGCGAAGTCTCATCGCCGCGAGATTGATTGTTTTTTTGGAGGTACGGCGTCCAAACGTCGTAGGCTCATTCATCGGTTGCGGTTCGAAGTCGTGACCGGGTGAGCGGCTCGCCGCATGTTGCGCAGCGTCACCTCGATAGCAATCGACAAATGCCAGGCGACACAATAGCTTGATTCGAGGCTGCAGCAGTCGACTGGAAATCCAGACATGTACAACAACAAGCCATCGAACGCTGCGCTCCGTGCCACTGATCGCCGGCAACGTGAAGACAGCTCACCACGACTGACGGATCTGCTCCCAAAGCTTGCCTCGCTGTCGATCCGAATCGACGAGCGCAGCGTGATCGCTTCCCCGAAGTACGTGCGGCGTATCGTCGTACAGAGCGCGCCCGCACTTTTCGTGCTCCCCTGCGGCAACCAGAGCTGCACCGACGGTGAACACGACATCACGACCGATGTGCTCGCGGGGCTGCGCCGTCAACAACGCACTTTTAGTGGCTCCCACACCTGTTCCGGGTGGGTGGGCAGTAACCGATGCGAGCGCACGATGTGGTTCGAGGTTGAAGCCGACTACTCACCGCAACCTGGGTGAGCGTGCAAGGCACGGCGGATCCCAGTGGCGCGTGACCCGTTGTAGATGCTGCCATACGCTAGGCCAGCCGTGCGAGTCGTGACCGCGTTGGGGTAGTCCCCACCACACGACTGGAACCTGACCATGCAACTGACGTTCACCGTCGACACGACTTTTGCAGACGGTTTGGGCTCAGTCGGCAATGGCGGTGGATACGACGCAATCTACTTTTGTGCCATCCAGGAGATGGATGCATGTCGCGAATGTCTTGAGTGTCGTTCCTGCTGCCAAAAATTGGACAAAAACGCCTGGTCACAGCCCGTTTTTTCATGTCTCAACATTGCCCATTGGCTCAAATCTGACCGCGCGATTTCACGTGGTTTCTCACGCGCCCGATCGTTATGCTTCGTCGAATACGGGCTTTAGAGCACCTCGTGGCACGGAGCACATCTATGTTTTTTCAGTTTGCGCGGCTTGTCCCATCGACCGTGGTTGCTTGCTTTGTCGCCACGAGTATCGGCGGCTGTTCCACTGCCGACACTCGTTCGACAGAAAGTGCGCCAAACTTTGGCGGCGCGAACGGTGAAGGTGGTTCTTTGATCACCAGCAGTTCGTCAGCTACCGGCGGTAGCACTGCAACCGGCGGCGCTACCGCTTCATCCACCACGGGCGGCACGACTGCATCTGCCACTGCAACCGGCGGCGCTACCGCTTCATCCACCACGGGCGGCACGACTGCATCTGCCACTGCAACCGGCGGCGCTACCGCATCATCCACCACGGGCGGCACGACTGCATCTGCCACTGCAACCGGCGGGAGAACTGCAACAGGAACGGGCGGAGGCAGTGCCACAACAACATGCACAGCCGACGCAGACAAGAAGTTCAGCTTTTTCTTGTTGAGCCAGGCAGCACTGCAGTTGGACTCTGGGAAAACCGACGGCTACGGGGGTGATCTCGGCGGCATTACCGGCGCAGACGCGATTTGCCAACGTATCGCGGAAAAGTCTTCGCCCTGTCAGAAGAGTAGAACCTGGCACGCGTTCCTTAGCACGTCGACCGTCAACGCCAAGGATCGCATCGGCACTGGGCCTTGGTACGATCGCCTGGGCCGCACGCTCGCGACGAACTTGACGAATTTGCTCACAGAACGCCCCACGGGCGCGGACCCAACGATCACAAACGACTTTCCAAACGAAGACGGTGTGCCCAATCACTCCCCCGACGGCACGCTAGTGGACAATCACGAGATCCTAACTGGCACGGGTCCAGACGGCAACGTGTACACGCAAAGCGCTACGTCGGGCGGTTTCCCCGGTGGGGATACGTCGTGTGGCCCAACAGGCCAAGAGACATGGTCCGTCGAGGCGGCCACCTGTTGGGGTTGGACCAGCAAGGAAGGCAAAGGTTGCCCGAGGGTGGGCCATTCTTGGCCACGCGTCGGCAGTGGAGTTGGCTGGATCTCGGTCTGGAACGAGGGCGGCTGCGCTCCAGGTGGCACAGTCGCCGAGACGCTGGGACTCGACGGGACGCGCCGAGTGGGTTCCGCTGGCGGCTACGGTGGTTTCTACTGCTTCGCAGTGACCGGCAACTGACCACGCCCTTCAACTCTGGGTGACGGCCCTTTGCGCTCGAATTGCGCCATTTTGGCCCAGGCTCTGGCATCGGGCGCGCGTTGCGGTATCGCGGGGCGAGCCCGAGCGCCCGATGATTCACTCAGCGTCCCGCAATACCTGCATTGGCGGTGTCGACTTCGAGGATATCCTCACACGTCAAGCACTCGTGGCTGCAGCCTGGGATGGTGTGTTTGCAACCGTAATGCTCGCCATCGTCGAGACGTTTGCCGTGGCCGGCGCAATTTCGCTCGGGGTCCCGTCAGCACCCATCGCCCTGCTCGGGCCATTGCCCACTTGGTTGGGCGCTTTAGCGCAACTCGGACTGCGCCGGCGCGTTGCCGGATGCGCACGTAAACCCTGGGTTGTGACGGCGGTGCGAATTCAAGCCACAATGCTGCTGCTGTTGGCCGTGACTGGCTGGGCACCGCGAAGTTTGGCTGGACCGCTTTATGTCATTACGTTCGTACTCTACGGTGCGTCGAACGCGGCCGTTGGGCACTTGTGGATGAGCTGGATCGCCGATCTTTGCCCTGGGCGCGTCATCGGTCGGCACATGGCCTGGCGCAGTGCCATTTTCGCCTGCGTTCAACTGGCAACCAGCGCTTCAGCAGGTTGGCTGGCGCGCGACTTCACCAGCAGCACCGCCAGTTGGTCACTTTATGCCATCGCTTTCGTGGTTGCGGCGCTCGCGCGCTACCTAAGCGCGTGGTTCCTGTCGATTCAATACGAACCAGCTGCATCCAAACCGCCACCCGATACCGAGCTATTTCGCCCTTCGCTGGCGCTCGCGCGCTTCGCCAAAGCCATCGCACTTTTGCAGGGGTCGACCTTGCTTGCAGGTCCATTTTTCGCAGTGTGGTTCCTGCGCGATCTACGCTTCACCTACCTCGAATTTGCCATCGCAGGCGCTAGCTCCGTCGGCGGTCAACTGCTAGCGAATCGCTTCGTCGGACGACTCACTGACGAAGTTGGCGCGGCACGCGTGCTCAAGGTTAGCGCCGCGCTTGCTGCCTTGGTGCCGTTGCCGTACTTGTTTATCGAGCGTACCTGGCCGGTGTGGTTGGCGAACTTTGGTTCCGGGCTGGCATGGGCGGGCGTCAACTTGGCAGCCTTCAAGTACTTGGTTCAAGCCTCACGAGGTGGGCCGAATCGCTCGGGGTTCGTCTATGCAAACCTTTGGCTGACCTCGGCGATGTTGGTCATGGGTTTGTGCGGTGGCCTTCTGGTGCCGTACTTGCCCATCGTCTTCAAGTGGCCGCTACAGACGCTCTTCTTGCTGTCTTGTGTATTGCGCGTCGCAGTCGTGTGTGGCCTTTTCCCTCGCATCGTCAACCTCGAACCCTCCGAGCCAACGCGCCGCTGGGGCCCCGGTCGGTTCTTCCAGATTTTCCGCTGGGGCGGCCCGGGAAGTTCGCAAGTGTAGGGTGCGCTCCCCCTCGCCCTGATGCCAGGCGATTCGTGAAGGCCGCATCACGGAACTCGACAGCAGAACGCATCGAGGGCAGAGTCTGCCACCTTGTCACGCCGCGGCCCCGCCTTCCTATTGTTCCTGGCGCTGTTCAACAGTGTCCTCGGGTTCTCAATCCTGTTTCCCATCTTCGGACCGCTCGGGCGCCAGCTCGGAATGAGCGAGATCCAGATCGGAACGCTCAGCGCGGCTTACTCCCTAGCGCAACTCATCTCGAGCCCTGGTTGGGGTCGGCGCAGTGAACGCGTTGGGCGTCGCCCAGTACTCCTGATTGGAATATGGGGATTCTGTCTCGGGTTTGCGGCTTTTGGATTCATTGCCTGGCTTGGCCTGCGCGGCACCATCACGGGCATGCCCCTATTTGCGGTGTTGCTGCTCAGTCGAGGCGCCACCGGTTCGCTATCTGCGGCCGTCATGCCCAGTGCCCAAGCGTACATGGCCGACATCACACCGCGCGAACGCCGTACCTCGGGCATGGCCGTCATCGGGGCTGCGTTTGGACTGGGGGTTATCCTTGGCCCTGGTATTGGTGCGGCGCTATCGACATTTGGCCTGCTGGTCCCGATGTTCTTTGCCTCAGCGGTCGCGATGCTCAACGGGCTATTCGTGATGACCTCCTTGCCCGAACCAGAGCGACACACCGCTCGGTCTGAACCTTCGCTCAGCCACAGTTTTGGGCTCGCCTGGCCTTGGCTCACTGTGGCGTTGGGGTTGACTCTGGCAACCGTGGCACTTGAGCAGACCGCTGCGTTTCTGTACCAAGACGTCCTGCATTTGACCCACAAGCAGGCTGCCCGAACGGTGGGTATTGCGTTGGTGCTCTATGGGCTCGGCGCGGTACTTTCTCAAGGGGTCCTGATGCGCCGAAAGGTCCAATCACCTCATAAGTGGTTGCTCGTGGGGATCCTGCTCAATGCGGTTGGTCTTGCTGGAACGGCCGTGGCCGGCCAATTCTGGTCGCTCACGGCCTCGCTAGTAATTCAAGGATTCGCCTCTGGTATGGCCATGCCCGCCCTGACCGCCATCCTATCGCTGAGCGTGGGTGACGATCGCCAAGGCGAAGTCGCTGGACTCAACAGCGGGGCCCAAGCGCTCGGTCGTACTTTGGGCCCCATTGCGGGAACGACGCTCTACATGTTCAATTGTCGCAGTCCATTTTGGGCCGGCGCTGGGTTGGCTGCCGCCTTCGGATTGGCGCTGATCGTGCCAGCTATTCGCGGCGCGAAACCCGAACACAGTATGGGGTAGGAATCGACGAGCGCCACTTCAGCGAGCCTGGCGTGATTTCGAGGCTATACTCGGGCCATGCAAACGCCCCACGCGCCGAAGCGGCAACGTCTGCTCGGTCAGTTCCCGAAAACTCTGATCAGCGTGAGCCTATTCGGGCTCCTCTCCAATTGCTACGGCGGTGGGCTCTACGGACCGCTCGGTGCTACCTGCCCGGCGCTCAGTGCCGCGGATCCACTCGCGATTCAAGTGTCGCCAAATGCAATAGCCGATGCCAAAATCCGCACTTTTCTCGCAGCATCACACGATTTGGCCGCGGTTTCGGTGCAAATGGAGAACGAGGTACTCGGCGCTTGTCGCAATATTGCAATCGACTTGGGAATCAATCCCGCCCAGCTGAACCCAAGCAATTCCAATCAGCCCGGCGCCGCAGCCCAGGCGGCCTGCGCCGCGGCTTCTGCTCAAATCGACGCTATCGTGCGCCAGGGCCTGAGTGTTCGCGTCCAGGCAACACCTCCCCACTGCCAAGCCAACTTGCAAGCAAAAGCCAACTGTGACGGCGTCTGTTCCGCCGTGATCGACCCCGGTCGAATCGTTGCCGAATGCGAGCCGGCTCGGTTGAGTGGCTATTGCAGCGGTACCTGTCGCGGCCAATGTGACACCACCTGCCAAGGGCAATGCCAAGGGCAATGCTCGGCGCAGGCCGCCAACGGTCAATGTATGGGGCATTGCCAGGGAACCTGCAGTGGCAACTGCGACGGAACCTGTCACGCCTATTGCCAAGGCTCTTGGCAGTCGCCCCAATGTCAGGGTTACGTTCAGTCACCGCGCGTGGACGCAGAATGCAATGCCAGCTGCAATGCGCGGGCAGACTTCCAGGCCAGTTGCACTCCAGCACTGGTCTCGGTGACGGCGTCTCAGAATGCGGACATGGCCCTGCGACTCGCGCGCACTTTGCAAATCAATCTGCCGCAGCTCATTCATGCAGAACTTGCACTCGGCAAGCGCTTGACCCAAAGTGCGCGTGTGGTCATAAGCGTTGGTTCGAATCTGCCGCAAGTCGTGGGCCAGGCCGGTGCCCAGGCTCTGGCTTGCGTCGCCGCAGCCAGCAATGCTTCCGTGAACGCGTCGCTGCGAATCGATGTGTCGCTACAAGCGAGCGCCAGCGTGACCGGGCGCGTTGCTGCGCGCTAAATAGGCTTACCTGGCGCTTGAACATGAAAATTCTTGGTCTTATCGGTTCTAGTCGACCTCTCGGAAACACCGAGTTGCTGGTCACTGAGGTCGCCAAAGCTGCCGTGGACGCAGATCCGCAAACGACAGTGCGGCTGCTGCGCTTGACTGATTTGCGGCTAGGCTATTGCAATGGCTGCATGCGCTGCGCGATGGAAGAATCGGGCCCCTGCCCGCTCGACGACGACATGGAGTTTCTACTGTCGGAGTATCAAGCAGCGGATGCTTTGATCCTTGGCGCGCCTGCCTACACCTTGCTTCCGCCGGGGCCGCTCAAGCTAATCGCCGATCGGCTGATCATGTATCTTGCGCGCAGCGAATGGCACAATCCAAAGCCTGCGGTAACGATCGGAGTGGCCGGGCTGCCACGTTGGAGCGAACTGCTGGTACCATTGCTCAATTGCACAGTCTTGAGCCAGGGGTTTTACCTGGTCGATTCGTTCCTGGCCTACGGCGCGGGTCCTGGAGAGGTGTTGCTCGATGTATCCAACGTCGAACGTGCTCGTTCAGCGGGCAAGCGCTTGCACGGTGCCTTGTCTGGTGAGCCCATTCGCGCGGAGTCCAGACCCGGGTGCTGTCCTGTGTGCGGCTCGGACTTCTTCCGCTTCACGTCGGACGGCATCGAGTGCCCACTCTGCCTTGCCAACGGAGAGCTCAAGCAAGGGGTGCCCGTGTTCGAGCCCACGCCGTCCCATCGCTGGGAAAGGGACGCAATGAAGCGTCACTTCACGGAATGGATTCAGGGCACGGGCCCTAGCTATATCGAAAAGCGCCCTGAAATTCGGCCACTGTTGCGCCCGTATCGGCAGCGGCCCTATCCTCTGATTGACCCGAGGGGGAGCGACCCATAGTACTCATGAACCGTCGCTGGACCATCGTCGCCACGCTAGTCGTCTTGGGCGCACTCGTGGTGCTAGTTGCAGAAAGCCACAACGATCCCCATGCACTACGAAGGCCGCATCTTCCGCCCACCCAGTGAGTCCGACGCTATCCTGCTGCAGGTGACGGTCGGTTGCTCGCACAATGGATGCCGTTTCTGCGGCATGTATCGAGAGAAGCGCTTTCACATGAAGAGCCTCGAGGTCATTCGCGGCGACATCGTGCGTGCGCGCACGGAATTTCCAGGAATTGGCCGGGTATTTTTGTGTGACGGTGACGCGCTGGCCATGCCGCAGCAGCAACTCGTAGCCGTGCTTGAGGCAATCCGCGACGATCTACCGGGGGTCATTTGGATCTCGACCTACGCCAACGCCAAGAGCATTGCACGCAAGACCGACGACGAGTTGTCAGTCCTTCGCGCACTGAACCTGAAGCTTTTCCACATGGGGCTCGAGAGTGGTGACGATGTGACACTCGAACGCGTCGAGAAGCACGCTGACTCGTCAACGCACATCGCCCAAGCCGTGCGTGCCCATGCAGCCAACATCAAGTTATTCGTCACGGTGTTGCTCGGGCTCGCCGGGCGCGAACGCTCTCAGGCGCACGCGCTTGCGACGGCGCGAACATTGTCGGCAATGAACCCCAGCCGCGTGGGGGCACTCAGTCTGATGCTCATTTCCGGTACTCCGCTATTCGAAGATGCCCAGCAGGGGCGCTTCGACCTGCCGAGTGCCCACGAGATGCTGCTCGAGTTGCGGACGATGATCGAACAGAGCGAAATCCGAGGGATCTTCTACGCCGATCACGCGTCAAACTACCTTCCGTTGCGCGCGCGCCTGCCACGCGACCGCGCCGAGGCGCTAGCTCAAATCGATGCCGCGCTTCGGGGCGAGGTAGCACTGAAGCCCGAGTGGTTGCGCGGTACCTAAGCCCAACCTAGCGGGCCGCGGTGGTATGTCGCGGCAATGGGCTGGGTCGCGAATGAGTCCGCCGACCCCACTGCAACTTGAATTGGCGGGCCCAAACCGCGGGAAACGCGTGGCTCAACTCGTGGACAGTCGCACGAAATGCCGCTGTGCGTTCTGGGTTCATGGCAGGCCCGATGAACGAGATCGACGCCAGAATTTGCTCGAGCTCGTCGTAGGTGACCGGTGTCTCGTCGGTGAACGTTCGCCCATCACATAGCGGGATCTTGGCCACCCCAGCCAACTGGGCGCTACGTGAAACCATCTGACGCGGTTTGCGCTGAGCGGCCTCTTGCATGACGCGCGCCACCTCGCGCATGAACGGTGTATCCCCAAGCTCGCAAGTGACGACCAGTAGCAGCCCGCGCCGCACCAGCACCCGCGCAATTTCGCGCGCAGCCAATTCACTGTCAATGAAGTGCAGTGCATCCGCAATCAACACCGTGTCAAGGCACTGGGCTGGCAGCGGTAACGCTTCAGCCGCTCCATGCAAGCTGCGAAGGCCTACCCCGCGCGCGGTTGCTGCCGACTCGAGTCGTTCCAACATCGCGAGCGCGGGGTCGACAGCGGTTACCTCGAAGCCACGTTCTGCAAGCGGAATGGCGAGGTGACCAATGCCAGCGCCCAGGTCACCAAGGCGTTTGCCAACCGAATCTGCCAACTCGGCGATCGCGTCAACCAGAGCCGTCGGGTAGGCGGGCCGCGCAGCATAAACACCAGCCATGCGGTTGAACACCCAGCGCGACTCGTCCTCAATGCTCACCTTGCGGCGACTCGATTTGCGTTTCGACGGAACTCGGGTGGTCATCGCGCTCGGCCTGCATCGGTCAGGCGTGCTCAGGAAGCCACAGCGCAATTGGGCTCGACCGCACTCGGACTCGCTGCGGCGACCGCGCGTGGGGACACCCATGGTTTACCGGACGGCAGGACCACACGACCGTAAACGTCGTTCAGGATGATGCTCGCCATCATGTACCAAGCCGACAACGCGCAGGCCATGAGCTCGAACCCAGCCACTTTGTTGAAGATAGGGTAGCCAAAATGACCAATGTCGAGCAAGACGAATCCGACGAGTAGCAGCGTAAATGTCCAGGCCATGGCTGCGTGGATCCGAATGGCGCCGAACCACATGACGAGCGTGTACAAAGTCCAAGCCACGAGAAACCATCCAACATCCGTGGTGGAGGCCTTGAATACTCCAAAGTTATTGCCCAACAACATCAAGCAGAGCGAGATCCAGAACGCCCCGTAGCTCACGAACGCGCTATAGCCGAATTGGTTTCCCATCTTCTGCTCTTGAAACCCCGCGATCATCTGGGCTAACCCGCCAAAGATGAGGCCGAGCCAGATGACGGGACCGTTGCCCGCCCAACCGACATTGTGAAATTGAAGAACGAGTGTCGTCAGTCCAAAACCGGCAAGACCGACAACGGCTGGATTGGCTGGCTTAGTCGTAGCGTTGGTCATGATGATCCGAAGTGCAGGCGCGAGTGCGGGCAGAATTGGGGGCAAACGGTGGCATCGAATGCGGATGGACGCCCGCACAAGATGCATGGCTCGGCCGCTGCGCACGATTTGCGCATTCCGTACCCACATTGGTCCGCTCGCTAGCGAGAAATGGCGACAAAAGTGAGGCCCAACTCGCGCTCGATGCGCTTCAGCTGGGCACGCTCGTCGTCGCAGACGAAAACGACGGAGCTGCCACTCTGCCCAGCGCGGCCGGTTCGCCCCGCGCGATGCACATAGGCCTTGCCCGAACTCGGTAGTTCGTAGTGCAACACCCACTCCACGTTCGGCACGTCGAGCCCCGTCGCCACTGAATCGGTGGTCAAGAGCACTCGCGCCTTCGATAGGCCGAAGTCCAACAACGCCTGGCGGCATTGCTCCTTTGTTCGCTCGGGAGTCACGGTGACTGGCGTGAGATTCTGTTCGCTCAGGTAGCGATAGAGGTGCCGCACGTGATGGGGTTGGTTCACAAATAGGATCGCGCGCTTACACTGCTTTTCCTGCAGAAATCGCGCCAGCGCAAGGTCCTTTTCACCGGCGTGACGAACGCGCACGTAGTGGTGTTGGATCCGCGTTGTCAGCGGATCGTCGGCAACCGTCGTGCGAACGGCATTCGGTCCCATCAGCTCACGAATCCACTGCTCGGTCTTGGTACCAAAGGTGGCCCCGACAAAGATGAGCTGCAGTTTGGGCTCCGGGCGCGTCAGGATCTCACGCAGGTACGCCGCATCACGACTCGCCAAAATGGGTTCCGGCTCGTCGAGTACGATCCGGTTGACTCCCTTGAGCTTACGGGCTTCGTACATCTCGAGGATCCTCGACAGAGTGCCCACGATCAGGCGCGTGCTCTTCTGCAGCCGCGCCACCTGCTGCCGCTGGTTGCCTTGTGTCACGAGCGCGACCGTGCTCAATCCCGGCTCTTTGTATTGCTCCGCAACGCGCAGCACTTGAATCGCCAGTTCGGTCGAAGGAGCGATACAGACGGCGCGACCGTCGGGCACTTGTCGGAGCAGCTGAAGGAGGGGTAGGAGGTAGGCCAGGGTCTTGCCGGTGCCGGTCCCAGACTGAATGACCACCTGTTGCCCCTCCAAGATAGGGGGAATGGCGGCGTGTTGGACCTCGGTCGGCCCAATGATCGCGTCCTTTGCCATTCCAGCAGCCACGGCAGGCGTTACTTGGAAGCCGGTAATTCCATCGAATCCTCCGGCAATGGTCTCTGTGGGCACGCGTCCCTATAGCACCGAAGATCGCGACTCATCAGCTGTATTGGGGGCTGCCCCTTGCATCCACCCCCCAACCGCGTTTCGCGTGGCCGTCGTCTCTCGTTGCGAGCCCCACATCCCTAGCTGCTACGCTCGACCGCGACGATGCAGAAGCTAGTTCACGGACTTCACGCGTTTCAGGCAGGCTATTTCGCGAAGCATCAGCAATTGTTCGAGCAGTTGGCATCAGCGGGTCAACGACCGGAGACGCTCTTCATCACCTGTTGCGACTCTCGCGTCGTACCAAACCTCATCACTCAGGCGGCGCCGGGTGAGCTCTTCATCGTCCGCAATATCGGTAACATTGTCCCAGGCCCAGATCTGCCCGGTAGTACATCGGCTGCAATCGAGTACGCGGTCGAAGTGCTCGAGGTCGAAAACATCGTCATCTGTGGGCACACTCAATGCGGTGCAATGGAAGCGGTGCTCAACCCCGGTGGGGTCGAACATCTCCCCAGTGTTCGGCGCTGGATTGCGCGCGCCGACCCGGTCAGAAGTTTCATCGCCGAGCGCTACTCACACCTCACGGGCGAGGCCCGACTGACTGCCGCCGTCGAAGAAAACGTGCTTGCCCAGTTAGAGAACCTGCGCGACTTTGACTTCGTTGCCAAACGTCTCGAGGCGGGGCAACTGCACATCAGCGGATGGGTTTATCATATCGGTCGTGGCGAAGTGTATGACTTCGATCCCAGCCTGGGCGAGTTCACTCTCCTCGCTAGCGCCCCGGAAACGGGCGCAGCAGGGTCTCGCAATCGCAAAACCTGAGCCGTCGACTTCGTTCGTAGCGGTTCTGGGGCCCCCAATTCCGACGCGACGGACAAGTTCGCCCCACAGCATACTTCCGCCTCCCGGGGCGTCGCCCGGCGTGGCACACCAGACTCCCGCCCCTAGCGCAACGAACCTGAACGCTCCTCCTTAACGACAGCGACGTACATCGTCACCTTCATTTGTGGTTGGTGCGTCGCAGGAGACGGCGTGGCGCGTTCCGACAGTCACAGGCGCGCAATTTCACGAACTTCCGGCAAACTTTGGCTTGCTTGCCGGCGCGAATGGCGGCTCGCCCATGACCGTGGCTGCGCGCTCAAGACCAACCTTCAAATCTGCCCAGAAGCACAAATGCTCTGACCCCTTCCCGACGCAGCCGAGAGCATGAGATAGTGACCCGCAGTCTCGCCACCTCCACCGTTCGGATCCACGACTCCCAGGTCACGGTTCCGGGGGAACTCGTTAGCGCCGAAGCCTGGCAATTCTGCCAGCACCCATCGCCCATGCGCGGTGTTCGATACGCGCTTATCTCAAACCATGCTCTACGCGCCGGATCTGCGCCTGCCATCTATCAGGCAATTCTGAGATGAAGACGCCAGCATGTTCGCACTGCCGCGACCTTGCGACACCGGAATATTCTGCTCAAACACGCAATCCTTTGCCGCGACTAGAACTCCACAATGTCGTGGCAAACGGTTCGACGCGAGGTATCCTAGGGCATGGCAACGTCCGTGCGCGTATCGGGTACCGTAGGTCTATTCTACTTCCTTCTCGCTGCTGGTTGCTCCAACAACTCGGCCGGGGGCTTCATCAACTCGTCGGGTGGAAATGGCACGACCATTTATCCCGGTACAGGTTCAGTTCCTTCGACATCCAGTCCTAATGCCGGCGGAACAACGTCGGTGTTTACCGGTAACCCCACCGAGCTTGGGGCATTGCAGCTCAGCTGCGGCAACGGGAAACAGGATCCGAACGAACTTTGTGATGACGGCAACAAGGTGGCCGGCGATGGCTGCACCAAGGTCTGTCAGATCGAGGCGGAATTCGATTGTCCAACTTGGGGACAGCCTTGTATCTCGTCCGTCAAGTGTGGTGACGGCAAGCTCGCTAGCACTGAGACCTGCGACGATGGCAACACGATCGATGACGACGGCTGTTCCGCAGATTGCAAAAAGGTTGCAGACGGGATGCAGTGTCGCGTTCCTGGTAAGCGTTGCGTACCTCTCTGCGGCGACAGCAAGATCACGGGTACCGAGAATTGCGACGACGGCAACGACGCCAGCAGTGACGGCTGCTCAAGCACGTGTCTGACAGAGCCAGGCTATTCCTGCACCGGAACCCCAAGCGTTTGCAATGCAAGTAAGTGCGGCAACGGGGTAAAAGAGGCGGGAGAAAGTTGCGACAAGGGCGCTGCTAACGGCCTCTTCTACGGCGATGGCCAGGGTTGCTCAAAGACCTGTACGCAGGAGCCCAACTGTCGCCCGGACGGCACTACAACCAAGGCTTGCACCACGGCGTGTGGCGATGCCAACATTGATCCCGGTGAGGACTGCGACGACGGAAATGCCGTTGCCGGTGACGGTTGTGGTGTGGACTGCAAGAAGGAAACCGGCTTCACCTGCACGGATACTGACGTGCCCGACACCACTGACTGCACTACTGGGGGCGGTAAGTGCCTCGTACTTCCGGTCACCTACCGAGATTTCGACGGGCAGCAGGTGAGCGGTGGCCACCCCGACTTCTTCTTCTATGGCGCCGCCGCCACTGGCGGGCGTACTACGGGCGTAGTGGCCGGTACGACCAAGACAACTTGTGTACCGAATGCCGGTGGCGTAAAGGCCGCGGTTCCCACCGATAGTTCGTGTCCGAATAGCGATGCGTCAGGCCCCTGTCTAGGTCTAGTCGCCGACACTCTCGGGCCAAACGGCAAGCCCGTCTACGCCAAGGGCACTTGCCCTTGCGTATTTACGGATTGGGACAAGACGGGCGTACTTGGTACGTGTCCCGCATCGGGAACTGGCCAATGTACGTTGCCGGGAACCGCCAGCGTGACCGACTGCTGGGTGACCGGCGAGGGCAGTCACCGGCTTCGGGTTGACACAACAGTCACGGTCATCCAAAGCGCTGAGTCCTTCAAGCAGTGGTACACGGATTCGACCACTTCAACGATGGTCCGTGGCACACTCGAGTTAGCAGCGCTTGCCGGGACGCAATATCAGTTCAGCAGCGCCAAGGGTCGCACCATCCCGGATGATGTTCACGACATCTTCATGAAGACGGGGGTCGTCACGTCTCTCTCGAGCGGATTCTTCCCGCTCGAGGATCAAACTCGCCAGAAGGTGTGCAATCTCTGGCCCTATTGGGCGGCGAGTCTCGGGTCGACCAATTGTGTGGCGCAGTCGGGCAATCCCGTCCCATCTCAGTGGGATCCCAAGGGGTCCTACACGGCAGGCACGGCTGGCACAGGCGGACCGGTCTCACCGGTTACCGGTATGATGCGGAACTTCTTCTTCACGTCGGAAGTGCGCTATCTCTTCCGTTACGCTGGCACCGGCAGCTCGCTAGCATTCTACGGCGACGATGACGTGTGGGTGTTCATCAACGGCAAGTTGGGCCTGGATCTTGGCGCACCGCATGAGCGCCTTCAAGGGTCAGTTTCGATCGACGCCACAAAGTTCGGCCTTGAGACTGGTAAGACCTACGAGATCGTGGTGTTCCACGCCGATCGACATCCGCGTGATTCCAACTACCAGCTCACGATGTCGAGCTTTGCCACCAAGAAGACCAGTTGTGCACCGCGCTGTGGTGACAGTGTGGCTACTGCTGGCGAGGAGTGCGACGACGGTGATGCCGGCAACAAGCCCGTGGCTGACGCCTACAACGCCTGTACAACTCAATGCAAGTACGGCCCGTATTGCGGTGATGGCGAAATCAACGGGACCGAAGCCTGCGACAACGGCGCGAAGAATGGCGCCACGTACGGGACCCCGAACGGATGCACCAATGCTTGCACCAAGGTCCACTACTGCGGTGATAACATCATCGATAGCCAGTACGGCGAGGAGTGCGATGGCGGTACTTCCTGCAAGTCTGACTGCACCCTCATACAAATAACCGTCTAGGTCCTCGGGGCCGAGGTCTTCACGAGCTCGGCCCCGCTTCATTTGGACGTGTCCACGCGGCCGAGATCTTCAGGATCTCGGCCGCGTTTCACTTGAGCGAGCTAGTGGCCCCTTGCACTTCAACACGTAAGTTGGGTCGTTCCGGCCTGGGAAGTCACTCGGACTCGCCATGTGCCAGGTCCAGGCAGCACCCAGACAACGCCTTCGACAACTGCAAACACGATAACTGATGAGAGTAGACGCGTCGAATTGGGACAAGGTCTCGCAAGAGTCAATGTTGCGTTCCGATGGCTCGAAATCCTACGAGGTCGACGTTCAGAATCTCATTCAACGCGAAATGATTCCGTCTTTCGACGCAGAACGATTGGAGCATTCGAAAACAGGACATCTGAAGCCAGAAGTCCGCAAACAACGACTAATTGCGCGGCAATCCAACTCAGACTGCTCATACCCAGCGTTATGTCCGAGCCGCCAGCTAAGGGCGCCACCGCAAGCAACATTGTTGCCTCGGTCGTGCCGTGAAAGAGCCCGGAGACTATGGAAGACGCTGCTCGCTCCCGCAGATATGCATACCCCACGGACGCGATGAGGATGTAGACGGACATGAGTCCCGCTCCGATGAATGGATGCTGCGGGTGACCATAGCCCAGTGCAAGAAGTGGCAGATGCCAACCCAGCCAGAGCACGCCCGTGACGAATGCATTCCGCCAGAACCCCAAGGGCCGAAGCTCCCCATGTACGAAGCCTCGCCAACCGATCTCCTCGCCACAGCCGGCCAGAAAGGACATGGTTACGCTCGCCAGAAGCCCCATCGGCACGAGAAGCAGAATTGGAGGAATGGAAATTGCCGTGGCGATGTGCCGCAGAGAGTCAAGCTGCCCAGCTGACAGGAACTTGGCATCTACCGCGGGCTGAAGAGTGCCGTCCCAATGGACGCCGGGCACAGAGAGACCAAGGGCAAGAGCGAGCAGGGAGAGGCCCCACGGGACGACCCAAGCCACGAGCAGCCAACGGTCGCGGCGCATACGCAACCCAAGTGAAATGGCAACCGGGTCACGCCAGAGCCATCGCGTCAGACCGATTGCCATCAGTGCAGGAGTGAGCGACGACACCTGAGCAAAGAAGATCCACGAAGGATCCCGGAAACTACCCCCGAAGGCAAGGAACCCACCAACAAGCGCATAGCTTACGATGTAGACCAGCAGGTAGTAAACGATGACGCGACGCCATCGCACTTTGGGGTGTGACGAAATTGTCGGATCCTCAATCTTCACGGCACACTCACTTTGCTATGTCACTTCGGCCAAAGATATCCGCGCCGCGGCGTCTTCGACAGCCAATATGTCTGGTCGCTTGGGTTTCATGGTCAGACTGGAGGTAAATCGAGTTCTTTGGCCCAACGAAATGCGGGAGGTCCGTTCAATTGGGCAGCGCGTTGTTGTACGGCACGCAATACCCTGCCATTGGGCATGACAGCGAGGAATTCTCCTTCAGAATGCCTGGAGTCCTGTCCGCGCAGCAGACGGCACGACCGCAGACACAACCTTTCCCGTCACCTGCCTGCGGGGACGCGGGACGAGCTGTCAGGAACCACCAAACACGGTGGGCAACCCCAGTCTCGGAGCACCCAACCGGTCAGCACAACCACCGAGGCACGACCCAACGATGATGATGACCCAGATGACAACCGGTACGCGCTGATACGACGCAGGTGCGCCGCCGCCGCCCCCTGAGCTTTGGCAGCCGTCCCTCATCGTATGGGATCAACCATCCAGTCGGCACGGCTGGAGACGATCGCGTCAGCCCGCGAGTTTGCGATCGTCCCAAGCGCGGGTATGTCTACGCAGTAGGGCGCTGGAAACGTCCTGCTTCTAGGTCAGTAGCGATCGCGAGTTGCGCGATCGAAATCCCGCGCAAAATGATGATCGGTTAAAGTCTCAGAGCGTGAGCTATCGCAGAATTTCGACTATTACGGTGTTTGGGTCCGATTGGTGCTGAAATCGTGGACATGCGCTTGCTGGGAAATGGCTATTTCTTTGCCTCACCAAGGAAGTGCAATCGTCGCACTGAACTCGATCATTGGTCCTTTGGCGAAGGGGACGTCACGCGGAGTCTTCCGTACGAGAGGATTCGCCCTGATGAGTCTCAGCTTGCGCCGCCCTGGCCTCCACCACCGGCGGGAAATCCACAGCTTCCCCAGCCGGTGCGAACCTGACCCTCGGGGCAGACGAAAGGCTGCTCGCCTGTGCAATAATGACCGTCGCTCCTCAGCTCGCAGAACGCGTCGTCTACGTAACACTTCGACTGACTCTCGACGATCGTGCCGGAAAGGCCTGAGCTCGAAGTGCAACTCGTGCCGAGTTTCGGTTCAAAGTTGCCGGAACTTCTTTGGTCGGTGTAGCTCCGAAGGCACGAGCCCGCGCAGCCCAGATCAAGAACGTCGTAATCGACGGTTGCATCCAGAATCGGAAGTTCAACGGTGGTGGCAGTGCCCACCAATCCGATGCGGTAGCGATCGCCATTCTGAAAGTCAACGACCGAACTCGAACCACAGGCCCACATGAGCAGGACTGCCGTGTTGTTGGTTGCGGTTGAGTGAAACGACAAGTCGACACGCAACCAACCATTGGAGGCGGCAGGCTCCACAAGGTTCATCGTGTTGTACTGCGACACTGTACCGGCGAATATGCCCTGATAGCACTCGTTGTTACGGCAGACCTGAAATTCACCAGCGTGCGGGTCGCCGACTGTGGCGGGCAAGTCCGCCCATAGCATAGCCTGCGGCGGACACGCGATGGTGATGCAGCTGTTGCCGGTCACGGACGAGCCAGCTACCGACATATCGCCAATTGGCGAGGTGCCACCGGTGGAGGTCCCACCCGCTGATCCTGCGCCCATCGGCAAGGCAGCTGAGGATTCGGCGCGTTCACATGCGGTCAGAGCCAGCGAGATGGCTACCAAAAGTGTTGTGTAAAAAAATGGATACTTGCCCATGGCGCGGGCTTATGCAGGTTCTGTACCAACACGGTAGCGCCACAAAATGGCTCCAAGAGGGTGATCGACTGTGCCACGATTGTGCCAGTCGTTGCCAGTCAACGATTTGGATCGCCGTCTCCAAGCGGTGATTGGTCGAATTTGGTTGCCATCGACCAAGCAGAAGTCTTCATCAGTTGGAAGCTGACGCTATGGCTAGGAACCCAAGGTATCGAGCGAGGAGTGCATTAAGTGACCGGTGAAGTTGGGTAGTTTTCTTGGGTCCCAACCCGTGCCATGCAACGCGGTTTGATTTCGCAACGCCTTAACGCAGCAATGGTCCTTTGTCCGTCCAACTGTTGCGGCTTAAGCCGCGAAGGGCGGCATCAACTCCGAAGCACGAATTGTCGCTTCTGTCGCGGAGGAATGCCACTGATGGCTTGGCGGGCCTTCGACGAAGCCAAGCCGGGCAGCCCTGGTCAGCTACTCCAGATATATTCGGAGAGACCCCAAGTTCGGTTGACGTGGTTTCGGGTGCTTCACTCCGCCGTGGTACCTTTAGCTCGGACCTGCGAAGGTGATAGAATATCCGCGCGAACGGAGCTAGTCGTCCGATGACACAAAAATCAAAAGTTGCGATTCTGCGCACACGCCCCGAGACAGTATTGGCCGACTATCAGCGGCTCTTTGAACTTGGCGGGGGGTCGCAGGCTCTGGCGCCGAACATTCCCACAATCCTCAAAGACAACATCTCTTGGCACTTCCCGATGCCTAGTGCCAACACGACGCCGTGGCAGCTCGAGGGCACAGTGCTCGCGCTTCGGAACGCAGGTTACACCGATCTGGTGTGCGTTCAAAACAAGACGGTCGTCATCGACGTGTTCAAGGGTGAGGATCTCAACGGCTACCTGCCCATCTTCAAGCACTACCAAATTCCCGTAAAATATAACTTCAAGCCCGAGGACATGAAGTGGATCCCGTTTCGCCCAAAGGGTGAGATGCTCGCCCTGCACAAGATCTTCCCCGAGGGGTTACACATTCCCGACTTCTTCGAGGGCAAGAACATCGTCCACCTGCCGACCACCAAGTGCCACCTTTACACGACGACCACGGGCGCCATGAAAAACGCGTTCGGTGGCCTGCTAAATACCCACCGGCACTATACCCACTCCTGGATCCACGAAACACTCGTGGACTTGCTCACAATCCAGAAAGAGATTCACACGGGCCTCTTCGCTGTGATGGACGGCACAACGGCGGGCAATGGCCCCGGTCCCCGAACAATGCGCCCGGAGATCAAAAACGTCATCTTGGCTTCTGCGGATCAAGTTGCCATTGATGCGGTCGCGGCCAAGATCATGGGCATAGATCCGCTTAGCCTCGCGTACATCCGACTTGCACACGAGCGGGGTCTCGGTGTGGGCGACCCTCGTGATATCGAGATAGTGGGGGATGTGGATGCGGCCCAAGAGAACTGGGGCTTCAAGGTTGGCAGCAACTTCCACGGTTTCCTTGCCTGGCTGGCTTGGTTTGGGCCAACCAAGTTCCTTCAACCGCTCATCATGCGAACCCCACTCGTCAAATTCCCGATCTTCGTGTCCGAGTTCAATCACGACTACGTCCAATGGCCGGTGCGATTCAAGCGCATTGCCGATGAGTGGCAAGCCGGAACGCCATGGGGCCAGCTCTTCACGCGTTACCAGAAGGAAGGCCATCTTGGCGAAAGCGTTAGTACCTAGCATGCGCTGGACAGTCGCTTCTTTTTCGCATGTCTGCCCAACGGCATTGGGCTGAATGGCTCAATTCTTGTAACCGCGAACGTGCGAACTTTCTCGCGCTTCAAAGATCTGACCGTTGAAGACTGGACTCGAAGCAAGTCGGACAGGTGAGTGGCTGCCTTTCTGTCTTTTTTCAGGCCGATCGGCTTCACACAGGTCGTGAAGTGGTGCCCCGAATGCAGCTAGCGCTGCGAGAACCCGCGGAGCGTTGGCAGCACTCGGACGAACTCACACGTCAAAGTCCTTGGTGGCACGTACGTATCCGTGCGCGGCCAGAGCATGCCCTTCAACAACGATGTATTCAATGCGATGGGCGTTGAACTCGGCTAACAGATCTCTGAAGTCTTGGTTCATCCATTCCCGTTTGGTTCCAAGCCAGGCATTGTCTGGTCAATTCCCAAACCGCGTCGATACGCTCGGCCACCGACGATCCGATCCAGTCATCTTCCGGGGGTGTTTCCCCGGCGCGAAAGGCCTTCGTCGTAATGACGCGCTTCTGCCTCGTACTCATGGACACTGAGCAGTCTACCAGCCTCGTTGTCGCCTGACCAAAACGCTTTTCGGGCGTTTCTTCTCGCTCCTTCGGCAAAGTCGGCATCTGCATGACCTCTCCCATCATCGAAAAGGCGAGAGAGGCTATTTGGAGTCTGTGCGCGCGGTTAGCACTGCGCCAACGACGCGGACGAGCACTGCGGCGCGCACTGCATGACCAACTACCTCGTGACCATTCAACCAACGTGATAGAATTCCTTTGTGCATGTCGGTTCTCTGTGCTCATTGGGGTCTCGCAAAGTGTCACCTAAGTGACCGGTTCGTACCCAAAGAGCGGTAGTCGCCCGAGCGGAGTGTACACATCCGTGAAAACCAGTCGAGAGTCGACGTGGTAACCGCACTGACCGAGCCAATCGGACAGTTCGCGGATCTGAGATTGCGAAGGGCACACCAGAACGTGACCCAGTTTGATATGCGCCAACTGCGGCGGTGCCGAATCGACGGTTGGCATTGCCTGCGCTACGCAACTTCTCAATAGTGAAAGCTGGTCACCTTGAGGAAAGCCTCTGACAATGATTCGTCCCTCTGGGGTCATCACGAGTCCGTTGAACTCGATGGAGATCCCTCCAATCCTCGCCTCTGCGATAGCGCGCTCCACAATACCCATCTCGCTTGGACTCAAATCAAAGACCTCGCTTCGATCGAAGTGCGAGCGATTGTAAACGGTGATGTGGTAGGTCGCGGGTCGTACGAATGCGAAGGTGGGGCCGTCCCCATACTGCCGCAGGCGATGCGCAATCAGGCAGCTCAACTTCCACAGCCGATTGGTGAACTTCTTGGAGGGCAGAGCATGACCAAGTGCCACACCTGTGGGTTCGCTGGCGTCGTTCGATACGAAAGCTGTCGACCCTTCGACGATTGAATGACTGATTCTCGATTCACGAACCTGTCGAGCGTCGATGCCTCGGCGTAGCGTACGTCGATGAAGCAAGAGGTATTGCTTTCGGCAAGTTGCGTCATCATTTCGTGTGCCATCAGTTCCACGTGAGTATCGCATTGGTCAATCCGTCCAATCCGTTCGCCCAGTGCTTGAATCTCGGTCTGCAGGTGTTTGATTACGGCGTGCTGGTGGCGATTGACGCAATAGGCGAACATGAAGTGGAAAAGTTGCAGGCGGAGCCGCATCGGTTGGCGCCTACGGACCGTGCAGCGGTTGCTCGCGGCCTTTCGCTGGCACGGAGCGCAAGAGAGCGCCGCCGTCGATGCGGCAGGTGACGCCTTTGTGCACGTCTCGTGCGACACCGAGGCTCGACGCCGTCGTGACCTCGGCGTGTCCCGTCGCCACGACGGCGGGTGGCTGACCGGGATCGGCATCGACGTAGGCGAGGGCGATCCCGGTCCGGTGTGGCTTCGCCGCGTCCGCAGGTAGACGGATCCGGAGGACCACGTGCCCCTGTCGTTCCGCGCGTTCGACCGAGGGGGGCGCCGCCGTGCTCTCCACCCCGAAGACGCGACCGTCTGCGACGCGGATGCGGAAGTGCTCAGGCTTCGGACGCTCCCCGGTCAGGGACATGTACCCATCAGACTCGGGTGACGCCCAGACTTCGAGGTGATCATCCGCCGACGGATTTGCGGATGCACCCGTGAAGTGATCGTCGGCGACGGCCACGTAAAGGACGGCCTGCTTCGAAAGGACGACGCGGAGAGTCACGTCCGCTGCCCCCGCCGTCATGCCGACGACCGTGACACCGCGTCCGCCGCCCGTCCCGTCGATCAGTGTCGAGCAGCCGTCGAAGGGGATCGTTCGGAACCCGCCGTTTTCGAACTCTTGCGGCAATGCGACGATCGGGATCGGGACGTACGTGCGCTCTTTCGTGCAGACGTCTTCCTCATCGACATTGGCGGCATCCTTGGCCGTCTTTCA
>Ga0302323_100000047_pt1 | contig 70773 bp, 58 predicted proteins | sample Fen_T0_3_FD_201950 | JGI IMG/M metagenome (GOLD analysis project Ga0302323, IMG submission 201950) | Peat permafrost microbial communities from Stordalen Mire near Abisko, Sweden - Fen_T0_3 | ecosystem: Environmental > Terrestrial > Soil > Wetlands > Permafrost | place: Sweden: Abisko...
GTACGCAACTGGTCTACGCGACTGTGCGCTCTCTCTTTTGGACGCAGCGCGAGGCCATCAGGCCGCCCCCGAGGCAAGAAACCGTCTACGGAGGCAAGGGTTACCGTCCTTTTCTGATACGCAAAGGGTTCCCGGCGGGTTCCGAATGCTGAAAAAATCAACCCAAACCGATCAAAAACAGGCATTTTCAGGAAACTTTCGACTCCGCCAAGTCGTAGGATGAATCTGCGCGCAATTTCACCCTTGTCTTTGCATTGGACTCTGCAACCAACCCCCTTGGAGGCTCCATGATCTGCGTCAGCTCCCGCTTTGCGTCGGCCTTGCTTGCCCTCGCCGTGCTTTTTCCCGTTGTTGCATCTGCTCAGGCTTCTTCGACGGCTGGCATCTCGCCGGCGCCGCTGCTGCTGCGCAATCCATCGCTGAGCCAGGAGCGGATCGCCTTCCGCTATGCCGACGACATCTGGACGGTCTCGCGCCAGGGTGGTGAGGCCGAGCGGCTGACCTCGAATGGCAAAGTTACCGCCGGCCCGTTTTACTCGCCTGACGGAGCAACGATCGGCTACTCCGCCCATCTGAACGGCAACACAGACGCTTATGTCATTTCGGCCACGGGCGGTGTTCCCCGGCGCGTCACATGGCACCCGGCCGGCAGCAACGTGGTGGGCTGGTCGCCGGACAGCAAGGATCTGCTGATCGTGAGCGGCGCGGCCAGCTACCGGCACTATGAGCGGCTCTTCCGCGTACACGCCGACGGCTCCGGCATCCCCGAGCTTCTGCCGCTGCCCTCGGGCTTCGAGGGATCCTTCTCGCCTGACGGCCAATCTCTGGCCTATCAGCCCTTCACCAAGTGGCAGCCGGCCTGGAAGCGCTACGTCGGCGGCCAGACGACTCCTATCTGGATCGTCAATCTCAAAACTCTCGAACTCCAAAAAGTGCCACGCGAGAACTCCAACGATTCAAATCCGGTCTGGGTCGGCAATGCGGTTTACTTCCTCTCGGACCGCACGGGGCATGTCAGCCTCTTCCGCTACGAGCCTGCGGCAAAGGAAGTCAAGCCGGTGGTTGCCAATACGGGTCTCGATCTCAAATCTTTCCAGGCTGGTCCGGGCGCACTCGTCTACGAGCAGTTTGGCTCGATTCATCTGTTTGACCTGGCCACCAGTGCCGACAAGACTATCTCCATTCAGGTTCACGGCGAGTTGGCCGGTCTTGCGCCTCACCGCGTCAACCTTTCTGCCGAAGAGATCCAGAACGCCCAGCTCTCACCGACCGGCGCCCGTGCCGTCTTTGAGGCGCACGGCGAGATCTTCACCGTCCCCGGCGAGAAGGGCGACACGCGCAACCTGACGCAGACCTCCGGCGTGGCCGAGCGCGATCCATCGTGGAGCCCCGACGGCAAGACGATAGCCTACTTCTCCGACGCATCGGGCGAGTACCAGCTCTACCTCCAAGACCAGACCGGCTTCAAGAAGCCCACAGTCATCGACCTTGGGCCCGAGCCAAGCTACTTCTATAGCCCCACCTGGTCACCTGACTCCAAGCACATCGCTTACTTTGACAAGCATCTGCGCCTATGGACGGTTGACGTGCCGGCGGGCAAGCCGGTGCTGGTGGACAAATCGATCTACGGAAGCTGGGGCCCCGATTTCGGTCCCGCCTGGTCGCCTGACTCGAAGTGGCTCGCGTATCATCGCGACCTCGAAAATCAACTGCGCGCCATCTTTATCTACTCGCTTGAGAGCCACAAATCCACTCAGGTCACCGACGGCATGAGCGACGCCTTCAGCCCGTCCTTTGACCCGAACGGCAAAAATCTTTACTTCCTTGCCTCCACCGACGACGGACCATCGAAGGCTGGTATCGATCTCTCTTCGCTCGACCGTGCGCAGACCACTGCCGCCTATGTTGTGGTGCTTGCCAAGGACGGAGCCTCGCCGGTTCCGCCGGAGAGCGACGACGAAAAGGCCAAGGATGCTGACAAAAAGGACGGCGACAAGGACTCGGACAAGAAGGAATCCGACAAGAAAGACGCCGACAAAAAAGATAAGGACAAGAAGGATAAGGACAAGAAAGACGCTGACAAAAAGGACGGCGACAAGAAGGAAGCCGACAAGCCGGTCGAGGTCAAGATCGATCTCGAAAAGATCGGCGACCGCATCCTCGCTTTGCCGATTCCGCCGCGCAATTACGGGGGCATCAGCGTGGGCAAGACCGGCGTCGTCTATCTCGGCGAAAGCGCGCCCTTTGGCCGCTCGAGCAGCGATGGCGGCGGACCGGGCATTCGCGCGATCTGGCGGTTTACGGTTGAGAAACGCCAGACCGAATCAGTACTTACAGACCTTGACGCGTTTAATATTTCGTCGGATGGTTCGAAGGTTCTCTATGCGCGCAAGGGCGGCTGGACGATCGGCTCGGCAGACGACCTGAAGGCGGGAGACGGCGCGCCCGGCAAGGCGCTGAATCTGGGAAGCCTCGAAACTGTAATCGATCCGCGCGCCGAGTGGCGGCAGATCTATCACGAAACCTGGCGCATCGAGCGCGACTTCCTCTACGACCCGCACGCTCACGGCCTCAGCATTCCCAAGATCGAGGCCCGCTACAAGCCTTACCTCGACGGACTGGCTTCGCGTTCTGAATTCTCCTATCTCGCTACCGAGATGTTGGGCGAGATCACCATCGGTCACATGTTTATCCGCGGGCCGCACCAGTCCGACGATGGTTCAAAGACCGGCTTGCTGGGCGCCGACTACAAGGTCGAAAACGGCCGCTATCGCATCACCAAGATCCTCGGCGGGCAGAACTGGACCCCTGGGCTGGCCTCGCCGCTCACACTGCCCGGCGTCTCTGTTCACGAGGGCGAATACCTGCTGGCAGTCAACGGGCGCGAGCTGCACGCTACTGACAATCTTTATGCATTCTTTGACGGAACAGCCGGCAAACAAACCGTGCTGCGCGTCGGACCAAACCCTGACGGCGCAGCAGCAGACAACAAGGCTGCACGCGATGTGACTGTGGTTCCGATTGGCGATGAAGATGGCCTGCGCAATCTCGACTGGATCGAAGGCAATCGCCGCAAGGTGAACGAACTCTCCGGCGGCAAGGTGGCATACATCTATATGCCGAACACTGCCGGCGCGGGCTACACCAACTTCAACCGGTACTTCTATTCGCAGCTCGACAAGCAGGGGCTGGTGCTCGACGAACGCTACAACGAGGGCGGCTTCATCGCCGACTACGTGATCGATACGCTCAAGCGCACGCGGCTCTCCGGAGCTATCGAGCGCGACGGCAAGCCGGTGCACGACCCGGTCGGTGCCATCTTCGGACCCAAGGTGATGCTGATCAATCAGAACTCCGGCTCAGGCGGCGACGCACTGCCCTGGTACTTCCGCAAGGCCGGCGTCGGCAAGCTGGTGGGCACGCGCACATGGGGCGGGCTGGTCGGCATCGGCGGCTATCCCGCGCTGATTGACGGCGGTTCGGTGACGGCCCCGCGCTATGCCATCTACGGCATCAACGGCGACTGGGAGGTTGAGAACCACGGCATCGCGCCCGACGTGGCTGTCGAAGATCTGCCCGCCGATGTCGCCGCCGGCCATGATCGCCAGCTCGAAACGGGAGTGCAGTTGGTCCTCGACGAACTCAAGGCGAATCCGATTCCCGAGATCGCGATTCCACCGTATCCGAATTATCACAAGGACGACGGGCTGGGGATTCAGTAGAGAGACTCTAGCCGCAGAAAGAAGCGGAAAGGATGGGGCACCCGGCAGCATCCGGGTGCATTCCAAGTGGCGTTTTCCCGAATTTGAGCCGACAATGAGACGAAACGTCCTCGAATTGTGCGATCCATGACAAGGGAGGGTGAACGCATGAGATTGGCTGGCTCGCTAGGCGGGAACAGGTTTGGCTCCCGGAGATTCCATTGTTTAGCGCTGAGCCTCTCGGCAATGGCGCTCTTTCTGCTTGCCGGTATTGGACTGGTGGGATGCGGTTCGAACATTTCGGTTCCAGCGGCAGGCTCGGCGCCGACCATCAGCGCATTTGCGGCAAGCCCGACGAGCATTGCCTCCGGCGCGAGCAGTACGCTGAGTTGGGCGACGAGCGGAGCCACAAGCATCGCCATCACGCCGGGAACATTCACGTCTACGTTGGGGAGTGGCTCGACGGCTGTGACACCCACGGCAACAACCACGTACACGCTGACGGCAACCAACGCCGCTGGCTCGGTCACGTCGACCGCGACTATCACGATCACCACGGCGAGCAAGCCGACGATCACATCCTTCTCGGCAAGCCCGACCAGCATTGCGTCTGGTGCGAGCAGTACGTTGAGTTGGGCTACCACTGGAGCCACAAGCATCGCCATCACGCCAGGGACATTCACGTCTGCGTCGGCGAGCGGTTCGACGGCTGTGAGCCCGACGGCGACGACCACGTACACGCTGACGGCAACCAACGCCGCTGGCTCGGTCACGGCAACGGCAAAGGTCACGGTGACGACTTCCGGCGGCACGCTCACGATTACAACATCAACTTGCCCCGGCGGGACGCAAGGCGCGGCGTATGCCGGCTGCACCATTGTCGCCAGCGGCGGCACACCGCCCTATGCGTATTCGCTCAGCACAAATACGATTGCCTATCCCCCGCTGCCGGAGGGGATGAGCCTCAATGCTGCTACGGGGCAGATCACCAGTTCGCTGATCGGCGGCCAAGGCACCTACATCCCCGAATTCGTCGTCACGGACTCGACCGGCGCAAAGGCAAACAAAGACATCAGCTTCGCCCTTGCCGGCAACAACGCATTCCTCGCGAACATCTTTCCGTCCACCTCCATCTTTCACCATCGCGTGGATGCGGCCACGACAGGCCTGCCGGTCGATATTTCCCCGGCGGCGCCGATCTATAGCAACTACATCTCCTCGACGATCAAGCCTTTCTTCGGGGGCAGTGCGTATGAAAACTTCCCCAATGGGATACCTGCCGTCGAGGTTCCATACAATCAGCCGGATGTAAGCGTCTCGACCACGGTCTATCAGTCGTATTACACCTCCGGCCCTATACCTCCGTACGCGCCCGTGGAGCAAACCGGCAACTCGGGCGGCGACCGGCACGTGCTGGTCTACCTGGAGGCAGGCGGCGGAAACAAGCCTGCCCTCTATGAGATGTGGCAGGGAATCTACGAGAACGGTCCATGGACTGATTCGTCGAATGCGCTCTGGCCTGACGTTTCATCAAATGCCCTGACGCCGCAAGGAAATGGAACCTCGGATGCCGCGGGACTTCCCATCGCGCCGCTGCTGGCCAACGCCGACGAGGTGATTGGCACCGGTACGCCAAGCGCGCCCAACGGAGCTATTCATCACCCGATCCGATTCACGATCGACAATATGCTGGCCGACTGGGTATGGCCTGGGACGGAAACGGCTGGACTTGGCAGTTGCACGGCGGCGGGCGGGGGAAACCTGAAGAGAGTGCTGATTTCACAATCGGCCCCTCCGGCAAGCTGCACCAGGTCAGGACCGGCGGGCGAGATCTATCGCCTTAAGGCCTCTGTGGCGACGCCTTCGTGCGCCTCCACCAGTCCGCAGGCGGCGATCATCATCACCGCATTCCGTAACTATGGAATCATCCTGTCCGACAATGGAGGCTCCGGAGGCCTGATCGGTACGGCCGACTCCCGCTGGGACGACAACGATCTCGCCTGCCTGAGGAATCTCATCCTGTCGGACTTTGAGCCGGTGAATGTCTCGAGCCTGATGGTCAGCACCGACAGCGGAGCGACCAGCAAGTAGTTGATGCCGGTTGGGGTTCGTGGCTTCCCACCCTTTCCGCAGAAAGAAGCGGAAAGGATGGGGCACCGAGATCATAATGTATAAATCGATTCGGAAAACCTCTTGAAAGGTATGAACATGGACGCTCCTGTCATCGTTGTCTTTGGATTGATAGTAGTTGTTGTCATTGCTGTTCTTTTCAGGCAACTCACTCCGAAACTTGAGCAGCCCCTTCGAATCAGAGAGGAATCCACAGCACATCCACCAATTGCTGACCTCACCCCGCCAAGGGCAGTCGAACTTTCAGCACTACTCCCAAAACAATTCGTTGTTTTGGATTTGGAGACTACGGGACTTAATTCAACCAGAGACGAGATCATCGAGTTTGGGGCCATTCTGGTAACACTAGACTCTGAGAATCAAGTCGCGTTCAGAACCCTCGTGAAGCCAAAGAAAAAGGTCCCGCGGAAGATTACTGAAATCACGGGAATTACTCAGGAAATGGTCGACGATGAAGGCATCCACCTCGGAGATGCACTCACTCAGTTCCTAGAATTCATTGGCGATTTACCTCTTGTGACATACAACGCAGAATTCGATATGGGCTTCCTTTACAGCGCTGCGAGGCAGCATGGAGTGGTAATCAATAATCGATACACCTGCGCACTGAAGCGAGCCCGTCGCGCTTGGCCTGGGTTAGCGAGTTATCGGCTCGTGGATATGGCAAGAATGGGGAAGCTGTCCGATGCAGATACCCACCGTGCAATCGGTGATTGCATGCGCGCACTGTTCGTTTTTACGGCGGCTACGTCCACGCTCGGCCAGAAGGTTCGATGGTCAAAACCCCCGGCTGACATGGAAACGCAGCAGAAACCAGATGCGGCATTTATGACAAACGAAGAATAGTGGTCGCAGATTTGTGTTGCCTTTTTTCAGGGGCTAAAGCCCATTCCTCTTTTTGAGCGTTTTCGGCACGACTCAAGTCGTGCCCTGATTACAAAGCGGATTCCTCTAGGCGCACGAAAAGCAAACGCAGGTGCTTCGACTTCGCTCCCCACCCCAGCGACGAAGACCTGCCGCTGGGGACCCCGGTACGCCTCGCTTAGATGACAGGCTGTTTATTAAGTCGACATAAATAGGCGGGTAATGGAACGTGGAGTTAGCTGGCCTACGCTAACTCCACTTCGATCTTTTTGGTTTCGGGGTCGAGGCTGATGATCTTGAAGCTGCGGATCTGGCCTTCGGTGCAGGGTTTGGGCTTGGATTGAGCCGCCGGGATGTTGCCCTTCCAGCGATCTTTCAACTGCGAAGAGAGCGACGAGAGATCGAGCTTGACTGCGCTCTTTGCCTCGGGCTTGGCTTCCTCGCTGGCGAAGAGGCCGGGGCCTGCTTCTGGCTTGGACTTGGACTTCGGCTTCGCGGGGGCAGCCGGCGCGGCGGGTAGCGCAGCGGCAGAGGCCCCGAGAGCTCCGGGGGCGCAGCAGGTGGCGCGGATGCCGTCGCCCAGTTCGACATGGACCAGGCTGGGAGATTGCTCGATGACGCGGCCGGAGACGATGTCGCCGACTTTGTGTTCAGCGATGTATTCGTCGATTTCAGTGGGGATGAGCTGCTTGATGGAGAGCTTGATCTGGCGCTTGTCTGTGTCGATGGCGAGGATCTGCGCCTTAACGATCTGGCCAACGTGGAGCGCCTCGGACGGGTGGCTGAGACGGCGTTCGGCGGTGATTTCGCTGATGTGGACCAGACCCTCGATGCCTTCGGCGAGCTGAACGAATGCGCCGAAGTTCATGAGCTTGGTGACGGGGCCTTCAATCTGCGATCCGACGGGGAAGTTGTGGGTGACATCGGTCCAGGGGTCGGCGAGGGTCTGCTTGAGGCCGAGAGAGATGCGATGCTCCTCAGGCTTGATGCCGAGGACGACAACATCGACGCGGTCACCCTGCTTGAGCATGTCGCTGGGGTGGCGGAGCTTTTTGCCGTAGGACATCTCTGAAATGTGTATCAAGCCTTCGATGCCGGGCTCGATCTCGACAAAGGCTCCGAAGTCCATCAGGCGCGTGACCGTGCCGGTGATGCGATGGCCGGGGGCGAGCGAGACGGTCTGCCAGGGTTCGGCCTGTAGCTGTTTGAGGCCGAGGGAGAGCTTTTTGGTTTCAGGATCGATCTTGAGGATCTTGAGCTGGAGTTCCTGGCCGACGGTGAGAACGTCTTCTGGCTTGGCGACGCGGGCGTGCGAGATGTCGGAGATGTGGAGAAGGCCGTCGATGCCGCCGAGGTCGACAAATGCGCCGTAGGGCATGAGGGTGCGAACGGTGCCGCTGACGATGTCGCCCTCTTTGAGGGCTTCGCGGCGGGCCGCAGTGACGCCTCGGGCCTGCTCTTCAAGAACGATGCGGCGATCGACGACGACGTCTTCATCGGCAATGTCGAGCTTGGTGATGCGGCAGTTGATCTCGGTGCCGACTAGCTTTTCGAGTTCGGCTGCATCGCGGGTGCCGCTGCGGCTGGCGGGCATGAAGGCGCGGACGCCGACGTCGACGCGAACGCCGCCTTTGACGACTTCAGTGACCGTGCCGACGATGGCGGTCTTGTCTGCAAAGGCTGCCTCTAGGGCGGACCAGTCGCGGGGCTGGGCGACTTTAAAGAGCGAGAGTTCGTAGTAGTGCTCTTCATTGCGGCCGGTGACGGAGACGGGGAATGTGTTGCCGGGCTTGACGGCTTCGGCGTTGTTTTGGAAGGCCGAGCGGGGCAGCACGCCCTCAGTCTTGTAGCCGATGTCGAGGAAGACCTGGTCGGCGGAGAGCGAGACGACGACACCCTGAAGCTGGCGCTGGCCAGGCTCGCCCTTATGCGAGTGGCTGCGCTCGAAGGCCGAGAGCAGGTCGGCGAAGTTTTCCTGAGGTTCTTCCGGGTCAGGCTCGGGGGCTGGCGCAGCTTTGGCTATGGGGGCAGCGGCTGGCTGCGTTTCCCCGGTCCCAGAGTCGGGACCGGGGGCACCCGCAATGGCTTCTGGCGCTGGCGCCGGGGTTGGCTCGGCGTCGGGCTGGGTCGTGGCTTCGGGGAGGGGCAGGGACTCTTCGAGGTTGTCGTTTGTCATATGCGTTTACCACATCATTCTTTCACGAATTGGGGAGGGTGGGGCGGAGGTGGCTTTTGGAAGCCGTGAATGCGCCGGGAAATCATGCAGGCGGAGAATCCACGTTACATCCCGGTGCGGGTCTGCGCGTTTGCCAATTACACTGGAGAAGCTATGGATATTCGCTCTGGTAATGAGATTCGCGAAGCCTTTCTGCGCTTTTTTGAGACGAAGGGGCACCGCCGTGTGCACTCCTCGTCGCTGGTGCCTGCCAACGACCCGACGCTGCTGTTTACCAACGCGGGGATGAACCAGTTCAAGGACCTGTTTTTGGGGGCCGAGCGCCGCGAGTACTCGCGCGCGACGACCTCACAGAAGTGCGTCCGCGCGGGCGGCAAGCACAACGATCTTGAGAACGTTGGCTTTACGCGGCGGCATCATACCTTCTTTGAGATGCTGGGCAACTTTTCGTTTGGAGACTACTTCAAAAAAGACGCGATCGGCTTTGCCTGGGAACTGGTGACCAGCCCGGAGTGGTTGAACATTCCCAAGGACCGGCTCTACGTGACGATCTTTGAGGGCGACCCTGCGAATGGCGTTCCGCGCGACGACGAGGCCGAGGGCTATTGGATCGAGGCGGGCGTTCCGAAGGAGCGGATTCACCAGTACGGGCTCAAGGATAACTTCTGGCAGATGGGCGAGACGGGGCCTTGCGGGCCGTGTTCTGAAATCTTCTATGACATGGGGATCGAGGCTGCGGAGACGCCGGGAGTCGACCTGCCGTTTGGCAAGGACGAGGCGCGGTATGTCGAGATCTGGAATTTGGTCTTCATGCAGTTTGACCGGGCGGCTGTCGTTGACCCGGCGACGACGAAGACAAGTTATACGCTGACGCCGCTGCCCAAGCCTTCGATTGATACGGGCGCGGGGCTGGAGCGGTTGGCGGCTGTGTTGCAGAATAGCGTCTCGAATTATCAAACCGACTTGTTCACACCGCTGATCGAGCGAGCGGAGAGCTTGACAGCCACAGTTGCCCGGTACGCTCCTGACGAGCACACCATAGTGGACCTCACGCCCTCCGAGGTGGGCATGAGCGACGACCCCGGAGCGGCCAGCTTGCGCATCATTGCTGACCACGCACGCGCGGCTACTTTCCTGATTAATGACGGCGTGCTGCCTTCGAATGAAGGGCGTGGCTACGTGCTGCGCAAAATCCTGCGGCGCGGGATTCGGCATGGAAGGCTGTTGGGACAGGAACAGCCGTTTCTCTATCAGATGGTTTATGCCGTGCGGGATTTGATGCAGGGGGCTTATCCGGAGCTGATCGATTCAGCCGATCGCGTGGCAAAAGTTGTACTCGCCGAAGAGAAGCAGTTTGATCGCGTGCTGAAGATCGGGCTTACCCGTCTGAATGACGAGCTGCAAGGCGGGTTCACAGGGGAGAAGGCCTTCCATCTTTACGAGACCTTCGGTCTGCCGCTCGACTTTATGGTCGATGCAGCGCGCGATGCTGGCGTGAAGTTTGATGAGGCTGGTTTCGAGGCTGCGAAGGAATCTGAGCAGGCACGGGCGCGGGCTTCGTGGAAGGGCGGGAGCCAGAAATCTGCCAGCCCGGCTTATCGCGAATTGCCTAAGACGGATTTCTTGGGATACAAACAGCTCACCGCTCAAGGCGCTGAGGTTTTGGCGATTGTGAAGGATGGTGTTGGCGTTCCGGCTGCTGCTGCTGGCGATCTGGTCGACGTTGTGCTCGACCAGACGAGCTTCTATGGCGACTCGGGCGGGCAGGTTGGCGATACTGGCTGGTTTACTTCCGCCGATGGGAATACGACCGTTGCCGAGATCGAGGGAGTCGTGCTGCCTGTGCAGGGCGTGAGGGCACACAAGGCTCTGCTCAAGGAGTCATTGGCCGTCGGCGATCACGTTCGCACGGTTGTCGATCAGGAGCGGCGCGATGCGATTCGGCGAAATCATACCGGTACGCACTTACTTCACGCTGCACTGCGGCAGGTGCTGGGCACGCATGTGAAGCAGGCTGGCTCGTCGGTGCATCCGGATCGGCTGCGCTTTGATTTTTCGCACTTTGCGCAGGTGGCCGACGAAGAGTTGGAAGAGATTGAGTCGATCGTCAACCGCGAAGTCCTGGCCGATGCGAAGGTCGACACCATTGAAGACGTACCGATCGATGTGGCTGTGAATGAGTACCACGCAATGGCGCTCTTCGGCGAGAAGTACGGCGACAAGGTGCGCGTGGTGAAGCTGTCGGATGGTTTTTCGACGGAGCTTTGCGGCGGGACACATACGAAGGCGACGGGCGAGATCGGGCTGATCAAGATCGTCAGCGAGGGCTCTGTGTCTTCCGGGGTCCGGCGGTTGGAGGCGATCACCGGCATGGGCGCGCTCGATGCCTTCCGGCAGGACTTCGCCGTCTCACAAATTGTCACGCAACTGGCTCCGCCGGCAGAGGGCAGCAGCTTGTCGGATTCCTTCCGCGCGAAGTTGGCTGCGCAGGAGAACGAGTTGAAGCAACTGCGCCGAGAGTTGGAAGAGGCGCGGATGAAGTCGGCTGCCGGGGCTCTTGATGAGGCACTGGGTAAAGCTGTCGACGTGAAGGGCGTGCGGCTGGTGACGCTACGGGCCGACTCGCTGGAGCGCGGGCAACTGCGGACGCTCGTCGATAATTTGAAGCAGAAGCTGGGCGAGGGCGTGGTGGTGCTGGCTTCGGCGCAGCCTGAGGGCAAGGTCGCGCTGATTGCCGGAGTGACGCCGGGGCTGACGAAGCGGATTCAGGCGGGAAAGCTGGTTGGCGGCGTTGCAAAGTTGGTCGGCGGATCGGGCGGCGGCAAGCCGGAGATCGCCGAGGCCGGCGGGAAAGACCAGGCTGGGATCGACGCGGCGTTGAAAGCTGTGGCGGGGATTGTTGGAGAGTTGCTGGCCCTCTAAGTTGGTTTGGGTTCGTGGTATCCCACCCATTCCCGCAAAAAGCGCGTGAATGGATGGGGCACCCGGCACCTGCGGTGTGGCTGACGGCCTTCGGCAGGCGGAGTTGAGTGCAACAGTTTCCCAGGTCTCAGAATCGAGACCTGGGGCACCCAGGGTTCGTGGCGCCTGGCACCCAAGGTCCATTCGGGAACGACTTATCTTGCATAGATTCTGTTGGCATGAGGGATTGCCATGCAGCGGACATTTGGATTGGGAGTTTTGCTTTCGGTTGGAGTAGGGATGAGCGGGCTGGCACAGACTGTTCATGGGCGCGAGGGGATCACACTGCCTGCGCCGCCGGTGGCCGAGGCCATACCTGTTGCCGACAACTACTTCGGGACGAAGATTCCTGACAGTTATCGTTGGCTTGAAGATGCAAAGAGCCTCGAGACGCGCAAGTTCATCGACGATGAAAACGCCTATACGGCGCGCTATCTGAAGCAGGCGCGCATTCGCACACAACTTGTGGACGACCTGGACGAGCTGGAGCGCGTCTCGCGATGGTCGCTGCCCGTGGAGCGCGGCGGGAACTATTTCTTTACCAAGCGGCTGGCGGGCGAGGAGCAGGCCTCGATCTATGTGCGTCGCAGTTGGGTGGGCAAAGACGAGAGGATCGTTGATCCGGCCACTTTGAGCCGGAATACGAATACTTCGGTGAGCCTGGCTGACGTTTCGCGCGACGGAACGCTCGTGGCTTATCGGCTGCGCGAGGGCGGCGCGGACGAGACGAGCATTCACCTGCGCAATGTGAAGACCGGCAAGACGCTGGAGGATGAGCTGCCGAGCGCGCGGTATGAGAGCGTGAACTTCACGCCGGATGGTGCGAGCCTCTTCTACGTGCGTAATGAAAAGACGGGAACGCTGCTCTACCAACACAAGCTGGGCACGCGAACCGCGCAGGACAAGCTGATCTTCGGACGCGAGTTTCATGGCGAGGAGCTGGGGCCGAACGATCTCTTCAGCGCTGATGTGACCGACGACGGGCGCTATCTGGTTGTCGAAATCGACCGGGGCGTTCCGGCGCGGCGCGTGGATATTGTCTTTCGCGATCTGAAGAAACCGGGCTCGTTCTTTGAAATTCTGGTGTGGGGGATCGACTCGCGCTTTGCCGCGATCTATGCCAGCGGTGCGTGGTTTGTGAAGACCGACTATCAATCGCCGAAAGGCCGGATTTTGAAAGCCGATCCCGGCATCATGCCCGAGGCCTGGAAGACGATTGTGCCTGAAGGGCCGGATGTGATCGACGAGTTCTCGATTGTGGGCGGGAAGATTTATGTCGAACGGCTCAAGGACGTGCAGTCGGAGACGGCGATTTATACGCTGGAGGGCAAGGCGGCAGGCAAGATCGACTATGACGGGATCGGGTCGGCTTCGAGCCTGGAAGGACGCGTGAGCGCACGCTACGGATTTTTCAGTTTCGAGTCGTTGATTCAGCCGCCGACGCTCTACCGGCTGGATACGATGACGGGCAAGCGCGATATTTTTGCGCAGACGAAGACTGCATTCGATACGAGCCAGTACGAGTTGAAGCAGGTGTTTTTCAAGTCGAAGGACGGGACGCAGGTTCCGATGTTCATCGCCGGCAAAAAAGGCCTGAAGCGGGATGGAACGGAACGGCTGCTGATGACCGGCTACGGCGGCTTCAATATCAGCGAGACGCCCAACTGGAATCCTGCATGGGGATGGTGGCTGGAGCAAGGCGGCTGGTTTGCTCTGCCGAATCTGCGCGGCGGCGGTGAGTATGGCGAGAGCTGGCATGAGCAGGGAATGTTCGAGAAGAAGCAGAATGTCTTTGACGATTGGTTCGCAGCGGCTGAATATCTGATCGCGAATAAATACACATCTGCTACACACTTTGCGATTTCGGGGCGGTCGAATGGCGGGCTGTTGATGGGCGCGTCGATTACGCAGAGGCCGGAGCTGTTTTCCGCGGTGTGGTGCGGCTATCCGCTGCTGGACATGCTGCGCTATCAAAAATTCCTAGTAGGGTCGTATTGGAAGACGGAGTATGGCTCGTCGGAAAATGATAAGCAATTCTCTTATCTATTGAAGTATTCGCCTTACCACAACGTGAAGGCAGGCACGGCCTATCCAGCGGTGATGTTTTTCACTGGAGACAACGACACGCGTGTGGACCCGCTTCATGTGCGCAAGATGACGGCTCTGATGCAGGCGGCCTCGACCGGCGGTCGGCCGATTCTGCTGCACTACAGCCTCTCGGGTGGCCACTCGGCCGGAGTCGGCGTTGAACAGCAGATTCAGGATGACGCCGACCAGCTCAGCTTTTTGTGGACTGAATCAGGTCAACCTGTGTCTCGAAAATAATGCTCTTTGCATCGGTTGGATACGAGGCAGCAGAGTTCCGCGGTAACCTCATGTCCTGCGTACTTGCCTCCGATAAAGAGAGCGAGGGACTTGAGGGCAAGGTTCTCGCAGGGAACATTCTGTCTCCTGCGGCTGGAGCTAGTAGAGAGCTGTTCCGGCCGAGGCGGCCGTGTCTTTCTCTTGTTGCAATCTGAAGCGTTCGCTCTGGCAGCCGCCGGTCGAGAACCGGCTGCCAATGCAGAACGAAAGACGGGAGTCAAGATGCCACGCACGGAAGTGGAGATTGACGCAGTTCAGATTGACGGGCTGGAGACGGTCGGACTAGACAAGCGGCAGGAAGAGGCGCGGCTGGCCGCACTGAACTCCATCGAGATTCTGGACACTCCTCCCGAGACTGCCTACGATACGATCACCCGGCTGGCCGGCGAGTACTTTCAGGCCGATTCGGTGGCGCTCGCTTTTGCCGACGAAAGCCGTGTCTGGTTGAAGTCCTGCTTTCGCCAGGCGGCTCGGGAGCTGCCGCGCAAGAACTCGATCTTCGACCTGGTACTGGCAGAAGACGGGCCGGTGATTGTGCCGGACATTTTGCGTGATCCACGGTGCGACAGGCTGCAGCCGCGTCTCACGCAGCTGGCCGCGGCAGGCTTTGCCTCCGTTCCCGTTCGCTTTGCGGATGGAAGAATCATCGGGACCCTGACCGTCTTCCACAACGAACCCCGCCCGAGGATGGAGCCGGAAGAGATTCGCATTCTGGAGAGCCTGGCTGATCTGGTTTCAAGCCAGTTGGAGCTGCGCAAGCTGAACAAAAGCCTGAGCGGGAAGGCTTCGGCGCCACAGCACTTCGATATTGCAGAAAACTCGAGTGAAAGCTGGCCAAGCGATGCCGATCTGCGCCAGGCTCTCGACCAGGGCCAATTCGTTCTCTACTACCAGCCGGAGGTTGAACTGGCGACGCGCAGGATCGTCGGCCTCGAGGCTCTGATCCGCTGGGTTCACCCGGAGCGCGGATTGGTTCCCCCGATGGACTTCATTCCGCTGGCCGAAGAGAGCGGGCTGATCCTCCCGATCGGCGACTGGGGAATCGCCCAGGCATGCAGCCAGATTCAGAGCTGGTGCGATGAAGATCCGCAGCATCTCTCGCTGCGGGTCGGCGTCAACCTCTCCGCCCGCCAGTTTTCCCGCCAGGGACTGGCCGATCATGTCGAGGCTCTGCTGATGCAATCGGGCATTTCGAGCCGGCAACTCGGCCTGGAGATGACCGAGTCCAGCCTTATTCCCAGCGTGCACACGGCTCTCGGGGTGCTCGGCAGCCTGCGCAGACTGGGCGTCTCCCTGCTCATGGACGACTTCGGCACGGGCTATAGCTCGCTCAGCTACCTGCACTCGTTTCCCTTCGATGTGCTGAAGATCGACCGCTCGTTTGTGAGCCGAATGACCGAGGGCGACCAGCCGCTTCAGATCGTCCGCACCATCATCGAGCTCGCGCGGGTGATGGGCATGGATGTGGTGGCCGAAGGAATCGAAACCGCCGAGCAGTTCCGCCTGCTGCGCGAGATGGGCTGCCGCTATGGCCAGGGCTTTCTCTTTGCCCGGCCCATGCCGGCCGAGGCCGTCACCGATCTGCTGAGGCTGCCCGGCCGCATACTCCCCGACCCTGATGCCTCTTGATCCGATAACTAAATACCGTGTGGGTGCCCCATCCATTCCCGCGCACTTTGCGGGAATGGGTGGGAAACGATTTCGCTCTTTCCTTGCCGGATCAAGAGGGCCTGATCGTTCCATTTCAGGACGGATAGCGAAGTTGTGCCCTTCTGAAACTCGGCATCTCTTTGAATTGTGATTTTCGCCTCATTGCAGGCTGGCCGCACGGTAATCTCAGTTCCATGCAACAACAGGTCGCAACCACGACCCCTTCAGCCTCCGCCAGCTTTGCTGGTCTGTTGGCTGCACTTGCCGCGCCTGCGCAAAGTCCCGGTGCCTCTGGCAACGGGTCTTTGCCCGCGGGGTGGAAGTCCGGCTGGAGCGACGACGGTCTGGAGGACGACGTCGCAACGCTGAGCTACGAGCGCGCGCTGCGAGCTCACGCCCGCTATCGCAACCCGGAACAGCCAGCCGTCCCAAGCGCTGACTTGGGACAGGGTCGTGTTGACGAACTGCTTCAGACTGCACCACCAGCAGCTCGGCAAACGACGGTTCGTTCCGCGATTCGTTCCGCCGCAGATGCAAGGCCGGAAGCAGACCTCTCTTTGAAGACGCCCTACGAGCAAAACCTGAAGTCGGCAAGCATTACGATTCGCATGAGCAAGGTGGAGTGCGCGCAACTGCACCGGCGCGCCGCCGACGCCGGGTTGACGGTTTCGGCCTATCTGCGCTCGTGCACCTTTGAGGCCGAGTCACTGCGGGCAATGGTGAAAGATACGATGGCTGAGCTTCGCATGGCCAAGGCAAAGGCGAAACCCGCCGAACCCCTGCCGACGCGTCGGTCCTGGCTTCGCGGCTGGCTGGCTCGCCTCTTCAGTCCGTGGCATGGAACGCCGCGCGTTGCGCGCGCCTGACAAGGCTACCAATCTACTCGACTTCGAGCACGAGGCATTTCAGGTATTCGGTCTCTGGCAGGTTGAGAACGACGGGATGGTCGATCGCGGCTCCGCGACGCTCAAGTAGACGCACGCGGCGGTGCGCATCGACGGCAGCCGAGGCTACACTAGCTTCGAGATCAACCCAACTGACGTGATGAGAGCAGGAACAGGTTATGAGAAGGCCGCCGGGGCGCAGCATCTTGAGTGCGCGCAGGTTCATCTCTTTGTAGCCGCGCAGAGCGCTCTCGACGGCGCGCTGGCTCTTGGCGAAGGCGGGCGGATCGAGTACGATGGTGTCGAATTTTTCACCTGCGTCGGACCAGCCACGCAGGATTTCAAAGGCGTCGCCCTCGACCCAATCGACCTTGGCGGAGATGCGTGAATGGTTTGTCTCGAGGTTGCGCTCGGCCACTTCTAGCGAGGCGTGCGAGGAGTCAACGCCGGTGACCTGATCGCAGAACTCGGCCAAATGCAGGGCAAAGCCGCCCTGGTAGCAGCAGACGTCTAGTGCTCGGGAGGTTGCGCCGAGCTTCCGCGCCCACTGGGCGGCGGCGGCGTAGTTGGCGCGTTGATCGAGGAAGGCGCCGGTCTTCTGACTGGAGCTGGCGTCGAAGTGGAAGGTCAGGCCGTTGATGCGGAACTCTGCGTTCGTGGCCGGAGTGGTGCCGTCTTTGACAAACAACGGAGCAGGGTTGGGCGCTGACAGCCCTTCGAGTTCACGCACACGGGCATCGGGCCGTTCGAGAATGGTGGACGGGCTTAGTTCTTCGCGCAAGACGCGCACGCAGCTTTCGCGCACTGCTGCGGAGTCCAGACCTTTGGCCAGCAGTTGCAGGATGACGAGGTCGCCGTACTTGTCGGCCACCACGCCAGGCAGCTCATCGGCTTCGCTGAAGCAGAGGCGGCAGGCGTTGTTCTGCTCATCGAGCAGGGGCTTGCGGCGGGCGATGGACGCGCGGAGACGGGTTTCGAGCAACTGGAGCCACGCGGGCTCGTCGATGGCCTCGCGCGAGACGAGACGCAGGGCAATCTGCGAGATGGGGCTGTAGAGCGCGGTGCCTAAGAGCAGCCCACGGCTGTCGGCCACGGGCAGAAGCGCGGGAGGCTCGCCGCCGAGGAGTTCGACGTTCTCGATGTCGGAGGCGTAGACCCACAGGTGGCCTGTACGCAGTTTGTCGGCGGCACGGCGGTTGATGCGTGCGCCGAGAGCTTTGGATGCAGGCGCGGCTGGCCGGATGGTCTTTGGGGCCACATGTTTGATGGCTGGTCGGGCGGTGCGAGGCTTGGTCATGGGCTCCCTGGTGTGATTCGTACTCCTCTTCATCCTATTCCCCGATGCTGTTGAGGGGCGAACCGCGAGGGCTGGTATGACGGAGGATGCGTCTGTTCGGATCCGTAGCCGCTGAATTAAGGCTCGCGAGAACGTTGCTGAAGGAGTAACTACCGGATGGCCGGTCACTCAGGACTAACCTGCACGAAATACGCGATGCAGTCGATTTGGAAGTACTATGAGGTACATGGACGCAAGCATCACTGTGGGTAGGCAGAAGATCCGATTCGACCGCGAGGCGACAATCGAACTTTATCGCGGGACTATTACCGTACCGGGAGCCGATTCATGCGATTGCCTCTATTGCAAGAACTTCGCACAGCAGCGGCAGGCCATCTACCCAGATGAGTTTATGATGCTCCTGAATCGCTTGGGGGCTGACTCCACCAAAGAGTGGGAGCCGTACGAACTTGGCCCGTGGGACGCGAAACCCAATCATCGCCTGTACGGAGGGTGGTTCTTGTTTTGTGGCGAGATCGTTGAAGGGGCAAGCGTGCAGGCTGAGGGTCTGCCTTTTTCATATCGCTTTACGACAAGCTTCCCAAATGGAACGCTCCCCGGCGCGGTGAAGATATGCGCAGTCGATTTTCTTGCTGCGATTCCGTGGGTCTTACAAGAAGCACCGGATTAGATCGAATTTGAAAGTGGCAATCGTCCCGACCTCAGGCGGCGGCCGCCAGTGGTACTGGGATGGCAAAAACCGGATCGTGTCCAGTTTGCCGGTCACTCGGCCGAAACAGCGCGATTCACTGGATGCACGCAGCGACCGTGTCAGGGCCGGTTATGCGGTATTCCGTCGCATCAAGACTAAATATATTGAAGTTCCGATCATGAAAAATACTGCGAAAGTCGAATGAAGCTGTCGCCCCAACATATATCCCGACTATGCCCTTCGAATAGGCATAGTGGAATAGGTAGTTGGGTGAAGCATCGAAAACCAGCCAGACATCAGTATTGTGAAGTACCGATACGACCTTTGGAGGAAACCTGAGGCTCTTATAGTTTCCGAACCCGGCATCGTTGCACTCTCGAAAGTAAGCGAACGCAAATCCGTGATTATCAGTGAGGCATACTTGAGATTTGTTACTGCAATCTTGGAGCTGAGCACCTCGTTTGCGTGGCGCATCGAGTGTTCCAGTCCGTGAGTCCAGCTTGATCGAGTCTCCATTCGACGCCGCAAATGTCGCGTGGAACCCCGATTGGTCCGAAGATTCGTGTTGTGCTCCTGCTATCGTGCTCATACACAATAGAGCCGTTGGTAACCAGCATGCAGTCTTCATTGACATATCGTAATTGAATGTTGCGGGTGATTTGTCGCCAATCCGGAAGTTGCCTTGAGGTTGTCCCTCTGACGATCAAATAGCTTCTAGGTGCGGGCTGAGGCCGGTGCCATCCAAAAGGAACCTGGCAGCTTCCTGTAGCCTTTGATGCGCAGGAAACACAACCGGCCTATAATGAAGCATGGCGACCGTTCACCAGACCACACCGGCAGATCTTCCCGGCACGCCTCCGGCTCAGCCGAAGAAGGCGCACCCTGCCGTGTCGGAGGCCGATCAACTGGTCATCGACCGGCGGATCGAAGCCCTGCTCAAGCTGGTCCACAAGAATCGCCCCACTGAAGACATCGCATTGATTCGCAAGGCCTGGGAGTTCTGCGTCCGCCACCACGAGGGGCAGATGCGGGCCTCGGGCGAGCCGTACATCGTGCACCCGCTCGAGGTGGCCGAGGTGCTGGCGGAGATGAAGATGGACGCGACGGCCATCTCCGCGGGCCTGCTGCACGATTCGGTCGAAGACACGCCGGCAACAAACGAAGAGATAGCCGCCGGCTTCGGCGACCAGGTAGCCCACATCGTCGAGGGCGTCACCAATATCGACAAGATCGAATTTGCCAATCGCGAAGACCGGCAAGCAGAGAACGTGCGCAAGATGCTGCTGGCGATGGTTTCGGACGTGCGCGTGGTGCTGATCAAGCTGGCCGACCGGCTGCACAATATGCGGACGCTGGAACATCTGAAGCCCGAGCGGCAGCAGGCCATTGCGCGGGAGACGCTGGACATCTACGCGCCTCTGGCTCACCGGCTGGGCATGGGCAAGGTGCGCGGCGAGCTGGAGGATCTGGCCTTCCGCTACACAGACCCGGTGAGCTTTGAACAAGTGACGGCGGCGGTGGAGTCGCGGCGCATCGAGGGCGAACAGTTTCTGCGCGGCGTTGAAGACACGCTGATAGAGCAGTTGCGCGAGAACAATATCCCGGCACGCGTCGAGTGGCGCATCAAGCGCATCTACTCCATCTTTCAAAAGCTCGAACGCTCGAAGGTCTCGTTTGATCAAGTTTATGATCTGCTGGCGATTCGCGTGATTACGCAGGATGTGGCGGCCTGCTATGCGGTCTTCGGGTTGATTCACACGCTGTGGCGGCCAGTGCCGGGGCGCATCAAGGACTTCATCGCCATGCCGCGCGCCAACCGCTACCAATCGCTGCACACGACGGTGATGGGGCAAACCGGGCATCAGTTTGAAGTGCAGATCCGTACGGAAGAGATGCACCGCATCGCCGAGGAAGGCATCGCCGCCCACTGGAAGTACAAGGCCGGCGGCGGCGTGGTCACGGCTCGCGACGAGGAGCGGCTTAACTGGATCAGGCAGCTGGTCGAGTGGCAAAAGGAGATGACCGACCCGAACGAGTTCCTCTCCAGCCTGAAGATGGACCTCTATCCGGACGAGACCTATACCTTTACGCCGAAAGGGAAAGTGGTGGTGGTCCCGGCCGATGGCACGCCGGTCGATTTCGCTTATACGGTTCACACCGAGGTGGGCCACACCTGCGTGGGAGCCAAGATCAACGGGCGCATGGCGCCTCTCAGAACCAAGCTGCGAACCGGCGACATTGTCGAGATTGTCACGCAGAAGGATCACAAGCCAAGCCGCGACTGGCTGACCTTCGTCAAGAGTCCGCGCGCGCGTAACAAGATCAAGCACTGGCTCAACGAAGACCATCGTCGCCGGGCCGTCGAGATCGGCCGCAAGCTGCTCGAGCGCGAGGCGCGCAAATTCAAGGTGCCGATGGCCCAGATTGGCGACCAGGATCTGAGCCGCATCGCCAAGGAATATAGCGTCGCCACGGCGGCGGACCTGCTGGCCGCGCTGGGACTGGGCAAGCAATCCGCACGCCAGGTGCTCAACAAGCTCGCGCCCGGCAGCACGACGCAGCCGGAGGCCGAGGCGACCCCGGAGATCAAGCCCGCGACCGCCGAGTCGGCCATGTCGGACGCGGTGCGCAAGCTGCATCTGACAGGCTCGGATTCGCTGCAGGTGGAGGGGCAGAACGACATGCTCGTCTATCGGGCGCGCTGTTGCAATCCGATCCGCGGCGAGGAAATTGTTGGCTATGTGACCCGAGGCAAGGGCGTGGCCGTTCATGCGCGCAGTTGCCCGAATGTGCAGAACCTGCTTTATGAGAGCGACCGCCGCATCGCTGTCGAGTGGTCGCGAACCATCAGCCCGGCAGGCAGGCCGCAACGCTACCCAGTCAAGTTCACCGTCTCCTGCGACGACCGCGCGGGCATGTTGAAGGAGCTGATCGCCGTCCTCTCTGACGACAACTCGAATATCAGCGGCGTCGATATCCGCAAAGACGACAACGGCGATGCGATCGTCGAGCTGGTGGCCGAAGCCGAAGACCTGCACCATCTGAACCGCATGGTCCTCGGCCTGCGGCGGGTTAACGGCGTCCGCGCCGTGCAGAGGACGCAGAAGCTATAACGATCTCTGTTGCCTCGCGCGATCTCCGTATGGATTCCCTTCTTTTGACTCCGAAACATCAATTGGTCTAAACCGCTCAGACGCGCGGCGTTTGAGGTGGAATGCTGATGTGTGCGAATTATTCGTTTTGGTGCGGAAGATCGACGTTCCTCCGCCATTGCAGCGAGGATCAGGCATAACCAAAGCCGGATCGCACGGAGAATGAGGCGGCTTCAATGACTGGACATACAAAAATTCCCTTTGATACCACGGGGTTTCTGGCATCCGAAGGGCCGGGACGAAGGATATGCCGGAACAATCCGCGGCAGCCTTTCTATTCCCAGGGGGGCCCGGCCGACTCTGTGTTTTATCTTCAGAGCGGCCAGGCTAAGCTCACTGTCCTCTCCAAGCGTGGCAAAGAGGCCACGGTGACGATGCTTGCCGCAGGGGACTTCTTTGGCGAGGAGTCGATGGCGGGAGTGGAGTCGCTACGAACAGCTTCCGCGATGGCTGTCTCAGTCTGCGTCGCGCTCAGGATCGAGCGGGCACAGATGCTCCTGGTGCTGCACGACGAACACGTGTTCTCCGACTTCTTCATGCAGTTCATTGTGGTGCGCGGAATCAGAACGCAGGCGGATCTGGTCGACCAGCTTTTCAACTCCAGCGAAAGGCGGCTGGCGCGAACGCTCCTGCTGATGGCCGAATATGGCGGGCCGGGCAAACCGGAGGAGCTAATCCCGCCCGTGACCCAGGAGACGCTTGCCGAGATGATCGGCACCACGCGATCGCGCGTCAGCTTCTTCATGAATCGCTTCAGAAAGCTCGGCTATATCGAATACAACGGCCGCATCCGGGTTCACACGTCGCTGCTGAACATGGTTCTCCGCGACGAGTTGCCGGAAGAGAATGCATCCAGGCCCAAGCTTCTCGATCCTTCGCCGAGCCGCACGCGAGACGCCAGACGAGCAAAGATCGAGTGATCTCAGGGTGAGATTCCCCTGCGAGGCCGCAGCCAACCCGCACGATCAACATGGTCAGGAGTTTCAATGTCCTTTGGAATTTACGCAGCTGGATTCGCAATCATGATCGGCGGGCTGGCCTATGCCGCGCACTTGATGCACTTACCGATCCATTGGATTATCGCCGGCGGAGTCGTACTGGCAGGCATCGGCATTCTGTCGGCCGTAAAGGCCACGCGGCAGAAGGACTCTGCCAGCTAGGACCTGTTCACTCTACCTCGACCTACGACGCCCAGGCCAAAATGCAAAAGGGGCGACTACCTTTAGGTGAGCCGCCCCCCTTCTGTAACTGGGTTTACTGAATCGTAAAGTTGAAGGTCGTCTGTCCTGTGATGGTTGACGTGGCGGAATCCTGCCCGAGGATCGTGACGGTATAGCTTCCCTTGGGCGGGTCGGGGGTTGCGCTGGTAGAGCCGCCCCCGCTCGAGCTTCCCCCTCCACCGCAAGCGGAGACAGACAGCCCCAAGGCAAGCAGCGCGAACAACCCGGTCATCGTGCGGAAGACTCTTGAGCGCCTGCCCAGAAAACCTGCCAGCATCAACCCTGCAAAGGCGATTGTCCATGGGGCAGAATCTCTGTGAACCGGGCTTGTGCCCTTGTTTGTGGCCGAATGCACCGGATGCAGCATGTGAATCGCGTTACCGCTCCCCGACTGAGCCAAACCACAATCCGCCGGGTGAGTGTCGATGCTGAGCGTCGTCGTTACGGCGCTGGTTCCGCTGACTGTTACCGCCCCATAATTCCCGACCACGGTTGCGGCAAAGACACAGAGATTCGTCAACGCGGTGTCGTTCGACGTGCTGTAGCTCATCAGCACTGTACCCGTGTAGCCGCCCGAAGGCGTGACGGTGATTAACTCCGTTCCAGTGGAGCCCCGGGTTACGGCAAGGGAGCTGGGGCTGGATGACATCGTGAAGCTTCCCGTGCCGGAACTGGTTCCCGCCACACTCACCTGCACCACTCCCACCGAAGAGGCAAAGGTCGCGCTCTTTGGAAACTGGACGATAATCTGGTGGGTTCCGGATGTTGCGAAAGATGTCTGGTAGGTGGCCGTCGCTGTACCTGCCGTGGCGCTGGCAACCAAAGCCGCTGTGGCGGTCTTGCCGCTGCTGCTATACGCCGTTCCGCCTCCGTCGATCGAGAGCGTCAGAGTGCCGGAGGGCGTTGCCGATCCGCTGGCAGCCACCACCGTAATGGTGAAGGTGTCCGTGGCGTTTACGGCAGGCGTGGAACTTGACGCGGAGATCGAAGTGGAGGTGCTGACTAGAGAGGCGCTCGAGGCGCTGTTGATCGGCCAGGCCGGAATCAGGTTGCCCAGATTGACCGATCCCAGTCCTGTCACCTCGTCGTAGCCCGTGCCTGCGGAGAATCCGGCCGTGCTGCTGCAGTAGGTTGATCCGGCCGTGCAGTTGTTATTCCCGGTTTTGGTGTCGTAGAAGGCCGAGGCATACGTCGCGCTGTTGGAGGCCAGCGTGTAGAGTTCACCGTTGATCAGGCCCTGGCCTTCGGTGTAATTTCTGGCTTGATTGATGAGGGCCACCATGCCGGCAAAGACCGGTGCGGCAAAGCTGGTGCCGCCGGCAAGCGTCAGAAATTGGTTGTTTCCGTCGCGGAAGCCGTTTGCGCAACTGCCTGTGATGCCGTTTGAGGTATCGCTCGAGCAGAACAAGTAGCCGGGATAGGATGGCGAGGAGTAGAGCGAGATATCCGGCACATCGCGCTTGCTATCGGAAGGGATGCCGGCAACACCCGTCTGCCACGCTGGTTTGGCAAACAGGACGCTCGCTCCACCGCCGCTGGAGCTCAGGCCGTTCGTGCTGCTGTCGTCGTTCCATGCCACCTCAGGAATGTACTGAAGCGCCGAGGTGATCTTATCCACATTGGAGCTGGTGGCAGCTCCCCAATAGGTTCCCACCACATCGTCGGGTGCCGTGGTCTCTGTGCCGCCGAGCGCAGTCACATAGAGACTGCTGGCCGGATAGCTGACGGCCAGCGCCTTCTGCTGGGTAGCGGTCAGGCTTGTGAAACCGTAGCAACTGGTTGAGCCTGAATCACCCGAAGAGACGACAACTGTTTGTCCCTGTGCAACAGCTTGGGCACCCACGGCCTCATACGGAGCAATACTCGAAGAAGTGAAAAACGTTTCGCAAGAGCCGTAACTGATGCTGATGATCGGGGCTAGATTCTGGTCTACGGTGTAAAAATACGAATCGAAGACATTATTATTTGAGCTGCCGCCGGTGTAGACAAAGAGAATATTGGCCCCAGTGGCTATGCCGCCCGCCCATTCCAGATCGATATCCGATTCGGCCTCATCTCCGGTATAGACCGTCGAACTTCCCGTGCCCGGCACCAGCACCAGCGTTGGGTCTTTGACGGTGAGGCCGGATGCAGTCTGGAAGTTCTCAATATCGCTGAGCACGATCGCCGACTGGCCCATAATGGCAATCGACTGGCCCGTGCCCGTATAGCTGGAGGGAATATTGTAGGCGATCCGGATATCCCCAGGCGCAAAGTGAACCGCACTCGATTGGCTGGAGGTATAGTCGGGGTGCGTCGAGATCACATGCAGCGGCTTGGGCCGGAAGTTGTCCAGGTTGCGGATGCCGAGAACCACGGGCGCAAGCGCCGAGGGGATGCTCAACTCTGTTGCGGGTGCAAGGCTCTTTTTGCCATCTACGTTGTAGTAGTGCATTTCGGTGGAGAAGGCCTGCTCCACTTGATTCACGGTTCCGGAAAAGCGGATCATGTTGCGGCTGCGAGCCATTGAGTCGATCGAAAAACCCTGCCCGGCGAGCCACGTCTTTACTTTGTTCAGATCGGCATCCGCCATGCCGAACCGGGCGGCGAATTCGTCCGGAGTAAGCCACTGGTGGTAGAGCGCAGAGGCAGGATCCTGCTGTTGAGCGATCAACGACTGCAAGTCGGCTTCCTGCTCTTCCGAACGGCTGAAGAAGACGCCGATCCCGGCGAGCTTCGTTGCCGCGGGCACTCGTCCGGCGTCGAATTCCGCCTGCGCCATCGGATGCAGCGACCCCTTCAGCGTCACTTGATCCGAGTTAAGGATCTTGGAGGCGATGCGGGGAACTACCGATTGCGCGCCGATCTGCGAAGCAATCATCGAAGATGCGGCGAGCAAGCCGCAGACCCAAAGCCGTCTGTGCCGAGAAAATACAAGCATTGATTTCATCGCCAACCTCGTGAATTGAAACACCGAAGCTACAAGAATACACGCCCTGGAATGAGGGCTCTATGACCAGTTCGCAGACAAGGCAAAGGGATTGTCCCTTGTTCCTCTTTCAGCAAGATCAGGAAAACAGGGAACTCAGATGACCCAGATCAAACGCGCAAAGACCGCTTTATCCACGGCTTCCCGGGAACAAAGCGGCTTCGTCTTTTGTGGTTAGACTCCAAAGTCGACGTGAAGTTGCGACCGCAGGAGAATTAACTCATCTTTATTGTCAGGCTCACACCAGTTGTAATGCCGCCATTCCCTTGTGCGGCGCAATAAAGTGCTTGGAACGCGAGGCAATCGATAGCGTCTCGCGGTCCAGCAGCTTGCGGATCTGTCCGCGGGCGTGATCGGCCCAGGGACCGCTTTTATCCAACCGAAGATAAGCCTGCCAGTGGCGCAGCGCCAGACGACCTTCGCCCCGGCGCTCGTGTGCCAGAGCCAGGTTGTAGTGGGCGTCGGCGTAGCGGGGAGCCAGCGCAACCGCCTGCCGATAGGCGACGATCGACTCGTCCAGCCGCTGCAACTCGTCGAGCACGTTGCCCAGGTCAAAGAAGGCCAGCACGTAGGCCGGATCGATCTCCGTCGCGCGGCGGTAGAGTTGCTCGGCCCAGGCGAACTCGCGCAGATGGAAGTGGATCGTCCCCAGGTTGATCCAGGCCGGAGCAAAGCTGGGGTCAACCTCCATGATCTGCTGGTAGATCTTGATGGCGCGGACTTTTTCGCCTGCCTCTTCGGCCTGCACAGCGGCCAGAAACAGCTCCTGCACTCCGCGCGGGCCGTGGATGCCGGGCTTGCGAAGCAGCAGCGCCTCCGGCTTTGGCGAGAGCCCAAATCCCTGTTCGAGCCGTTCGAAGTCAAAGAGCAACTGGCCGGTGATCGGGTCCACAACCGTCCCCTCATGCCTGAAAGCCAGATGCGCGCCGCTCCTGACCAGGCTCGCCTCAAGCAGCGGGTTGGTCATCCCCGCCACAGCCTTCATGGCCACAATCGACTCGCGAATCGAGGCAGCAGTCACGGCCTCCGCGCGCAGTACGCGCAGGGTACGAAGTTGGCCAAGATCCTGAAAGGAATAGCTTTGAAGCTGGGCGACTAGACCCGCCCGCTCCCACGCCTGCAACTGGCGGGAACCGATCTGCAGGATGCGCAATACGTCCTGGCGGCTATAACTGGTCACTCGTTCGTGCTCCCCTGGGTGGTCCGGCAAGGTTCCGGTGCTGGAAGTTGTTCTCCGGCTTCGGGATTTTGACCTTGACCTCACTGGACTCGGCTCTTGGAACTGTGATTGAGAAACCACTCTTGCTGCGATTATGCCAAGACTTTACGTGGATAAGCAGACGCGAACTACCGCCGCACCAAAAAAAGAGTGGATATTTGGTGTCGAATTTGGTTCATTTTCTCGTCAGAGTCGCCCGCCCTGTGGAAAACCGAGGAGAAATGCATCTATCGCGGCGAAATCCGCACCGAACCCTGCAATTCGCGGCGAGAACAGGAGGGATTAGGTTGACTTTGACCGCTGGGAAAGGCAGCTCTTTTGAAATAGCACAGTTTTATGTGCAGGTCAGGTTCATTCCACCATAAGGCTTTCGAGAAAGAAGTCGAAGTCCTTCAAGGCTGGCTCTTCGATGGAGGCTGCCGTGTCGAGCAGAACGAGGTAGTAGAGCTTTCCTGAGATGCGTTGCTGGATCTGGTTGGGGCGGTAGTACTTTGCGCCTTCACTGCCCTCTTGTTTAGGTAGTTGCCAGGGAGATTCAAAGTTCAATCCGGGAAAGTCAGGCTGGTCTCGCTCAAAGACGACAATTCGGCCTCGCCCGTCTCCGTCCTTCTTGTACATGCCGGACTGCACACCCCACAGTGCAATGCATTCCGCCGCCGGGCATCGAGAGGGCGTGAACATTCCGAAGAGTCCCTTCGAGTATTTTTTTGCAAAATCCAGCAGAGTTTCATTTCCATCGGCCTGCTTGACGATCAAGAGAATGCTGGGACTCAGATTGCGCGTCGTGGCCTTATATGGACCCGTGCTGAAATTTGCAACACATCCTTTGCCATTCAATCCCAAGTTGTTGATCTCCCAATTGCCGTGCGTACGAAGGCGCACCCCGCAGGTGGTACTGGTGAACTCGGTATTCTCACCAGCATTCGCGCCTTGCCATATTTCCTTGGGTTTGTACTCCCTCTTCGAATCAAAGGGGTCGAATCGGCTTCCCGCTGTCTTGGCCAGAAATGCGCGCATTTCAGACTCGGCTGCGCCTAACTTCTCCAAGTGGTTCGCCGCGCGCAGGACATGCGCAGGCATAGCGGTGACTGAAGCGCATTCCATGTAGTCGTCCCAAAAGGCAACGGGGAGCTTATCCCAGGAATGACTGCCTTCAATGGCAAGGAACTGGTCGGCTCCGGCTTTGGGCTGCGTTGTCTGGCAAAGCAACGTGGCTCGAAACCAACCGGCACGCACATCCGACGGAGCCAGCTTCTCCGCCTGTTCCAGGGCATCGACCGCATGATCATAGCTGCCGTCTACATCGAGGTTGTATGCATAGCGTGCCACCAGGCCGGTTAACAGCAGCAATTCAGCATTGTCGGGGTGACTCTTGACCGCGATGACGAGAAAACCAAGGTCTTTGCCGAGACGCGCGGCAACTTCATCCTTGGGAACAGGATACTGCCACTTGTTGCTCCAGGAGTGGCTGTAGGGCTCAAGCTGCTTGGCATCGTCGAGAGCGGCCAGAACAGCCACCTCCTGCGGAAGCCGGTCTGCGTGGATGGCTGCGACATCGGCATGTGCAAGCGGAGCGATGGAAAAAAGGAGAGATGCGAAAAGGAAAGCGGCTGTCTTGCGCACGTAAGCCTCACGATCTGAAACGTGAAGATCAGTGTAGCCAACCCGGCGCGAAAACGGCTAGTTCGGCGCGCCTGTGGTCTCTTCGGAGGCGAAGGTGCATTCAGGGCACTGGCAGACACGTCGCAGGTAATCCCAGGAGTAGATGCCGCCGGAGTGGCCGTCCTCCCAATTAAATTGAATGGCATAGCGGCCGACGGCGTGAGCGCTGGCTGGCTTGGGAGGCGGTGTGTACATGGGCAGTACGTTGGCTGGCTTGGGCTTGGGCTGACCGGGCTTGCGGCCCTCGGCCTTGCGCAAATCGACGCAGGTGGCGCAGGGGCAGGCTTCGCGCAGCCACGGGAAGCTCCAGGCGCTGCGGTGGCCGTCCGCCCAATCGATCTCCATGCCCTTGCCCTCGGTGATCAGCACGCGGACCTTCTCGGGAGTAACGGCGATGCGGGGCAGCAGACGAGCCTCGTCGGGCTCGTTGGCTTCGTTGTCCTTGGGGGCGATGCGGATGCCTTCGTGGCTCATGAACCCAGTTTACAGGGGACAGTGAACAGTGGACAGTTGTCGGGGACTAGAGGCAATGAACCTGGGTTACAGAAGTGTTTGCAAAAAGAATAGATCCTAGGCGCCTGCACTCAACGCAATCGCTATCAGTGGTTCAGTAACCGTTCGATCAATGGGCGCAGTGGCCAAAATACTCCGGCTTGGCAATTGCAATCCCAAAAAACAGAATGGCGGCCACGATGAACAACGCCTCAGCGATCGGGTGCTCGCCGGCAATAATCGGACCTGCCATCGTTTGGTCCCTTCCGTGGAAATTGTAGCGCGATTTCCGTCGGACACTTCTTCTATTTCCAACCGAATGATTTGCATGGGACGACAACTGACCCCCGATCTCTGTTCCCTATTCCCTATTCCCTGCCTTTCCGTCGTACCGGATTTTGAGGGCCAGAATAGCAAGCGCAAGGGTCAGGGTGACGATGTTGGCCACGATGATGGGCAACGAGCCGAGTCCGATGCCATAGACCAGCCAGCAGACCAAACCTAAGTTGAAGAGCAGAAACATGCTCAGCGAGATGTCGCTGGCGCTCTTGCGCCGCCAGACGCGCACTAGTTGCGGGATGAACGAGACGGTAGTCGAAAGCGCTGCCGCCGATCCAATCAAATCAAGCGGCCACTCTGAAAACGGGCGAATCGGGGCAATGATCAAGCGTTTCTCCAGAAGAACCAGGCGGCCATCGAGAGGCCGATGAAGACGACCAGCCAGCGCAATACCGGTTGCGGAACGCGGCGGGCAAGGCGTGCAGAGGCGTATCCGCCGATGGCGCAGACGACCATGGCCAGCAGGCAATAGCGCCAGACAACCTGGCCTCCGACGGCGAAGATGATGCAGGCGATACCGTTGGCTGGGGTGGTCGCGGCGACCTTGAGGGCGTTGATCTCGTGCAGGTCCTGATGGCCAAAGAGCGAGAGCATGGTGATCAGCAGGAAGCCCGCTCCGGCGCCAAAGTAGCCGATGTAAAAACAGAGCGCCGTCGTCGCAAGAAACACAGGCAACCGGCGCGGCGGGTGGACGGCCAGAACCGCCTTGCGAGCCTCAAGCCAGCGCGAAACCGGGCCGCTAATGGCAAAGATCGAGGCCGAAACAAGCAGAAGCCAGGGGACGAGATGCAGAAAGGTCCGCTGCGGCGTGTTGAGCAAAACCAATGCGCCAAGCGTCCCGCCGATAAGACCGGCAAGAGCCATGCCCAAGGCTAGACGCGGGTTCTTGCGGATGTCGTTGCGATAGGCGGCGACCGAGGTGAGTTGGCCGGGCCAGAGAGCCACGGTGTTGGTGGCGTTGGCCTGGACAGGAAGGATCTTCATTCCCAGCATCGCCGGGAAGGTCAAAAACGAGCCGCCCCCAGCCACGGCGTTCAGCACCCCAGCCAGAAACGAGGCCACGATGAGCCAAATCCAGTGCCAGTCGATGAGGGGTAGGAGATGCTGCATCTGGCTCTATTGTAGAGGGATTTTGGGATTCGATGGGTTGGGGATCTACTACCTTGGCCGGGGCCAGAAGGCCACAATTCTCCAAGGAAGGGGGTGTCTGGAGGGACGAACTGTGGATTTCTAAGAACTTCTAGACTCGTAAATCATTCTAAATAAATTTGTTGTAAGATTTTTATAAATATGAGTGTAAAGCGCGCACATTTTGTGAATAATGTATGCTATATTTATTTCAGATTATTTGAGCGGCCGGGACTCAGGTCTCAGGCCCCAAGAATTCCAAAACATCCGGAGGTAAACTCTCATGGCAATCACTCGTTGGGACCCTTATCGGGAAGTTGTAGCTTTGCAGAACCGCATGAATTCGCTCTTCCGCAACATGAACGAAGAGGACGATCCGGTCGCGGCGTCGAACTTCGTGCCGGCGGTCGATATCTATGAAGACGCGCAAAAAGTGATGTTGAAGCTTGAAGTGCCCGGCATCGACCAGAAGGACCTGGACGTCCGCGTCGAGAACCACACGCTGACAGTCAAGGGCGAGCGCAAGTTCGAGGCTGAGGAGAAGGAGCAGAACTTCCATCGCATCGAGCGTCGTTATGGTAGCTTCTATCGCGCATTTACGCTGCCCAATACAGTCGATACGGAGAATGTGGCGGCCAGATACAATGCGGGTGTGTTGAAGCTGGAGCTGAAGAAGAAGCCTGAGGCTCAGCCGAAGCAGATTCCTATCACTGTCGCGGCGTAACAGAAGTTCACAGTTCCCAGTTCTCAGTTTTCAAACCTGAGAACTGGGAGCCAATGACTGATTTCGTCACGGGCGGTCGGCTAGCACTTTCTTTTTACCGAAGATGCGAATAATATGTATTCGTATGCAATGATACGTATTTTTGTGGTGAGGTAAAGAGATGCAAATCATCAGCGCTTCCGATCTGGCGCGCAACACAAGCGCGATCTTGGAACGAATTCTTATGGGTGAAACAGTCAGCGTAATGCGGAATCGCACAGAGATTGCCCATATTGTTCCTGCCCGTCGTACGATGACCGCTGCGCAAGCCATCGCGGGCCTGGAGGGAGGACTGAGCCCTGCCCAGGGTGATAGCTGGCTCAAGGACAGCCGCGGCGAATTTGATGAAGAGGTCAGAAATCCGTGGGGATGATCTTCGACACTTCGATCTGGGTAGGTTTGGCCAGCGGGCAAATCTCCGGTGAAGCTGTCCTTGAGGCTGCCGGAGACGAGCCGGTCTATATTTCAGCGATTTCGCTCGGAGAGCTGAGCTTTGGCGTGGAGTCATGCAGCGATCCGGCGACACGAATGGTGCGGCTGCGCTCGTTGCGCAGGCTCGAACAGCGGCCCGTTCTCGATGTTTCTTCCTTGACGGCCTCGGCTTTTGGCATTCTGGCCGCATTCATGAAACAGTCGGGCCGGTCGCCGAGAACGCGGGTCAACGATCTCTGGATTGCCGCGCAGGCAATTGAAAACGACTATGCCCTGTTGACGACGAATATCAAGGATTTTGAAGGTCTGCCTGGTTTGCGGGTTGTGGGTTTGTGAAGACTGGAGGCCGAGCCGAAGCAGACTCCGATTAACGTTGCAGCGTAAGGGAAAGACAACATTGACGGGTCAGTCTCCGGCCTGGGGCTGACCCACTGAACCAAACACTCGAATGCAGATAAATGCGGCTGAACGAGAGGGAAGATGAACAATTTCAACTGGCTTTACTCTCTCTGGATGATCGTTGGACCGTTTGTTGGCGCGTACATCGGTGCGGCGATATCAGATAAAGTCTGGCGTCGGCAAAAGCAATGGGAGATGAGACGCGATGCTGTCGTTGATGTCATCTGCGCTCAGGATGAACTTGAGCGTGCCTTACTCTTCCTTGATAAAGACACAAAAACGCATTTCGAATCGTGTTTTACTAAGTTTTATCGTGCGAGGTTTTTTGCGGAATTGATTGTCGGAGAAGAGCTTAAAGAAAGTATCTTGGAATACTTCAAAGAGATAGGTTCCATCGCCAAAATGATCGCCGACGGAAACTCTGAATACTTTGCAAATCCTGAAACGAAGAATGTACTCAAACAAAAAAGTAATGCGGTTATTCATTCAGCTCGAAAGGAACTTAACATCAAGAACAAATGATCACATTGGGGTTTGATCTGACCCTTGACACTGATAACTGACAACCGAGGGAGACAATGGCAATTCGTTGGGACAAATTTACAGAGAAATCAAACCTTGCAATGCAAGAGGCGCAGGTGCGCGCTGCGGAATTCGGCAATCCTGAAGTTCAGCCGGTTCACCTGTTGCTCTCGCTTATCAAGGACCGCGAAGGCGTCATTCCTTCAGTGCTCTCTGAGATCGGCGTCCCTACCGAACGGTTGGAGCATGACCTCCACCAGATTGAGGAGAAGCTGCCGCGCGTGAGCGGCTCGGCCAATCAGCCGAACTTGAGTCAGGCGCTGAATAAAGTCCTGGAACAGGCCTTCCGCGAAGCGCAGAACTTCAAGGACGAATACGTCTCGACCGAACATCTGCTGCTTGGCGCGATCCATGTGAAGGGAGAACCGACACGCGAGGCGCTGGTGGCTCTGGGCGCGACGCATGAGGCGATTCTAAAAGCCTTGACGGCGGTGCGCGGAACACAGCGCGTGACGGATCAGAATCCCGAAGGAAAATTTCAAGCGCTCGAAAAATACGCCAAAGACCTCACTGAACTTGCGCGGCGCGGCAAGCTGGACCCGGTGATTGGGCGCGACGAAGAGGTTCGGCGCGTGATTCAAGTGCTGAGCCGGCGGACGAAAAACAACCCCGTCTTGATTGGCGAACCGGGTGTGGGCAAGACGGCCATTGTGGAAGGCCTCGCCCAGCGCATCATCAAAGGCGATGTACCGGAGAGCCTCAAAGACAAGCGGGTGATCTCGCTCGATCTCGGTTCGATGCTGGCCGGAGCGAAGTATCGCGGCGAGTTCGAGGACAGGCTCAAGGCTGTGCTCAAAGAAATCGAAGAAGCCAACGGCGAGATTATTCTCTTCATCGACGAGTTGCACACGCTGGTTGGGGCAGGCGCGGCCGAAGGAGCGATCGATGCCAGCAACATGCTGAAGCCGGCTCTGGCGCGTGGAGAGCTGCGTGCGATTGGCGCAACCACGCTGAACGAGTACCGCAAATACATCGAGAAGGACAAGGCGCTGGAACGGCGCTTTCAGATTGTCTTTGTCGGCGAACCCAACGTCGAGGACACGATCGCAATCCTGCGCGGCTTGAAGGAGCGCTACGAGGCGCATCACAACGTACGCATCAAGGATGCGGCGATTGTGGCTGCTGCTACGCTTTCGCATCGCTATATCAGCGACCGGTTTTTGCCGGACAAGGCGATTGATCTTGTGGATGAGGCCGCGGCTTCGCTGGCGATTCAGATCGGCTCTGTGCCGACGGAAGTTGACCAGCTCGAACGCCAGGCCACTTCGCTCGAGATTGAGCGCGCCGCGCTGAAGCGCGAGACCGACACCAACAGCATCGAACGCCGCAATGAGGTGGATCGCGAGCTGGGCGCGCTGAAGGAAAAGATCACGGCGCTGCGTTCGCGATGGACGCGGGAGCGCGAGGCGATCAGCCGTGTCAGCGAGCTGAAGAAGAAGATCGAGGCGCTGCGCTTTGAGGCTGAAGAGCAAACACGTAGGGGCATGCTCGAACGAGCGGCGCAGATTCAATATGGCGAACTGCCGAAGCTCGAAGCCGAGCTCAAAAAGCTTGACGCCGCGCAGGACGGCGCGAAAGCGGGCGGCGGCGTGGCGCGCATGTTGAAGGAAGAGGTCGACGAAGAGGACATCGCCAGTATCGTCAGCAAGTGGACGGGAATTCCTGTCTCGCGAATGCTCGAAGGCGAAGTGAAGAAACTCGTCGAGATGGAGCCGCGGCTGCGCGAACGCGTGGTGGGGCAGGATGCGGCGTTGACCGTCGTGGCGAATGCGATTCGGCGTTCGCGGGCGGGGTTGAGCGATCCAAAGAGGCCGATTGGCAGCTTCATCTTCCTGGGCCCGACGGGCGTGGGCAAGACGGAGACGGCCCGCGCGCTGGCCGAGTTCATGTTCGACGACGAGCAATCGATGATTCGCATCGACATGAGCGAGTACATGGAGAAGCACGCCGTCGCGAGGCTGATCGGCGCGCCTCCGGGGTATGTGGGCTACGACGAGGGCGGGCAATTGACCGAGGCTGTCAGGCGCAGGCCGTATGCGGTGATCCTCTTTGACGAGATCGAAAAGGCGCACCCGGATGTCTTCAACATTCTGTTGCAAGTGATGGACGACGGTCGTCTGACCGACGCCAAGGGCCGCACGGTGGACTTCAAAAACACCGTGCTGATCATGACGTCGAACCTTGGCGCGGCGATGCTGGTTGGCGAGGGACTCAAGACCGAGCAGGATCGCGATAGCAATGCCAATCAGGACCAGGCGCGCGAGTCGGTGATGCGCGTGCTGCGAGAGCACTTCAGGCCGGAGTTTTTGAATCGCGTGGACGACATTGTGATCTTCCGTTCGCTGGGTCAGGCGCAGATGAGCCAGATCTTGAACCTGAGGCTGAACGAGGTGAGCAAGCTGCTCGAAGACCGGCAGATTTCGCTCGAACTCACCGAGCCGGCGCGGCAGTTGATCCTGGCTGCGGGATCGGATGCGGCTTACGGCGCGCGACCGCTGAAGAGGGCCTTGCAGCGGATGATTCAGGACCCACTGGCGATCAAGATCCTGAACGGCGAGGTGCTGCACGGCGCGCATGTTCGGATCGACGTGGACCGCAAGTCGAACCAGTTGCACTTTGAGCCGATGAGCCGTGAAGCGATGGCCTAACCACCTGCGGGCACCTGCGGTGCGGCAGCCGCCTTCGGCTTGTCCGCGCCAGAAAAAAGGCGCGGGGTTGAGTTGATGGTTTGGTCCTGACGCGTTGGGGTTCGTGGTATCCCATCCTTTCGCGAAAAAACCGCGGAAGGATGGGGCACCCGCCACCTGTGGCAGGGCAGGCGCGCGGACGAAAATACATGTTTAAACAACTTTTTCTTCTGAATCGGGAATCTTTCGCCTTTGAGGACTAATCAAAGAGGTGCAATCGATCCGATTCAGAGGAGAAAGTTCATGACGCTATCTGCAAGTGAAGTCAATCGTTTGAAGCAAGCTCCCGCCGTCGAGGGCGTGTTGCCGGTCGTGCTGAGCCGCTGGAGTCCGCGTTCGTTCGCTGACCGCGAGGTGAGTGCCGCCGATCTGAAGCGAGTCTTTGAGGCCGCGCGGTGGACGGCCTCTTCCTATAACGAGCAGCCGTGGCGCTTCATCGTGGGCACACGCAACTCGGAGACTTACAAAAAGATCTTTTCGACCCTCATCGGCTTCAATCAGGGCTGGGCGGCAACAGCGCCGGTTCTGATACTTGGCGCTGCCAGCACCAAGTTCGCCCACAACGGCTCTGAGAACCGCAATGGTCTCTATGACCTTGGGGCGGCAGCATCGTATCTCACGCTGCAAGCTGCGGCGCTGGGCCTCACCACACACCAGATGGCCGGTTACGACCAGGATGCAGCCCGCAAGGCATTTGAGATTCCCGAGGATTACGCCCTTGGCGCGGTGATCGCGCTGGGCTATCAGGGCGAGCCAGCCGCGCTCGGCAACGAGCACATGATCGAGATGGAGACCAGTCCCCGCACGCGCAAGCCGTTGAGCGAGTTTGTCTTGTCGGGCTGGGGAGAGCCGGCGGAGCTCGGCTGATTTTCTCTACCGGGTCTTTTTGGGCCTCACGGGAAAATTTCCCAGCTCGCGGGTTAAAGTGGAAGCTGGGGAATTCCTTTGACCATCAAGCCCGCTCCGCGCAAGCCGCCTGCCCGCCGACTGACACGCCGCCAGCCGATTCGAAGGCGGCGCCTCGGCTGGCGAGGCCGACTGATTCTGGCCTCCATCCTGTTGATTGCCGGCCTGTTTTGCTGGGGGGCCATCGCTCGGTTGCTTGCGCCGGTATCGAATACTTCGCTCACCCGCTTTGACGCCATTATTGTGCTGGGCAACCCGGCAGACAGCGACGGCAACCCCACGCCCGAGCAACTGGCCCGTGTGAACGAAGGAGTGCATGAGTATGAGCGGGGGGTGGCTCCTCGGCTGATCCTGACTGGCGGCGCTGTGAGCAATCAATATGTTGAGGCGCGGGTGATGGCGCGAGCCGCGGAGGCGGAGGGCATTCCGCAGTCGGCGATTTTTGTCGAACCCAACGCCAGAGATACGATTCAGAACGCCTGCTATGCCGTACGAATCATGAAGGCGCACGGCTGGCGATCGGCGGAGGTGGTCTCCCGAGCCAGCCACCTGCCGCGCGCGGGAATGATCTTCAACGGCCTGCCGGTGGAGTGGCGCACCCACGCCGCGCCGCCGATTGAGCCCGAGTCGGTGGCCTACACCGGCTCAGCGGGGTTTTTCGAGGTAGCCAAGACGGTACGATACATGGCCTGGACGCGCTGGTCAGAGCGTTGCGAGCCGTAAGGGAGAGAAATTGAGCCCGGATTGCGTTGTCCACGGTTGGCATCGTCCTGTAAGCTGAATGGTGATGCGCCTCCAAGTAAGAACTTCCATTTCTCTTGCCGCTCTAGCTGTCCTGGCTTTGTGCTCCGGAACCCGCGCCCTGGCGCAGAGCACTGCCGCTCCCACAGCCGGCAACGGCACCTACATTGCCACCGACCCGCTGGCCAATGTTCGCTACGACCAACGTTTTGACATTTCGCTGGGCGCGGCCTATGCACACATCAAGGCCGGGCCTCCTCCGCTGCGCGAGGGAGCCAACCTGGGCGGACTGGATCTCACCGCCTCCTACTGGTTCAGCAAGCGCTGGGCCGTTGAGGGCACAGGGCGAGCCTATATGGGCACCAGCGGCGCCGGCCTCGGCCCTGGCAACACCGGAGCCAATCTGGTGAGCGGACCATTCGTCGCCCAGTACCTGTTTGCCGCTGGTCCGGAGTGGCTTGGGCCGCACAACAAGCACGGTGCTCTCTATGCCCACGGCCTCTTTGGCGGCGCCTATGGCAAATTCGAGAAGGATCTGCGCGTGCTGCCGCCCTCGGCTGTCTGGTTCTTCAATGACCAGGTCGCTCCGGCGGCGATCATCGGCGGACACATCGACCTGAACCGCACGCCGCGCTGGGTCTTCCGCATTACGCCCGATGCGATCTATACCCGTTACGGCATCAACTACGGCACCAAGGCCACCTATCCGTATTGGAACTTCGGCCTCTCGGTCGGCGTGGACTACAAGTTCCACACAAAGCGATAAGGCAACAACGTCGCCGTCGGCAAACGGCTGGTCTCTTGAAACCGGAGTTCCCCGATCATTGCATGTCGGTGGCAACTCCGGTTTTGTTTTTTAGGGCGAGGTTTTGTATACAAGGAGATGGGCGACCAACTTCGACGGTGTGTGATATTCTCCATCGTTCGGCACTAACTGTGCGGAAGGGCCACACGAAGATGCGTGGTGGCGTCTTCTGTCCCGGTCGAATGGGTTAAGGCGGGAGTAAGGTACGGAGGCAGGGTTCAATGGATATGAGAGATACACTTGGCGTGCTGCTTGCGGGTGGAGCAGGAGAACGGCTCTTCCCGCTGACAAGGGATCGCGCCAAACCGGCCGTGCCCTTTGGCGGGCACTATCGCATCATCGACATCACCCTCTCCAACTGCATCAACTCCGGTCTGCGTAAGGTCTTCATCCTCACGCAATACAAGGCTCTGTCTCTCAACCGGCACATCCGCGAAGGCTGGACAGGCATCGTGGCGCAGGAGCTGGGCGAGTTCTTTGAGCTGCTGCCGCCGATGCAGCGCACCGGCGCCAACTGGTATATGGGGACCGCCGACGCCGTTTACCAGAATATCTACTCGATCGGCAGCGAACAGCCGAAGCACATGCTTATCCTGGGCGGCGACCACATCTACAAGATGGATTACAGCCGCATGCTCGAGTACCACAAAGAGACCCACGCGGAGGTCACTCTGGCCACGCTGCCGATTGCCCCTGAAGACGTGAAGCAGTTCGGCGTGGTCGAGGTCTCCAGAACGGGCGAGGTCGTCGGTTTCCAGGAGAAGCCCGCCTCGACCACCGTTCGCTCACCCCAGAACCCACATGCCGTGGATGCCTCGATGGGCATTTACATCTTCAACACCGAGGTGCTGCTCAAAGCGCTGATCTCTGATGCGGAGAATCCCAACTCGAAGCACGATTTTGGCCACGACATCCTGCCCGGCCTGCTGGGCAAGAAGAAGATGATGGCCTACAGCTTCGTCGATGAGAACAAGCAGCAGGCGCTCTACTGGCGCGACGTGGGCACGCTCGACGCCTACTACGACGCCAACATGGATCTCTGCTCGGTATCGCCGGTCTTCAACCTCTACGACAAGAACTGGCCGATCCGCACCCGAGCTCGCCAGTATCCGCCGGCCAAGTTCGTCTTCGGCGATCCGGGCCGCTCGGGCATGGCCGTCAACTCGGTCATCACCGCCGGCGTGATCATCTCCGGCGCGTCGGTTGCAAATTGCGTCGTCTCGCAGGATGTGCGCGTCAACTCCTATTCGACGGTGGACGCGAGCATCATCTTCTCGCATGTGAACATCGGCCGCCACTGCCGCATCCGGCGGGCGATCATCGATCGCCACGTGCATATCCCGGAAGGCACGGTCATTGGCTACGACCCGGTCGAGGACAAGCGGCGCTACTTCGTGACGCCTTCGGGGCTGACCATCGTGACCCGCGACGCTTCGCTGTTCGAGAATCCTGTCGAGCCGGAGTTCCAACTGCGGTATTAGGGCGCCGGTAGGTCAGGTCTAGCCTTTTAGACATGGCTGTCAGCATAACCGGAGTTTGAAAGAACGAATCCATGCGGGTTATGGTTCAAGGTCTCCCAGGTCTCAAAAACGAGACCTGTGCCACCTGGCGGCAGTTCGACCAGTTCCAATCCTCCGGCTTCGCGAACATTGGGGGATCAGTCAGCCGTGACAAGCGAGTCTTCCATCCATCCCCGGTCCCCAAATGCGAGGGACCGGGGGCACCCTCGGCGGGGTTTGGAGATCTCACTGGGACCGGGGCCACTCGCCTACCCGAATTTCATAAAGGCGTCATTGTTGAAGTAGTACGTGAACGCAGCAAGCAACTCCTCAATCGTCACACCCGGCTGTTGCGCACGTGCATTGAAAATAACATCCTCGATTGAATCACTGTCGAGCGTCAGCGCCAGCTGCTTTGATCTGATCTCTTCAGGGGTTTGATCAGTTTGTGATTTGTTGTTCTTGTCGAGGTCAAAGAATATTCCTTCGGTTTCCAATGCCCAAGGCTGCGGCGGGAGGAATAACCACCCGCGATAGACGGATGGAACCTGCTGGCTGATATCCAACGCGTCCCGTAGCGTTGTTTTGAATGCCCCAACTTGGTCGCTCATCTTTGCTCCTCTCAATCGCAGGGTTCGTGAAAATTCGCATATCCACCGCGTCCACCTTCATGTAGTGAATCTTGCACTGGACCTGGGGCCCGGTGTTGCGCTCTCGGAATCAGTTCCATAGAGCCTGGCTCTGAATTGCTATGATGCCACGACATGGCAGGTGGCTCCGGTCTCAAGCGGGATTCTATACCGCTGAGGGTGCCCCCGGTCCCTCGCCTTTGGGGACCGCGAGAGGTGAGCATGACAACGGACGAAATCGCGAAGCAACTTGAATCTCTTTCTGAGGATAAGGACTTTGAGTCGCGTTCAAACGAGCTTGTTAATCAATGGAACACGGCACGTGTTGGCCCTGAAGCAGTTGAGCCCGTCCTACGCTTTATGGAGAGACATCCGCGAATTGATTACGGTGCCCCGGGCCCGCTGGTCAGCTTCATCGAGCGATCATTCCGAGCGGGTGGAGCTTTGCGGCAACAATATGTTAATGCGGTCTTGGAGTCTATCCAGAGAATTCCGACCGCACATACCGCGTGGTTGCTCAATCGGATAGTCAACGTGACCAATGATCCTGAAACAAGATGCACTTTCCTCAAAACGATGAAGGACGCCTTCGAAAACCCGGGTGCCGACGAAAATGCACGAAGGCTGTTGGCGCAATTCATTAAATATCAAACTTCTCGCGAGGCAGGTAGTTAGTTCGGCCCAGAGCAGAGAAAGGCACGGATGAACCAGAAGCGCCTGCTCCTATTCACCGGCAGGTGGCCCCGGTCTCAAGCGGGATTCTATACCGCTGAGGGTGCCCCCGGTCCCTCGCCTTTGGGGACCGGGGAGGAAGAGCTTGACTGCTGGTAGCGGATACACGCGGGCAGTTACTGACGTCTTTGGTGCGCTGTCCCCTCCGATTCAATCTGCACAACTCCGCAAATGCCCGTTGGATCGCGGCGACAGTTCGACCAGTTCCAGTCCTCCGGCTTCGCGAACATTGGGGGATCAGTCAGCCGTGACAAACGAGCCTTCCATCCATCCCCGGTCCCCAAAGGCGAGGGACCGGGGGCACCCTCGACGTGGTCTGGAATCGTTGCCTGAACCGAAGGCATCCGCTAGAAATGGAACTATCCACACAAATCCTTCGTACAAACGCAATATGCAATGCGTGGGTACATTAAGCTGGAACGGGATGGGAATGGGGCTGGCGTGGCCGGCCAAACCGTTGCTGCGCGAGCGGGAGGCCCCGAGACGGGACGATGCCGCTCCCAGGCCGCCGCAGGCTGGCGACGGCTTCGACGCTGGCGCCGCTTCCGTTCACGCCGGCAAGACCGCAGCTCCCGTTGCCCGAGAAGCGCGCGGGGAGGTTAGCCCACTGGAGACCGACTGGACCCAAATCGTCCGCCGCTGTATGGACGGGGATTCCGGCGCATGGGCCGAGCTGGTCCGCACGCACCATCGGCGTGTCTATGGGCTTTGTTACCGCTTTACCGGCAACCCGACGGACGCCGAAGATCTGACGCAGGACGTCTTTCTCAAGATTTATTCGAATCTCGCCAGCTTTGACCTGGGCCGCGGATCGCTCCAGGTGTGGATCACGACGCTGACCCGCAATCTGCTGGTGGACAACTTCCGCCGGACCAAGAATCTGCGCGTCACAGGCTCGCTCGATCAAGGCTGGGAGAACACCGAAGAGCTGAAGCCGGTGGACCGGCTGGTGACCCGCGAGCTCTCGCCGCACGAGTCGGCGGCAAAGAAAGAACTAGCAAAGATGGTGCAGGAAGCGCTGGCGCGGGTTTCCGTGGAGCTGCGCGAGGCGGTGATCCTGCGCGATCTGCAGGACTTGGACTACAAAGAGATCGCCCAGGTGCTGGGCATACCCGAAGGTACTGTGAAGTCCCGCATCAGCCGGGGCCGCGCGGAACTTGCGAGGCTGCTGGAACGTAATAGACGGGAGGTAATGTAACCATGGCAGAGCGCACATTCATTCCGAATTCCCCAGCCTGCGGGCAATGGGAGACTCTTTTGGCGGACGCGCTGGACGGGCTGCTGAAGCCCGAGGACGAGGCAACGTTCACGTCTCATATGGCCGTCTGTCCGGCCTGCACAGCGCTGTTTGAAGAGGCGCGCCGGGGCCGCGAATGGCTCGAGTTCCTCTCGGCCGAGCCGGAGGTTCCGGCAGGCCTGCTCGACAAGATTCTGGCGCAGACCGGTCCGGGGCAAGTGGCTGGCTATGGGTTGGTGACGGGCAGCGGCAATGTGGTGCCGATGATTCCGGCCTGGCAGCGTCCGGGTCTGATGGGCCACGTACGGCGGTTTGCCGAGCCGCGCCTGCTGATGACCGCGGCGATGGCCTTCTTTTCGATCGCCATGACGCTGAACCTGACCGGCGTCAAGATCTTCAGCCTGCGGCTGGCCGACCTGAAGCCCACGGCGGTTCGCTCGTTCATGGAGCGGCGGCTGACGATGGCCTCGACGCCGATCATCCGCTACTACGACCATCTGCGGCTTGTCTACGAGGTGCAGACCCGTATGCGGGAGCTGCGCCGGAACTCGGAGAGCGGCAGCGAAGAAAATCGGCAGAAGCAGCAGGATACGACGCCGGGCACATCCAAACAGGCTCCGGTACACAAGGACGGAGGCTCCCGGATCGACCCTCCTCAACAGTCAGTCGAGCCGGGCGCAGCACCGGATCTTGGACCAAATTCCATTGATTCGGAGCTATTGGAAGCATCTTTGAAGTATCAGGAACGATCCTCTACCCCAGCGGCAAAACCCGGCCGCAGTGGGTCCGAGTCCGCGCATTCCGGCGGCTCCGCTGAAGAAATACGGGAAAGGAGCACAATATGGACTGCGTAAATCACAGTGGTGTCAGCGCGACCGCCTATTGCCAAAACTGCGGCAAGGCGCTGTGTGCCGGCTGCCTGCGAAATGCAGCTGGAGGCCAGCTCCTCTGCGAGCCCTGCTGGATGGGGTGGCAAAGCTATCAACAGCCGTTCGTGGCCCCACCGCCGAGCGGTCCCAACCCCGCAGCGGCTGCCATGCTGGGATTGATTCCCGGCGTAGGCGCGATGTATAACGGCCAGTTTTTTAAGGGCTTCATTCATGTGATCGTCTTTGCGGTGCTGATCTCGATCACCAGCAGCGTGAACGGAATCTTCGGCATCTTCATCGGAGCCTGGGTTCTTTATCAATCGTTCGAGGCCTATCACACGGCCAAGGCAATGAGAGACGGCCAGCCGGTTCCCGATCCCTTTGGGTTGAACGAAGTCGGCAACTGGCTCAACCTGGGCCAGCGGCCACAGAATCCCGGTCAACCCGGCGCCGGGCAACCTCCGGCCGGGCCGGCTCCTGGGGCCTACCAGCCCCCGTATGCGGGACAGGCTCCGGGCGCTTATCAGGCCCCCTACACGCCGCCTGCACCTGGCTTTGTGGATCCCAACATTCCATCGCCCGTCTATTGGCGGCGCAAGGAACCGGTCGGCGCCGTAGTGCTGATTTCTCTGGGAATCTTGTTTCTGCTGGCGCAGTTGGACATCTTCCACGGCCGGCTTCTTGAATTCACCTGGCCGCTGTTTTTGATCGGGCTGGGCGTATGGCTCTTCGTTCGCCGTCTTGGAGATTCGCAGGGAGGCCCCAAATGAACCACTACATCATGATTCGCCGCTTAAGGCTTCCCGCAATTCTTCTGCTGGCCGGAGTGATCGCACTGCTCGATCAGACAGGCATACTCCACCACTTTTGGCACTGGTTTGTGCCACTTTTGTTGATCCTGCTCGGTGTGGTGATGCTGGCAGAACGCGCAGCTCTGGCCGCCGACGGAGGCTTCCCGCAGACGCCATATCCGGGACAGCCCTATCCAGGCCCCTATCAGGCAGCGAATCCGGGTTCGAATTTAGGCTCGACTCAAATCGTGCCTTCGGGCGCAACTCTTGAGGGCGCGCCACAGGCTCCTTTCGCGGAGAATTCAGCCTCCGTCCAGGCATACAACGACGACTCCAGGAAAGATCACGAGGGAGGACAGTCATGAGCAGCGTACCTCCGAACATGCCTCCGGGCGGCGGCGCACCGCCTCCATTTCCGCCCTACGACCCGAAGACGCAGTACCGGGTCTATCGCGAACAGCAAAAGGCCGCCTGGCGCGCGCAGCGCGACGCCTGGAAGGCGCAACGGAATGCGGCGAAGGCCAACTATGTTGGCGCCTTTGGCCCGCGGGTTCCCTCGGTCGTCGGCCCCATTCTCTTGATTGGCGTTGGCGTGGTATCCCTGCTGGTGGTCACCGGCCGCATTGCGGGCAGTGATTTCTGGACCTGGTATGGCAAGTGGTGGCCGCTGCTGTTGATCGGTGCAGGCTTGGCCCTGCTGGGCGAGTGGGCCATTGACATGCGCCGCGAGGTTCCGGTGCGGCGTGGCGGAAGCTTCGTCGGCATCCTCATTCTGCTGGCCCTGCTGGGCTTTTGTGCTGCCGGATGGACTCATTTTGGTCCCTGGTTCACGCATTGGGATGGCAATGACAATGATTTCTTCAACTCATTCAACCAGCCCGAACACAACAGCGACATAAGCCTGCCGAGCGCGCAGGTTCCCGCCAATGCAGTGGTCGACATCGAGAACCCTCGCGGTGACATCAGCATCACGGCTGGCGATGGCACCACCATCGAGGTGCAGGCGCAGCAGGTGGCCTACGCCAACTCGGATGAAGAGGCAAAGAAGATCTTCGAAGCCGAAGCACCACATGTGACGGTGAGCGGCAGCGCCGTGCTGGTCAAGTCCGCGGGCAGCTCGAACGGCCGGCTGAATCTATCCATCACTCTTCCGCGAAGCGCCAAGGTGACAGTCAACGCCGACAAGGGCGACGTGACCGCGGCAGGGCTGGGCGCAGGCGTCAGCGTGAAGGCGCACGGCGATGTGCATCTCAGTTCGATTGCCGGAGCTGTTGACGCGCACTTCTCCGATGGCAAGCACGACTTTTCTGCCCACGACGTGCAGGGCGACGTGACTGCCAGCGGCGATTTGAACGACATCACCTTCTCTGAGATCAAAGGCAAGATCACGCAGAGCGGAGAGATTCTGGGTGACGTGCATCTTGAGAGCGTCTCCGGGCCGGTGCATCTGCACACCTCGGTCACCGACGTGCAATTGGCTGAGCTGCCGGGCGACATGACCCTCAACTCCGACGATCTGCACATCAACGAAGCCAAAGGGCTGGTGCGTGTATCAACGCACTCCAAAGATGTCGATCTGAGCCAGATCTACGGCGACATCTTCGTGGAAAACCGCAACGGACGCATCTCCGTGGAGCCGGCAGGCAACTATGCCGTCGACGCAAAGAACAGCAAGGGCGACGTCGATCTGACCTTGCCGCCCAACGTCTCCTCCACTGTGAATGCGCGGACGCATAATGGCGACATCGTCTCGGACTATCCCATTCCCTCGACCGACGGCGAGGACAAGTCAGTGACCTTCCAGGTCGGCTCAGGAGGAATGAAGATCGTGCTGAGCGCGGAGAACGGCGACGTGCGTATCAAGAAAGGCCCAGCCTTCCCCTCCGCGCCCACACCGCCCAACCCGCCGGATGGAGCCAAAGCACCAACCGCTCCAAAGACTCCACCCGCTCCCAACGCGCCTCACTTGAAGCCGTCCAAGGCACTGCCGGCGCAGCCGGTTACGCAATAACAAATCGCGGCTCAATCGGAAGAAGACAAAACCGGCGCAGGAGGGGTTACCTCTTGCGCCGGTTTTCTTGTGGCGGTTGGTACGGCTTCAGACGGCAACGCGCGGTACACGAGCTCCGATGCGGGTGAAGACCTCCCAGGGGATCGTCCCGGTCGTCTCGGCGTGGTCGAAGGCTGTGATGGTTTCGCTGCCCTCGCCTCCCCTTTGCGTCCCCAGAATCACCACTTCGTCGCCGATTTCAACGTCAGGAATCTCGGTCACATCGATGATTGTCTGGTCCATGCTGATGCGGCCCACAAGCGGCGCGCGCACACCGCGAACCAGCAGGCTGAAGTGGTTGCCGAGATGGCGGTCAAGGCCGTCGGCATAGCCCACCGCCAACAGAGCCAGCCGCATCGGTTCGGTCGCCACAAAGGTTCCGTTGTAGCCCACCACGGCGCCGGCGGGAATCGAGCGAAGGCCGAAGACGCGGGTTTTCCACTCGAAGACGGGTTGCAACTGAGCACGCGCGGCCGCGAGCGACGCGGGTTCCAAAGACTCAGGCGGCTCAAACTGGGGATCGAATTGCGGGATCAGTCCGTAGAGCACCAGACCCGGCCGCAGCAGCGGCTTCATTCCATGGCGCGCGGCGAGTGCGGCAATCTGGCCAGCCTCACCGGCGACCAGCGCTGCAGAGTTACCCACGTTGAGCCAATCGGGCAACTGCCCGGCGGCCCCGATCTCGGTCAGCACGGCGTCCAGCCGGTTGAGCTGGTCTGCTGTCACGCGGCCGTTGGCTTCGTCGGCGGCAAAGAGGTGGGTCATCACGCCCTCCAGCCGAAGCCGCGATCCAGGCGCAAAGCGCGCGAGCACTGGGCCGAGCTGGCCGGGCTGCACACCCTGGCGGCTCATGCCGGTGTCAATCTCAAGATGCACGGGCACCGAACCCGGAGCAGCACCGGCAGCCTTGGCCGCGCTCTCCAGTTCATCGAGCTGCCAGAGCTCCCAGGCGACCGCCGTCAGCCCGTTGCGCACCATGGCCTCTCCCTGGCCGGCGAAAGGACCGCAGATCACCAGAACGCGGGCCTCAGGGCAGAGAGCGCGTGCGGCCAGGCCTTCTTCGACGCAGGTGACGCCCAGCCATCGTGCCCCGGCGCGAACCACTGCGGGGGCGCAGAGCTTGAGCGAGTGGCCGTAGGCGTCGGCCTTGACGATGGCCAGCAGCTCCGCATGAGGTGCGGCCAGGGTGGATAGAAAGCGGAAATTTTCTTCAAGAGCGCGGGTATTGATTTCAACCCAGCAGGGGCGTGTTGGCATCAGGGGGTCCAAGCAATATTTTAACTCGCTCAGGCGCTGACCAAATCGAGCAGCGCAAATGCCACCACAGTCTCACCCTTTGACGGAATCTCGGCGAGCAGGTCGGCCTCGAGATCGAAGGGAACTTCCATCTCGCAGGCTTCCACCTCGGTCTGGTTGGCGTTGGTAAAGCACAGCTCGCAGTGGGCCAGTGCATCGCCCTCGCCCATGCGCACCGGCGGACCAAAAAGACGGCAGGTCATCGGCCTCCAGGCGTAGAGATCGCATTGGCCGGTCTCGGTGTCGAGCGCCGGGCAAGGAGCTTCATTGGCAAAGCTCTCAAAGCGCTCGCGGTCTTCCGGGGAGTCGCCCAGAATGCCCGTCTCAAAGTTGCCGGGAAAGGTCGATTCATGCTCGACCATCCACATCGAAGCGCGATGCTCGACCTCCCGGGCAAGATCCCGGTTGGATTCACGCAGGGCCTCCATGCCAGCACTGAGCCGCAGCGCATCCAACGGACTCAGAACAAAGGCTCCGTGACAGCACTGCGAACAGCCCGGTCGGCAGAGCAGATGGGTACCCGCGCGCTTGGCCGCCTCGGCGAACGAAGCGTTCATGATTTGCACTAAAAGTGAATCGCCTGAAGGCGGACGCATATCAGAGAGATTACTGCATTGGCCCATGCAATGGCTCGCGCTTTTTTTGGTCTTGGAGGTATCTCATGTGCAAAACGGGAAGTACTATTATTCCCGGTCATCGTTACCGGAATGCGCCGGCCGCGATCGACTGGCTTTGCAAGGTCTTTGGCTTTGAACGTCATGCCGTCTACGAAGGCGAAAACGGAAGCATCGCCCACGCCCAACTGACCCTCGGCAACGGCATGATTATGCTCGGATCAGGCCGGGATGACGAGTTTGGTTCAGGCTTCAAATCGCCCGATGAGTTGGGTGGCGTCGAGACGCGGAGTGTCTACATTTTCGTCCCCGACGCCGACGCAGCCTATGCCCGCGCCGTAGCCGCCGGAGCAAAGGTGACAAGGCCGCTGCAGGACACAGATTACGGAAGCCGCGAGTTCACAGTAAAAGACCCCGAAGGCCATAGCTGGAGCGTGGGAACCTATGACCCGTGGGGGAAGCACGAGTAGAGACTGCCGCACAGACCGGTCTTGAAAGGGCATGGCTTTAGCCGTGCCGCAAAAAACCCAATAAAACTGCGGGCTTTAGCCCCTGAGGGATGCTTTGCACTGCCAGTTAGGTGTGGGAAAAATGACCTCCGAGTGCGATTGCCCGACGCTCAATGTTGGACTGGCGTACCATCATTTGCATGGCAACCTATCGCGTCGTTGTGCGCGAATCCGAGGAAGGCTACAGCGTCTCGTGCCCCGGCCTGCCCGGCTGTTGGTCGCAGGGAGAAACGGAAGAGGAAGCCTTAACCAGTATTGAGGTCGCAATTTGCGAGTATGTCGAGGCGGCCGAAGAGTTGGCGCGGGATGATGAGGGCCATGTTGTGGAAATGGTGGTTGCTTAATATGTGTTTGAATCGAAAAATGCATTTTCAGGGTCTGTGCCAAGAAGCCGCTGCTAAAATAGGTGCCAATGCCGACACGACGCAAGATTCCGGCTAAACTAGAGGCAAAACTGTTAGCGGATAACCTGCACGCCTGCTGCGTCTGTCACGGGAACAATCTACATGTACAAATTCATCATATTGACGGAAATCCCGCTAATAACAAGCCAGAAAACCTTGCTGTTCTCTGTCTAAATTGCCACAGCAAGGCCAGCGGTAATGAGGGACTAGGGAAGGAATTCTCCGAACTCGAAATCAAGGAATACAAGAAAAGATGGGAGTCCCAGTGCGAGACCGCAACGACAGCTCGCGCTGCAACGGTACGCGACGAGTTTTCTATCGCAAGCCAAAATTCCAAACGGAGATTCGAAATTGACGACTTATATCCGTTCTACTTCAATATGGAACTTGTACGGGGTGTCGGCAAGTCAGTTGGAGTAGATTTTGACGGGCATCTCAACCTTGACCTTCTCGAACAGTTAATTGCAGGCTTGGATCGGGCAGGAAAAATTCACAGGACGAGACCCAAAAATTTCGCGGAATACAATCATCGTCAACTGATATATGAGACGGTCGATGCAACGAAAGTAATCTTTCCACATGCCATCCTCACAGCAACTACTCCCAAGATCGAGGAACTGGCCGTTTGGGTCGCCGATCCAGACAAAACAGTTTTAGAATCGCGAAGCGATGATCGCTATGATTTTTCTGGTACATTTCTATATCTTGTTACACCGTTGTACCAGCACAAAATGACATCCACGTTTTACTCTGGATGTTCCGCCCTACAGGTGATCTCCAATGTAATCGCGGGCAAACCCTTTATCAACACAGATTGGAACGAGGTCTTTGGGAGAAAAAGCTACTTACATCCAACCGAGAAGCTGAAATCTATGGGCGGCATCGTCATAGATCGCCGTCCAATTCAAACGTTGTACCGGTGTCGGTATTTGAGCGACGAACAGAGCTTCAACATCGAAGAGCGAGCCTATCGTGGGCACGATCTTTTGGCGTATCCGCTGTTCATCAGCAATTCAGAACAATACCTTGATCATCTAGCAAGGAATCCTCAGGACAGTTCTGCCGCGGGCTAGGCGTTTGCCGTGTCTTCCAGTTGGGGGCAGCTGTTAGCCGATGGGTTTGTCCCAGCCTTCCAGCGCGCGCTGGAACTCGAACATGAATTTGCCGGCGTCGGCTCCGTCGATCGTGCGGTGATCGAAGCCTAGGCAGAAGTGCTGCATGGACCGAATCGCAATCGTGTCGTTGCCCTCGGCGTCGGTGAGGACGACAGGCTCCTTGCGCAGGCCGCCGATGGCCAGAATCGCCGACTCGGGCTGGTTGATGATCGGCGTGCCAAACTCGCCGCCAAAGACGCCGGAGTTGGTGAGCGTAAACGTTCCGCCTTGCACCTCGTCGGGCAACAGCTTCTTTGAACGGGCGCGGGCGGCCAGATCGGCGATGGTGCCGGCGAGGCTCACGAAACTCAGTCCCTCGGCCTGCTTGACGACCGGCACGATCAAGCCCCATTCAAGAGCCACCGCGATGCCGAGATTGATGTTGGCGTGGTATTGGATCGCGCCCTCCACCATCGAGGCATTGACGATGGGGAACTTGCTCAGAGCCTGCACGGCGGCGGCGGCGATAAAAGGCATGTAGGTAAGCTTGACGCCGTTCTGAGCCTCGAAGCGGGCCTTTTCGCGTTCGCGCAGGCGGGCGATGCGGGTCATGTCGATCTTGTAGACGGTGTGGACGTGCGGGCTGATGCGCACGCTCTCGACCATCCGCTGAGCGATGATGGCGCGCATCTTGGTGAGCGCCACCTGCGGTGGGGCCAGCGGCGCCTTCGGCGCGGAAGATCCCAGACCGTGCTCGGTGAGGTAGCTCTGCACATCCAGTTTGTTGATGCGGCCCTCGGAGCCGGTCCCAACGATCTGGCTGAGATCGAGGTTGTTGTCTTTGGCGATGCGGCGGACGAGCGGCGAAGAGCGCACCCGCTGCCCAGCCACCTGCGGTGGGGCCAACTGCGCCTGCGGCGCGGGGGGTGCCGATGAAGCAGGAACGGAGACCTGCGCTGCAGCTTTCGGCGTGGAAGCAAGCGCGCCAATGTCGCCGCCGATGATCGCGACGATTGTATTGACTTCGACAGTTGCGCCCTCGGGGAACTTGATCTCGGTGAGCACGCCGGCCACGGGCGAGGGAATCTCGGCGTCGACCTTGTCGGTCGAAATCTCAAACAACGGCTCGTCTTTTTCGACCGGGTCGCCGGGCTTCTTGATCCACTTGGTAATGGTGCCCTCAAAGATCGACTCGCCCATCTGGGGCATGATTACATCCGTTGGCATAGAGGTCTCCGCGATAGGGAAGCCGGTTCGAGTGTCTTCTGGCAGGCTCGGGGCGCGTTCGCTTCCTGCCGGATTATAAATCGCTGCGCATGGTACTTAAGTTGCGCCAAGGCAGGCTGGAGGGGTCGGTTTGAATGGTACGGGCTGTTCAGACTCCGGAAAAACTCGATCCGGTAGCCCCACAAGCGTCAGGGCACGACTTCAGTCGTGCCGCTAGCGCTTCACAACCAACCCGGGCTCTAGCCCCTGAGGAAATGACCTTTCTAACGTGAATGAAATCCTCACGCGCGAACAGGCCGCTCGGGCGCACCGAGCAGGCGCTCGACCTCGTGAGGAGTTTGGAGCGGCGTATCTTCGGCTGGAAATTTCGGCGCGGCCCGATCACGCAACGCCTTGAGGCTCTCGATCACCAGCACCTCTTCGCCGAAGACCTGGCCGAAGAGCTGCGCGGCCTGATGAGCAATGGCTTCGAGAGTTGGCAATTGAACCGGCGGCCGGATTTCCTCTTTGAGGCTGGTGACCGGATGATCAGGAATGCCGCAAGGGATGATGAGTGCAAAGTCTTTGAGGTCCGTCGTCACGTTGAAGGCGAAGCCGTGGGAGGTGATGCCGCGTGCGACGTGAATGCCGATGGCGGCGATCTTGCGGGCTGGGGTGTTGGGCTGGTCCGCCAGACCACACCAAACTCCTGTCAGGCCACAGATGCGCCCGGCCTGGACGCCAAAGGCGCGGCAAAGCTGGATCAGCGCCTCTTCCATGCCGCGCACAAAGTCGACCGGCCCCATGTGGCTTCCGCTGGAGTTGCGCAGGGTTCTCAGATCGAAGATCGGGTAGCCCACTAACTGGCCGGGCCCGTGATACGTAACGTCGCCGCCGCGATTGATCTCGTGGACGGTGACACCGCGCTTTGCCAGCATCTCATCCGAGGCAAGAATGTTGGAGCGCTTTGCATTGCGTCCCAGCGTGAGGACCGGCGGATGTTCGAGCAGCAGCAGAACGTTCGGCAGGCGGCCTTCAGCCACGAGCGCGGCAATCTCCGCCTGCAGACGCAGGCCTTCGTCGTACTCCACACGGCCGAGATAGAGCGCATGAATCATCGCTAGCTTGATTGTAGCCAGCAGGCCTCATTCCTGAAGCCGCGCCGCAAAGAGCTTTGCAAACCCGACCCGATGCTGCCAGGCAACCAACAGCCAAAGAAGCGTCGCAAACGCACCCATCCCGATACCAGCCGGGGCCATCAGCAAGTGAAAGGCCAGGATGTTGAAGAGCACGGGACCCAGCAGCGTGAGCCCCAGCCCGACAAACCGGTTCACCAGAAACAGAACCGCGGAGATGACCATGATCGCGCCCACCACATAAAAGTAGTGCGAGGCAAACAGGGCTGCCGAAAACTGCCCGGCCACTCCCGCAGGCATCGGCCCCATGGGAAGGAAATTCAAGAACATATTGGAGCCGAAGAACAAAAACATCAGCCCGAGCAGATAGCGAGCGATCATCGCGGCAATCTTCATGGTGGACTCCTTCATTAGAGGCGAGCAACTAAAACCAAACTCAGGGATGAATCCGATCCTGGACCAAAAACAGTGAGCCTGCAGCCTAACTCGCTTTGTAACACTCCGCGGCTCTCTGTTGGTCGCGACTACTTGAATGTGCTGGTTACAGGCTTCCTCTTCTCTTGTATTGCTACAGGCGCAAAGGCGTAGCCCGGCGGGAACGGAAGGCTACTCGATTCGCACTCTTGGATGGCTCCATTTAACCGTTAGATTCATAGGTTTCACCCGCCTCTCCTCCGGATTGGCGGTAGACTGGTGGCGCCTACCCATTCAAGGAGATCATGATGAAACAGGCAACAATCATTCTCTCTGCTTTAACAGTCTGCATGTTCCTCGGCGGATGCAGTACGCCGGCCACAAAAGTCACCCAGCCGCCGCCTGCCAGTCCCACCTCCTTCAGTTACAGTGACCTGTTCTCAAGCGCTACACCGCCGGTGCCTGCCGATGATGGCGCATTTGCCATGCCCGCCAATGCCGCCGCGCCCACAAATGTCTTCGAAGGCCGCCTGGACCTGGTGAATCCAGCCGGGAATGGCAGCTTCGTGCTCCTGCGAGACGATTTTGGCGCCATCAATGGAAGCGATTCACCCCGGAAGCACCTTGCTGCCTTCAGCTTCGAATTCGTGCAGAACGGCAACGATCTCATCCCGGCGCAGCAGGGGCTGGTTCTTACCGGCAACCCCGTCTGGAATTACATCATCGGCCCGGGGCGAGTTTGGCAGCAGAGTGACGACTCCGGCTACACGCGCGCCTCGTTTCCATTTGCACTGGTTCAGAGGAACCAGAATTGCGTCCACAACGGAACGATGACCTTCCTGTTCAGCAACAGCAAGTCTCCCGCAATCTCGCGTGTGCGCTACCAGATCACACAGGAGACATGCCGGTACGCCAAGTTCAACCTGTGGGGACAGATCTCGGCCACGTACACTCCTTCTTCCGTCGCCAACGCCGCCGCGATCAAGAGCGATCACGCCACTGAGATGGCCAATCGCCTGCCCACCAAGCCGCTCAGCGCATTGACAACCGACTTTCCCGGCAGCGGATTCAGCGTTGCGGCAATGACCAGCGATCGCCAGTATCCGCAAGATGTCACGATGTACGGGCTGCTCGTCAACGGCGTGAATTATGTGAGCGGTTGCCAGACTCGCTACGGCGAGTACGCTTACTGCTCCGAGATGCGCGTGCCCTCCTACTCCACGGCAAAGACGGTATTCAACAGTGTGGCCATGATGCGGCTCGGGCAGCTCTACGGCTCAGGAGTCTATAGCCAACTGATCAAGGACTATGTCCCGGAGTATACGCGCGGCGGCGACTGGAGCACGGTCACCTTCGACAACGGGTCCGACATGGCCACAGGCAACTACCAGAGCGCTGCCTATATGTCGGATGAAAACGGCGCTGACGACGAGGCCTTCCTCGAAGCCGAGTCGTATGCCACCAAGATCGATGACGCCTTCAGACCGTTTCCCCATAAGGCCGCTCCGGGAACGACATGGGTCTACCAGGACGTCGCGACATTCATCACGAATCATGCCATGGACAACTATCTGAAACAAAAACAGGGCGACAGTGCCGATATCTTCAACTTGCTCCGCGACGATGTTTTCAGGCCCATCGGAATCAGTCAGGGCGGACTGACCGCTCTGCGCACGGATAATAGCTCAGACGGCAAGCCGTTAGCCTGCATCGGACTCTTTTATATTCAGGACGATGTCGCGAAGATTGCCAAGTTGCTCAACAATGATCATGGAAAGGTGAACGGCAGCCAGATCCTGGACCCCGCGCGGTTGCAGGACTCGATCTTCCAGAATCCTTCATCGCTGGGTTTGCTCGTTCCTGACACAGGCACTCCTGTTGTGCCGAATACCAACCGGTACAACAATAACTTCTGGGCCAAGAAGGTGACGACGGCTGAATCTCCTCAGTATGGCTGCGATTTCTGGGTGCCTAACATGACTGGATATGGCGGAATCACCATCGCCTTGCTGCCCAACGGAACGACCTTCTACGTTTTCAGCGACAACAACGAGTGGAACTGGGGCAACGCCGCGTTAGAAGCAAACAAACTGGCGTCGATGTGCCACTGAAGGATAGAACCGGAACTACCGCACACAATCCACGGCACGAGGACCGGGCGGTCGCTGAGGCTCTGTATTGAGCCCTGCCGCTTACCGCGCGCTTTCAATCTGCCGCGAGATCCAGCGGCTGAGGCTCACGCCCTCGACTGCCGCACGCATCACTGCCTTGCGGTGCAGCTCCGGCTCGGTGCGGACCAGAATTTTTCCGTTGAAAGGTCGGTCGGGCTGCTGGTTGGTCTCGGCGCAAAGCTCCAGATAGCTGTCGATGCTTTCGCAGAAGGCGCGCTCCAGTTCCGTAGCCGTTCTGCCCTCGAAGTGAATTACGTCCCGAAGACCAGCAACTGTACCGGAAAATGTTTTGTCCTCCGGATCGAAATCGATCGGTCCGGCGGCATAACCTTTGTATTCCATCATGGCTCTTGAAACACTACCTCCGGGGCTAAAGCCCAGAGTTATTATGCGCCCCTCTGCGGCACGACTGAAGTCGTGCCCTTTTAAAACTTCGGCCATTTTTGAGAGTCATTTGGGAAAAGCCGTGAAATCGGAAGTACTGTAGACTTAGGACTGGCAGGAGGACCGGGCGGTCGCTGCCGGAGGCTCGGGAGACTGAGACCGCCGGGGGAGGAAAGTCCGAACTCCGCAGGGCAGTGTGCCGGATAACGTCCGGGACGTGAGCGTAAAGGCTCATGGACGGCCAGTGCCACAGAAAAGAAACCGCCTCGGCTACCCCTTCCCCGTTTCTTCGGAACCGGTCGAGGGCCACCCTGGAGACGCAAGACCCAAGTGGGCCCGGCTTGCCGGGAGTGCTTGCCGTTGCGACAACTCCAGCGCCGGGGTAAGGGTGAAATGGTGCGGTAAGAGCGCACCGCTCCGGCGGTAACGCCGGGGGCAGGGTAAACCCCACACGGAGCAAGACCAAATAGGGAGGGAAGCGCTTGCATCGAGTCATGCAGCGCTGCGCATCGGCCCGACGCGTTCAGGCGGCTCGTAGCACGTGCCGAAACCTCCGGGTAGGTCGCTGATGAACGTCCGCGGCGACGCGGCGTCTAGAGGAATGACCGCACACGACAGAATTCGGCTTACAGGTCCTTTTGCCGAATTGCTTTGAACGACGACAGCCCCGGCCGGAGAGATTTCCGGCCGGGGCTGACCATTTGTGGAGAGCAGCGGGTCAGCTCACAGAGACCTGTGGGCCAGAAAAAGGATGGGCAGCCCGACGTACGGACTGCCCTGGAATTGCCCCGAAACTCGTACTTTGAGGTTACGGCAGCGTGTAGCGAAGGGCGGTGAAGACCATGTTCTCGATGCCCTTGGCGCCGATGCCGGCGGCTCCCGACCATCCCTCACGAACGAAGTAGCCGTAGTGGAATCCTTGGCGGAGCCGGCCGCGATCTCCCTTGTAGAGGTCGTACCAGTAGCCGCCGGCGATCTCTTGCACGGCACGGGTTTGCGCGCCGCAGGAGCCGCCGGGATAAAAACCAGTGGAACCGCCGTTGATGCCGGGGTTGGCCGTGACGTTGCAAGCTGCGTTTGAAAGCAGCGGTGAACCGTAGCCGACGGCTGCGGCGGTGGGCGAGGCCCAGTGGCCGCCCCATGCGCCGTTGGCATCCTGCGCGGCTGTGGGCGCGGCGAGAGTGAAGCCGCCGGGCGAGGGCGTGCGGCTGGCGTAGTCGCCGCCGTAGTAGGACCAGAGCAGCAGCCGGGGGGTCGCATTGACCTCGGCTGAGAGCAGGCCGCTGAGGTTGTGCAGAGGAGAGAACCTGCCCGAAGCATCGGAGGTCACGTCAGGCAGGCTGGAGCCGTAGCGGCCCGTACCCGATCCGTAGAGGCCTTTGGCGCCAAGGCTCAACTTGTTGGACATCAGCGGAATGCGCAAGCTGCCGCCGACGCCGCCGAGGACGATGCTGTTAGTGAAGGAGCCCGCGGTGGTCAGAGCCGGGGCAACCGGGTTACAGCCGGGGGTGGACTTGGGGCAGGTCGTATCATAGAGGCCGCCATAGAGGTAACTGTTGGTCGTCTCGCCGGGATAGACCGTCTCATGGGCAAAGCGAAGGATGCCAAAGACCTCATAGTGGCCGATGCCGGGATCGAAGGCGGCCTTCAAGAGCAGGTCGGGAGCTTTGTTGAAGGAGATATTGGCCAGATTGGTGCAGGAGTTCGTCGTCTTGTAAACCGGAACCGCGACGTTCTTGCCGTCCGAGTCGACCGTGTTGGTATAGTTCACGATGGTGGTCGAGGGAGAGCAGGAGCTGATGGCGTTGTTGAAGGCGCCAGAGTTCAGACCGGCGCTGCCCACGACGGCATAAGGGGTATTGCCGGCGAGCGTGGCCGCATAGGAGAGCTGCGGATTTTCGGCGGAGACGCCAAAGGCGGCCTTGTTGAAGCTCTTGACGACGCGGAAGGCGTACTGGCGGGTCCAGACAAAGCCCGGCATGTAGTTTGGGTCACCGGTCTGCGGAACTGCGATATCGGCGGCCGGGCTGGTGATGCCTTTTCTGTTTTCGGCAGCCAGTGACCAAAGCTGACCAACTGTATAAGACCAATGATTGTTGGTCTCGGCCTGCACGTAAAGCAGCCTCTGCCGCAACAGGTAGCTGTTGGACTGCGTGTTGCTGGAGGTGGTGCCCGCGCCGACGAAATCGGCCTCGTAGTAGCCGCGTATGGTTCCCCAGTTGACCTTGCCCTCGGCCATCAGTGTGAAGCGCGAGGTGCTCGGCGAGCCGTAAAACTCGCTCAGCGAATAGGAATCCGCATGCTCGTATGGCACTGCGCCAAAGCCCGTGGCGATGTCGCCGCCGGTGGCGTGGGAACGCCAGACGGTATCGCCCTCGAGAAAGCCGCCAGGGGTCAGAGTGATGCCCCTGAAGTGCAGCGTACTCGGGCTCTCGATGGACTTTTTGATCTTGGTGGTCTCGTCCGTGACCGTGGCCGCCAGAGTTGTCTGGCTGGCCTTGAGGCCGGTGACGGCAGATTGGAGAGTTGTCACAGCGGCGGCATTCTCACCGACGGCCTGCTGCTGGGTGGTTGCAGCGGCTTCTGCTCTGGCAGCGGCTGCCTGAGCGTCGGCGGCAACCTGGGCGGCCTTCTTCAACTCAGCGTCTTTTTGGGCCATGCCTGTCTTGAGGCCTTCAATCTGTTTGGCCTGATCTTCCATCTGTTGGCGGAGGGCTTGAATCTGCTCCTGGACTGTGGGCGGGGGAGGCGTTTTGGCCTTCTTGGCCGCGACATGCTTCTTGACGGCCGGCTGGTTCGTGGCGGTCTGTCCGAAGCTTGGAACAAGACACACCGCAAGCATTGCCGCGGTGGCGGCATTGACTTTAAATCTCATCAAACAACTCTTTCTTTCCCGGTTGGAAAGGGACTTTGATTTCTATTATCGACGGAAACTGAGAGAAGTTACTCTCGGAGTGGTGTGATTTTGCCAAAAGAGCGGTTGGGGTTCCCAAAGCCTGTATCCGCTTGCCGAAAGATCCCAAAAAGGGATGCGACCTGACGGATCGCTTAGGATGGAAGCATGTTGCGAGTAAAGCTATTGGAGGCGGGGGCGCGCGCGCCCGTGGTGGCTCATCCGGGCGAGGATCTGGGCTATGATTTGTTTGCGCTTGCGGATGCGGTACTGGCTCCGCGGGCTGCCGTGAAGGTACGAACAGGTATTGCCGTCGAGGCGCGGCATCCGGCAACCGGCGAGCCTTTGGGACTGCTGGTGCGGGACCGCTCGTCGATGGCCTCCAAAGGGGTTGCGACGACGGCCGGAGTGATCGACGCCGGCTACCGGGGAGAAATTCTAGTGCTGATGACCAACCTGGGCGAGGCTGCCATCGAGTTGAAGGCCGGAGAGAAGATCGCGCAGATGATTCCAATTCCCGTTCTCACTGGAGACGTGGAAACCGTCGAGAGCCTTGAAGACTCGGCGCGGGCTGAGAAGGGGTTTGGCAGTTCGGGACGTTGACAGAAAGGAACAGCTTTCCATGATCACGATTCTCGGAGCAGGCGGCGCGATCGCCGATGAACTGGCCAAAGTGCTGGCGGCTGGCAAGAAGCCATTCAAGCTGGTAGGCCGCCACCCGGTCTATCGGGAGGGCGCCGCGGAGCTTGTTTCCGCCGATCTCTCAGACCAGGAGCAGACGATCAACGCGGTGGCAGGCTCCGAGGTGGTGTATCTGCTGGCTGGTTTGAAATACGATCACAAGCTCTGGACAGAGATGTGGCCGCGGATCATGGCCAACACTATCGAGGCATGCAAGCGCGCGGGTGCAAAGCTGATCTTCTTTGACAACGTGTATATGTACGGCAGAGTCGACGGCGCAATGACCGAGGAGACTCCCTTCAACCCATGCAGCCGGAAGGGCGAGGTTCGAGCGAAGATCGCCGCTTCACTTATCAATCAGTGGAAGGCCGGCAATCTCACGGCAATGATCGCGCGCTCGGCTGATTTCTACGGACCCGGCGCAAAGAATGGAATTCCAAATACGCTTGTCTTTGAGCCTTTGAGCAAGGGCCGGAAGGCGATGTGCCTGGCGAGCGACTCGCAGCCGCACTCCTGCACCTACACGCCCGATGCGGCGCAGGCGCTTGTTGCGCTGGCCGAGAGCGCGACGGCATGGAACCAGACATGGCATCTGCCGACGACCGCAGATCCGCCAACCGGGCGGGAGTTCATTACCAGCGGGGCAAATGAGATGGGTGTCGAGGCGAAGTATCGTCTGCTCGGCAGGCCCATGGTGCGTGTCGTTGGATGGTTCAATCCGATGGTGGGCGAGGTGTACGAGATGCTCTACCAGAACGACGCGCCGTATCTGTTCGATTCATCGAAATACGCTCGCGCCTTCGGCTTCGCGGGAACGCCTTATGCGGAAGGGATTCGCGCGACGGCCGCATCCTATCAAGACGTTTAGCCACGTTTAGCCGGGTCCAAGTCCCAAATTGCCGCGGGAACACTCGAAACGGTTGCTCGCATACCGAGCTGGGCTGTGTGCCTGCGCATCGCCTGCCTGGAGACGCGATTAGCTGCTCCAGCCTTTGGCTCGTTCGACGGCCTGGGACCAGCGCCCGCGCCGCTCGGCACGCTCATTCGCATTCATCTTCGGCTCAAAGCGCACATCGCCCTGGCGTTTGGCACGCAACTCCTCGGGCCCGGCCCAGAAGCCTGTTGCGAGGCCAGCCAGGTAAGCCGCGCCCATTGCCGTCGTCTCCGTTACTTGCGGCCTCACTACCGGTACGCCCAGCACATCGGCCTGGAATTGCATCAGCAGATTGTTTACTGCTGCGCCACCATCGACGCGCAGTGCGCCGAGCGGGGTCGTCTCGCTCTCGACGGCTTCGAGAACGTCGGCCACCTGGAAGGCGATCGACTCCAACGCCGCTCGGGCAATCTCTCCCGGTTTGGTGCCGCGCCGCAGGCCGATCAACATTCCGCTGGCGTGCGGGTCCCAGTGCGGCGCGCCAAGGCCAACAAACGCCGGGACAAAGACCACGCCGCCGGAATCCGGCACCGAGGCGGCCAGCGCCTCCACTTCAGCTGACGAGCCGATGAGTTTCAAATTGTCCCGCAGCCACTGCACCACCGCACCGCCAATAAAGATGCTCCCCTCGAGCGCATACTCCAGGCGATGCTGCGCGCTCGCGGCGAGAGTGGTAATGAGCCGGTGCTTCGAGCGCACGAAGCCCGTGCCGTTGCCATCCACTCCAGTTCCAATGTTTTGCAGGAGAAAGCAACCGGTCCCGTAGGTGTTTTTCGCTTCGCCGGCCCGCCAGCACAACTGGCCGAAGAGCGCGGCCTGCTGGTCTCCGGCGATTCCCGCAATCGCCACGCCGCCGAGGCCTAGGGTGGTCGTCACCTCGCCCACTCGCTCGCTCGACCAAACCACCTCCGGCAACAGGCTTTCGGGAATGTTGAAGATACGCAGCAGCTCCGCGTCCCACCTGCCCTCGACGATGTTGAAGAGCAACGTCCGCGAGGCATTGGTCACGTCGGTTACGTGCCGTGCTGCGGTGGTCAGATGCCAGATCAGCCAACTATCGACGGTTCCAAAGGCCAGTTCGCCACGCTCGGCCCGAGCCCGCGCTCCCGGCACGTTGTCCAGAATCCAGGCCACTTTGGTCGCCGAAAAATAGGGGTCCAGCACGAGGCCAGTCTTCGCCGAAACTGCCTCTTCGACTCCGCTCTCGACCAAAGCGCTGCACTGCGCGGCGGTGCGCCGGTCCTGCCAGACAATTGCGGGGTAGATTGCCTTGCCGGTCGCACGATCCCAGACAATCACCGTCTCGCGTTGGTTGGTAATCCCAATGGCTGCAACATCTTTCGGCACTGCGCTGGCCCGTCCCAGCACCTCGACCGCGCAACTCAACTGGCTGGTCAGGATCTCGGTTGGATCGTGCTCCACCCATCCGGCCTGCGGGTAAAACTGCTCGAACTCATGCTGCGCCACAGCGACAATCGTCCCGGCTTCATCGAACAGAATTGCCCGCGAACTGGTCGTTCCCTGGTCCAGTGCAAGAACATAGCTCATCTCAAGCTCTCCGCCTTCGGACCTCAGTCAATCACGCGCAACCTGCAACGGGCAAGTTAACATATACCCATCATGTCCGAGCCAGAAAGCCAATCCGGAGAAGCGCCCCTTCGCGGGTCAGTGCTGGTGTTGTTGCAATTCGACGTCTGCGAGGCGATCCGCCTCGACAAGCTTCAGGAACTCGTAAGCGCCCGCAAGGTCGACAAGCCCAGCATGAAGCACCCCGCGCCGGGCTATGTGCGCTACCAGAGGCCGCCGGTCGTGGTGCCCGCCGAGCCGCTGGTGCTGGAAAGCGGCGAACGGCTTCAAGGCGAGATCAAGTACTACGACTATGGCGTGCTCAGCGTGATCTTCGAGCTGCCTTTTGCCGGCGATTGGGACAAGCTGACCGGCCTGGCGAGCCGCTGGGTTTGGGATATTGACTTTGCGGCCAAGGCCACTGAGATTGTTCGCGCAAGCCTTAAACGCGCTGCGCCAGCGCTCATCAAGCCCTACGATGAGTGGCTCAGCGAAGATTATCTGATCTTTCACATTCGCGAGACTGAGGGGTCGCCCACTGTCACGGATCTTATTCACCAGCACGGCGCGCACATCGCGCAGGTCGTCCGTGGAGACACGGGCCAACTGGCCGAGAGCGAATGCAATGAAGTGCTGCAATCGCGCATCTCCTACTATGCCAACGATCTGGCGGTCATCGGATGGAACGCGGCCTTTCTCTACGACAGCACCGCGGGTGCGGAGATGGCTGTGCAGTTGCTCGAATATGCGAATTCGCAGTTGCTTGAATTCCGTTACTATGACGATCTGCTGACCGAGGAGCTGGAACGGGTTTATACCATTCTGGACAAAGGCACGGGCATCCTGGCGCGCTGGCGGCTGGCGCGCTCAGCCACGCGGCTGCACACGGTTCTGCTGGATGTGGCGGAGCTGACCGAGCACGCTGACAACGCCATCAAGTTTTTGAGCGACATGTTCGCGGCGCGCCTCTACAGATTGGCTGCCTCGAAGGTTGGTGTGCCTGACTACAAGGACCTGGTGACACGCAAGGTGCATACCGCCGAGGAACTCTACCACTTCATGGTGGACCAGTTTAACCAGAGCCGCGCCTTCTTCATGGAGCTGACGGTCGTGATTATCCTGGTGGTGGAGCTGGTGTATATGTTTGAAGGAAAGATGTTTTAGGCGTCGCGGCGCCGACCCTGCCGGGAGCGTATGTTGAACCAAAAGATACGGCTAATCCGATTCGGATAGCGTTAAATCCAGGAGTTTTGTATCCTATAGATGATACCCCGCAAGTTGACGGATAACCCCAACCATCCAACCGAGGAGATCGATATGGCAAATACAGTTAAGAAGACAACAGCAGCCCCTAAACCCACCAAAACAGTAGCGAAAAAAGAGAAAGTTGTGAAGGCGCCAAAGCCGATGATGCCATCACGCGAGCAGATTGAGCAGCTTGCGCGGAGCTATTGGGCCGCGCGTGGCTACCAGGACGGCTCGGCAGAGCAGGATTGGCTGCGGGCTGAGCAGGAATTGCTCAAAAAGGCGTCGTAGAAGAGCCGCCTGCCGTTTTCGAAAAGATGTCTTGCGTTCTCCGCTGCCGCGATGCAGTCGAAGTGTACTGCTCTCAGAGAGAGATGTGCGCTTAGGCTGGCGCTAGCTGACTGGAAATTCCCGATTCTCGTGGATCACGTCGAAGGCTCCACCTCGATGTTGCGGGTTTATGCGCGTGCAGAGCAAGAACCCGGGCCTGAAGGCCTCGCCCTTTTCGCTCTCTTTCCAGGGGGCTGAATCCCCCTGCTCCCTCCGCAATTGCGATCCACAACGGAGAGCATTAGAACGGGAAGAGTGTGTCGGAAGTAGAGGGCATGGCGGTCACGCGTGAACGGCGGCGAGGGGGCTGGGGAGTGGGCGAGGCCAGAAGGCTGGCGATCTCGCGGAGTTCGGCGCGGGCGTGGGCTATGGTCGAGGCGATCTTGTCCTGTGCCTGGCCGGAGGGAGCCTGAGGGGAGTCGAGGATCAGGAGCTGGGGGGTGGCAGGGGACTCCTGCTGAGGCTCGGGCTGAGGGAGCGGCTGAGGGCCGGAGAGCGGAGCTTGCGGCAACTGCAGGGCCTGGCGGGCGCCGGCGAGCGTATAGCCCTCGATGTGGACCAGAGTCTTGATGCGCAAGGCTAGTTCAACGTCGCGGCGGCGGTAGAGACGCTGGCCGGTTCCACTCTTGTTGGGCTTGAGCTGGGGAAACTGGGTCTCCCAAAAACGCAGGACATAGGTCTCTACACCGCAGATACGTGCCACGTCGCCAATCTTGAAGTAGAGGCGGTCGGGGATCGCGGGCTGGTCGACGGCGCGATTTTTGCGTTGCTGCAAGGCCATGGTCGAAGTGGGAAGGCTGCGTTGGCTTCTGGCGGGGAACCTTCTCTAGAGGGGATTATAGGCCACAGATTGCACCGTTTGTGAAGCAAAATCTCGGACAAGATTTTATAGCTGTGTGGGAAAACAGGCGTGGGTTCGTGGATTCCCACCCATTCGCCAGAAAGAAGGCGAATGGATGGGGCACGGAACGCGATTTTGCGGGTCAAATTCTAGCGGAAGTGAGGAGAAGTTCGTGGTATCCCTGGTCTCAAAGTCGAGACCAGGGGCACCCCGGCTTGCTGGATTTAAGCGATTCTACGTTTGATGGCTTACTGCTTTTTGAGGACGGCTGCGTTCTTTTCGTCGGAGAGGATGGTGGACTCGAAGCGGCGGAAGTCGGCGGCTCTGGCGGGAGGAATCTCGACCTGGCGGACGATGTATTCGCGCTCGTAGTGGAGGAGATTTCCTTTGGCAGAGACCTTGGAGTGATAGCTGGCGAAGTCGAGGTCGAGGTCGACGGGGTCTGGAGTTTCATCGACGACGTAGCCGGCGGGAATGGCGATGTCAAAGCTATCGCGCCAGCGGCCGGTGGCATCGAGGTCGATGGGATAGATGCGCGGCTTGTCGTCAAAAGGCCGGGCATAGGAGCCGACGACGCGGGGCCGGACGAGCAGCAGTGGACCGGCCTGATGGGAGTATTGGTGCGCGGTAACTTTGTAGTGGAATTCGAGAGGCTTGTCGAGGGCGGAGGGCTCGATAAATGAAAAAGCGTCGAGGGTCACGCCGGGGAGAGTGGAGGCTAGATGTCTCTCCCAGCCTTCGCGGCGTTCCTTTTCGTCGGTTAACTTGAGTACCCATCGCAAATCGCCGCCTTCAGGTCCGATGTGGGCGGTGTCAACAGAACCGGTCAGAGTGCCATCGGGAGAAAGAGTGAATGAGCCTTTCTGTTCGGTGCCGTTGGCGTCTGAATCGAGGACGGGAAGAGCAATGATCTGGCTGGAGGCTCCGGTGGCTAGAATGCCGTAGCTGCCTTGCAGGTAATTCGGAAGGTTGCCGACTGGGGTTCGTTCGTTGGTGGGGTCGAAGATGAGGTAGCGCTTGCCGTCTTTGGCTTTGACGATGGCTTTGAGGCGGGGATCGTTTACGTCCGCGGGAATCTCGATGGCGGTAATCATGTGGTCTCCATAGAAGGAGGGAGCCTCAGGATCAATGACCCCGCGCCGGTCGTCAACGAGGACATAGAAACCGTGGATGCCTGCGACCTGTGACATGGAGATAAGCAGCGTGGTTTTGTCTTTGCAGTCGCCGTAACGGTTGCGAAAGATGTCGGCGGCATGGTTCGCCTGCCAGCCGCTGATGCCACGCGACACAATGAAGTAGCGAACATTCTTCTGAATGTATTCGGTGATACGGCTGAGCTTGGAATAGAAGTCCGGCGCGCCGGCGATGAGGCTCTGGGTTTGAGAGGTGATCTCCGGGGAAGGGTCCGGGCGGTTGGCCTCCAGGGCCGTCCATCGCTGCCCGAGAGCTTTCCACTCGTTGTCTTTTCCTTCGACACCGGCATCACCCCAATGAACAGACATCCGCGCGGTGAGAGCTGCCCCGTCCGGATGGGACTTTACCTCGCGGAGATCGAGTGCGTGCACGTCTTTGATCTCCCAGCGCCAGTGGTTGGGAGCGACTTCGACGGGCTTGACGGGCTGGAATCTGTGCCATGCCTCGGAGTGGGCGCGGCCTGGGGGCAGATCGACTTCAAGAGCCTGAAAGACGAAGGGGATGGAGCTCTGAAACTGCCAAACCGTCTCCTGCTGATAGGGTGCGAGCAACTCCTCTGACTCACAGATGATGGTGGCGCCGACGTCGGCTGCGGGCGGGAGCACGACGCGGCGCTTGTGGGTGGAGAGCATGACGGGAATGCCGGTATCTCCCACATCGACGAAGTCGGTTTCCTGCGCGGGGTACTGCTTTTCATCGGCGGCGATGGTCCATGCACGGAAGTAGATGATCTTCTCATCGACATCGAAGGAGACTCCGCAGGGTGCATCACGGCGGCCTTGCGGCTTGAGGATGCGAGTCGCAATCCGCTCGCGCTCGGTGGCGCGGCCCTGATCGTCGACGGTCTCGACATATTCGTCGAAGAGGATGACTGCGGGGGAATCCTTGGCGTAGTCGGGGGTCTTGGTCTTGGCGGCTTCAAGGCCCCAGTCGGGGATTGGCTTGTCCTTGCTAAACCAACTGGCGAGGGCGGGAGTGGCAGCCAGAAGGGCGAGAGCGACCAGCGCGGAAGATAAGCGGGATGATTTGGAGGAGAGCGGAAGAGCCATGATCAGTTTCCTTTTGCTGCGGGCGCGCGGGTGAGGACGAGTTGCTGCTGGTCGGCGGCGGCTACTTTCTGGTAGAAGCCGCGGAGGTCGTTGTACTCCTCGGGCTTGGCGATGGTGAAGGCGCGGGCAAATTGGCGGACGATGGTGATCTTGCCGGGAACGGAGACGACCTTGGTGGCATACGCGGCATGGTCCGCCCAGGGAATCTTGGTGTCCTGGGGAGCGCCCTCTACGGTGAGATTGGCTGGAAGGTGATAGACGATCTGGTCGTTGACCTGTTCGTCGTAGTGCATATCGACGGGCTCCAGGCGCTTCTCCTGACCGACAAAAGGATGGCCGCCGCGCGTCTCAAAGAAGAATCCGGGGATGAGGATGCGCTTGGAGGTGACCACGCCAAGGGTTCCGCGAATCTTCACCACAGCCACTAAATTGGAATAGGAATCATCCAGGCCGACGAAGTGATCGACATGGGCTTCAACGCCGTCGGGAACCAGGGATTCGAGGGAGTGGTCGAACTGTTTCTTGACCTCGTCGAGGTCATTCCGGATAGCGATCTGCCTCCAGCGAAGAGCCTCTTGGCCGGTCATTGAAAAGCGGAGGACTCCGGTGATGGAGCCGTGGTCGTCGAAGGTAATGTCGCCGGTGCGGACGGTTTTGTTGTCGGTGTAAGCCTGCTCCGGAGTCTCGGTGACGCCTTGCTCGCCCGCATTTTGACGGACGCCCTTCGCGCTGGAGTGTCTCCAATTCACGGTTTGGAAGGGGCACATCTTTTCACCGGGATCGAGAAGGATCTCTTTGCCGCCGGTGTTGAGGATGACAATATCGTCGTCGAACTGCTTGAAGTTAAGGTAGCTGATATCGAATAAATGGCGGCTGCGATCGGCTACTTTCATGTCGTAGGCGGTGAGCCCGGCGGCGCGCAGCATAGCCAGGTAGAGCAGTGCGATGTCGTTGCTGTCGCCGCTCTTTTGCACCCAGGTATCCTCGGCACGCCTGGCGACCTTCTGATGGAGACGCTTGAGTTCAGCTTGATTCTTTTGACGCGAGAAATCGGTATTGTCGAGCGCCTGGACGGCTTGATAGAGCTTTCTGGCTTTGTCGATGTCGCTGTCTGTGGGAGCGATCAGACCTGCGACAGCTTCCCGAATGGATTTGTTGGGTTCGGCGAAGTGATCGACTTCTTTTGACCAGCGCTTGGCTCTATCTATCCAGAAGTTTTGGGAGCTGTTGGCGTTCTTGTAATAGAACTGCACGCGATAGAGCAGGCTCTCGATGGGCGGCATGAATTCTTCGTTGGGGGTGGCTGGAATGTCGGTCAACTCGAGGCGGTAGGTACCGGCGATGTCGGGCTTGATCGCAGTGTTGTTGGGCAGGATGGACCACCAGATGAGGGAGTTGAGCGGGTCGCCCGTCTCAGAATCGACCAGGAAGTGGCCTGTTCCTTCCATGATTCCAGTCAGGAATGCCTTGAAGGGCTTGAAGAAGAAGCGCTCGTGATGAACGAAGTAGGGGCGCTGAACCTCCCAGATAGGCTCTGAGGAACGATATTCCTCGAAGGAGAGCCGGTAGTGATATTCGAGGATGCTGCCGACCTCGACGCTGGGCAAGGTGAAGACCATGCGATTGATCTGCCAATCGTAACCTTGTTTGGACTTTGACTTGGAGGTGAGCAGGTCTTCGGGTTTGCCGAGGAGCGGAATGACCGTTCCGTCGGAGTGGATGGTGCGGGCCTCAATGCCCTCGACTTTGGTTGCGCCGTGCAGATAAGGAATCTCGACGGTCGCCAGTTCCTTGCCCTTCTCCTGAAGCACCTTGATGCGCGCGTAGAAGTTCTGGACGTGGAGCGGATCGTCGTAAGTCTCCACGATGTCGAGGTAGACGGCGGCGGCTCCCGGAGCTTTGGGGTCGGCTGTCATCTTGAGCTCTTCCTGGGTTGGCTCTTTGAACTGGGCGTGAAGCAGAGTTGGAGAGACCAAAAAGAGAATCAGAAAGGCGGCAATGTTCGACAGACGAAGCGCCGCGCACTGGCGGGCGGTCGACGGGGGACGGGTGCAGGGCGCGGGGGAGAACATCAGTTGCCTTTCGGTGCTGCGGGTGCTGTGGTGAGTACGAGTTGCTGCTGGTCGGCTGCGGCTATCTTCTGATAGAAGCTGCGGAGGTCCTGGTACTCCTCGGGCTTGGCGATGGTGAAGGCGCGGGAGAGCTGGCGGGCGATGGTGACTTGACCTTGGGCTGTAACCACTTTAGTGGCGTAGACGGCATGTTGGGGCCAAGAGACTTTGTTGTCCTGGGGCGTGCCCTCGACGGTGAGGCCTGCGGGCAGGTGATAGACGATCTGGTCGCCGATCTGCTGGTCGTAGTGCATGTCGACGGGTTCGAGACGCTTCTCCTGATTGACAAAGGGATGGCTTCCACGGGTCTCGAAGAAGAAGCCGGGGATGAGAAGACGCTTGGAGGTTGCGCTGCCGAGATTGCCGTGGACGTTGATGACGGCGACGAGATTGACATAGGGATCGTCGAGGCCGAGGAAATGATCGAGATGAGCTTCGATGCCTTCTGGAACCTGCGATTCGAGGGAATGATCGAACTGTTTCTTGACCTCGTCGAGGTCGTTGCGAAGAGAGGTCTGACGCCAGCGTAGGGCTTCCTGGCCGGTCATTACGAAGCGGAGAGTGCCGGTGATGGCGCCTTGCGCGTCAAGGGTGATGTCGCCGGTACGGACCGTCTTGTTATCGGGGTAAACCTGCCCCGGCGAAGTGGCCATGAACTTATCGCCAGCGCCCTGGCGAAGGCCTGAAGCCAGAGAATGCCTCCAGCTTACCGTCTTGAAGGGGCACATTTTTTCGCCGGGATCGAGCCCGATCTCATTGCCGCCTGTGTTGAGAAGCACAATGGTGTCATCGAGCTGGTACGGATTCATGTAGGTGGGATCAAAGATGCCTTGCTCGCGATTGACGACCTTCATGGCGTCTGCGTTGAGGCCGGCGGCGCGCAACATAGTCAGGTAGAGCAATGCAATATCTTCGCTGGAGCCGCTCTTTTGTTCCCAGGTGTCCTGAGCGTGCTTGGCGGTTTTGATTTTGAGCTGCTTGAGCTCGGATTCGGTTTTCTTGCGGGAGTAGTCGGTGTTATCGAGGGCCTGAACGGCGACGTAGAGTTTTTTGGCTTTGTCGAGCTCGCTGTCGGTGGGGGCGACCAGTCCGGCGACGATGTCCTTGATAGTTTTGGAGGTTTCGGCAAAGTGATCCACATCTTTTGACCAGAGCTTGGTCTCGGCGCTCCAGAAGTTGGCGACGCTGTTTTCGCTCTTGTAGTAGAACTCGACCTTATAAAGGAAACTCTTGATGGGAGGCATCCATTCCTCGTCTGGAGTCGGAGGAATATCGGTGATATCGACGCCATAATGTCCTCCAGCGTCGTTCTTTACAGTCACACCGGGGGGAAGCTTTGCCCACCAGAGGAGGTGGTTGAGCACGCGCCCGCGTTCATCCGTCAGAGTCGAATATATGCTGGTCACATTCTGGGCACCGGGCAGGAAGGCCTTGTAGGGAGTAAAGAGGTAATGCGCCTTGTGGACGAAGTAAGGCCTCTGCACTTCCCATGTCGGGGAGGAGTATACGTTGTCGTCATACTCCAATTGATAGTGATATTCGAGGATGCTGCCAACCTCGACACTGGGGAGGGTAAAGACCTTGCGGTTGACCTGCGTTGACTCGCCATTTCGGTCTTTCGTCTTGAAGGCCAACAGATCTTCAGGCTTGCCGACGAGGGGAATCACGGTGCCGTCGGAGTGAATGGTGCGGGCTTTGATGTCGGCGATCTTGAAGTTACCGTGCAGGTAGGGGATTTCGACGGTGGCCAGTTCCTTGCCCTTCTCGGCGAGTACTTTGATGCGCGCGTAGAAGCTTTGGTAGTGGTTCGGATCGTTGTCGATCTCTTCGACGTTGAGGTAGACGGCGGATGCGCCGGGGGCCTTGGGGTCGGCGGTCATCTTGAGCTCTTCTTGAGTTGGCTCCTGGAACTGGGCGCGAAGAAAGGCTGGTGATGCGATGGCGATCAACAGGGCAAGTGTGCGGACGAAGCGGGAGGTGCGCATAGTTCTTCCTTGGCGTGCAGACGGATAGAAGCCCGTAGCGAGGGTGTGGATTTAATGCAGCGATTTTACATCCAGGAAATTTTGGCGTCGAGGGGGGCGTCTTATCAGCAACTCAACGAGTCAGCAGGCCGGCGAGTTAGAGGCTTGGGGAATCAGCGAGTTGGCTGGTTTTGAGCAGGGTGGAGACGAGGGAGATGGGAAGGCCGACGACGTTGAAGTAACAGCCCTCGATGCGGGGAATCCAACGGGCGGCGCGGCCTTGGATGGCGTAGGCTCCGGCCTTGTCCATAGGCTCACGGGTGGCGACGTAGTCGGCGATCTCCTGGTCGGATAATTCGAGGAATTGGACGGTGGTGACTTCGGCGGCGGATTCGATGCGATGGGCGGAGACGAGGGCGATGCCGGTGATGACACGATGGGTGCGGCCGGAGAGGAGACGCAACATGCGGGCGGCGTCGGCGGGGCTTTCTGGTTTGCCGAGGATATGGTTGTCGAGGGTGACTGTTGTGTCGGCGCCGAGCACTTGCAGTGCGGCAGATGGCGCTTGCGCGCCATGGGGTTCGTGGCTTCCCACCCTTTCGCCAGAAAAAAGGCGAAAGGATGGGGCACCAAGGATCTCGTTGTAAACGGCTTGGGCTTTTTCGCGGGCGAGGCGGGTGACGTAGGCGATGGGGTCTTCGTTAGGGTAGGGGTCTT
>Ga0302323_100000048_pt1 | contig 70753 bp, 56 predicted proteins | sample Fen_T0_3_FD_201950 | JGI IMG/M metagenome (GOLD analysis project Ga0302323, IMG submission 201950) | Peat permafrost microbial communities from Stordalen Mire near Abisko, Sweden - Fen_T0_3 | ecosystem: Environmental > Terrestrial > Soil > Wetlands > Permafrost | place: Sweden: Abisko...
AACGCCGCTGTGTGGTTCCTGCGGGGACGTCTGCTCATCCGTTCTCCTCTTCTCAGCCATCTTAAGGCCGCGAGCGAGCAGAACTTCCACTTATGCCCCTGTCCGAATTTGCGGTACCGGCTCTGATACCCTCTGGTCCTTTTTCATTTTGAATGCCATTTGGGAGCCTGTTTTGGAACTGGACTACTTCATCGTCGATGTCTTCACCGATACTGTGCTCACGGGCAACCCGCTAGCCGTGGTCATGAACACCTGCGGCCTGTCGACCGAACGGATGCAGGCCATCGCGCGCGAGTTCAATCTCTCTGAGACTTCGTTTATCGAGCGAAGGCCGGCGGAGGTGGAGCGAGCCGAGGGCGTGCGTGTGCGCATCTTCACCACGCAGGAGGAGCTGAACTTCGCCGGCCATCCCACTCTGGGAACGGCCAGCGTGCTGAAGCTACAGGCACCAGAGACGCTGGTGGGCGAGAGCGTGACGCTGGCGCTCAACGTGGGTGCTGTGCCGGTGCAGTTCGCGAATGCGCCGGAAAGCGCCGGGGGCCTCTTCGGCGAGATGACGCAGCGGGATCCGGAGTTTGGCGAAGAACTCGATCCGCGGGAGGTAGCCCGGCTCATCGGTCTCGAAGTAGATGACCTGGACCCTGCATTGCCACCGCAGATCGTCTCCACAGGCACGGCCTTCGCGATCGTGGTCTTGCGTTCATCCGAACCGCTGGCGCGGCTCAGAGTGAACCAGCAGGAGGCTACTCCGTGGCTGCGGGAGCGCGGCGCGCGCTGGTTCTATCTCCTCGGACCAATTGGAGAGCAGGCTGGCAGCCAACAGCCGGAGTGGCGCGCACGCATGCAATTTTATGGCGGTGAAGATCCGGCGACCGGTTCGGCTGCCGGCTGCGCGATCAGCTATCTGGTCCAACGCGGAGCCGTGGCTTCAGACCAGAGAATTCACGTGCGCCAAGGTGTGGAGATCGGTCGGAGGAGCGATTTGTATCTTTCCGCACACGCAGATTCGGCGAGGACCACGGATGTGCGTGTAGCAGGCAGCACAGTTCTTGTAGCAAAGGGGCGTCTTTTCCTGCCGTAATACACACGCGATTCACAGGAAATCATCGGCGCAAGTTGAAGCTGGCGTTAGGTGTAGCAAGTTTTCATCTGTTTCTAAAGAATTTTCACATGAAGATTCGCTTCTTTTTCCCCTCTTTTCAGCGGCTACGATTCCTCGTACTCTTGGCTTTCATTGATGGAATTTAACCGGCTCCGTAGCCGGTCTTCACCCAGGTTTCCAACGCAACTCTGACCTCAACTAAAGCTCACCTCCTGCACATCGGGGACTGGATGCACTCTTCCGCGAACTCGGCACGAGCTTTGTGCCGGCGAATCGCGGAGAACGCTCCAGGCGTCACATCGATCAGGAAATGGCGGGTTTGTGTCCGGTTGTGTCCCTTGGAGATTCATCACGCCAGCCTGCCCCAAGAGCAGGCGAGGGCGAAGTAGTTCACATTTGGCGGCTAAGAAATCTGCATCAAGGAGCGAGTTCCAAGATCATGCGACCCAAGAAAGTTATTCTCTGCGTAGACGACAACGAACAAGAGCTTTCCGTACTCAAGTTCATGCTTGCCACCAATGGATACCGTGTAGTCTCGGCCACCAACGGCCAGGAGGCAATCGATATCTTTGCCGAAATCCAGGTGGACCTGGTGCTGGCCGACCATGCCATGCCGCAGATGAATGGCTGCCAACTGGTGGAGCGGCTGAAACAGATCGCATCGCATGTGCCCATGATCCTGCTGGGCGACCCGCAAAAGATGGCCGGCGAGATGCACGCCGCCGATGCCGTGCTGGCAAAAAAGAACTGCTCCTCCCAGGAACTGCTCGAACGCATCAAGGTCATGAGCGCCCGCAAGCGCGGTCCCCGCAAGGGTTCGCAGCGGATGGCTCCCGTCGTGGAGCTGGCCGTGGCGTCGTAAGAGCAGGGATCAGAGAACAGCGAACAGAGATCAACATCAGATGTGCGGGGATGCTCGCGGGTGCTTCCATTGTTGGAAGCACCCAGGGAGCTCATCTTCGATTCACTTGAGCAAGCTGGGAATCATAAGGCCGATCTCTGCCTCCTGTTCCCTGTCCACTGTCCCTTGTCCCCCGCTTTTCCCCTCTTTGCTCAAAACTCTTGACGACGCCGCTACCGGGTGGAATACTCGCCAACTGTACCCGGTATGGAGGTTTTTTCCCTGCCAGCCGGGGGGTTGGCCTTTTATGGACCTGATCGTGGTTCGTCTTCTTTTTGTGGCCCTTCTTGCCGGGGTCTGTTTCTTTCTTCATCCATTCGGCCTGGTGGGATGGATGCCTGCGGCTGCGGGCGCCTGTGCGGCCTGCGCGGTGATCGTCTTTGAGTTTCGAGTACGTGCTCTGACGCTGCGGCGGCTGGTCGGCGCCGTTGCCGGCAGCGTGCTGGGCATTCTAGGTGCTGCTCTCTTCTGCCTGGTGCTGCGCGGCGCACTTGTGCCGGGCGCTACCTCGTCGGTACTCCAAATCTTCGTTCTGCTGCTGATGACCTATGTCGGGCTGCTGGTGGGAGCCAACAAGGGCGATCTGCTCAATCCGGCGGCGCTGGGCACGGTTTTCGCTGCGGACCGGTCCGTGCATCGCAGCGCCAAGGTGCTCGATACCAGCGTGATCATCGACGGCCGTATCGCCGACATCGCTGAGGCTGGTTTTATCGACGGCATGATGGTGGTGCCGGAGTTTGTGCTGCGCGAGTTGCAGACGGTGGCCGACTCGACCGACAGCTCCAAGCGCCAGCGAGGCCGCCGCGGCCTGGACATGCTGCAGCGCATGCAGTCGAACGACAACATCCAGGTGCAGATCGTCACCGACGACTTCCCTTCCATCCGCGAGGTGGATCTGAAGCTGCTCGAGCTGGCCAAGAAGTGGGAGGCCAAGGTCGTCACCAACGACTTCAACCTGAACAAGGTGGCCCATCTGCATCACGTTGAAGTGCTCAACATCAACGACCTCGCCAATGCTCTCAAGCCCGTCGTGCTGCCCGGCGAAAAGATGACCGTGCTCATTTTGAAAGAGGGCAAGGAGTTCAACCAAGGCGTCGGCTATTTGGACGACGGCACCATGGTGGTGGTCGATCACGCGCGCAAGCTGATTGGCCGGGCGGTGGAAATTACCGTGACCAGCGTGCTGCAAACTGCCAGCGGCAAGATGATCTTTGGCAAGCTCGACGAGAACGGCAAAGGCAGCGATCCAGCAAGGCCAGGGCCGGTCGAGATTGTGCGCTAAGTACCTATGGTCCATCCAGTCGCCTTCGGCTGGATGGACACGAAGAATTTGGCGTGCTGCTATTCAAGCCGCAGCGTGAGCCGCCGCTTCACTTCAGGCCACTCCGCCGCAACGATGGAATAGCGTGCTGAATCGCGAGCGATGAAATCGGCGGCCATGCGGTGGGCGCGAAGAATCCCTTCGAACTTCCCGCCGATCCGCTCGATTGCAGTGCGCGAACGCTCATTGCGCACGTCGGTGTGCAGGCAGACGCGGAGCGCGTGCCAGACCTCAAAAGCATAAGTCAACATGAGCAGCTTGGCTTCCGTATTGGCAGCTGTTCGGATGGCCTCGCGACTCAACCATGTGTAACCAAGTTCGCATGTGTCCGGCTCGCTGCGCCCATGGCGGGCATGACCCAGCGGCCAGGCCCACCGTTCAAGATCGAAGAAGCGAGTGGAGCCGAGGACCGTGCCGTCACTGACGCGAACAATGGCAAATGGGCACGCATTTCCAGCCTCTCGCGAAGCGATCGCTGTCTCAATGTAGGCCTTGGCCTGGGCTCCGCCTTGAGGAATCGGACTCCACTGGTAGAGCGAAGGATCAATGGCCGCGGCGACCACCAGACCATCGAGATGGCCGGCTTCGAGTGCTTCGAGGCGAACGTGCTTGCCGGTAAGAGCAAGGGAATCCATCGTCATGGCTCCGGTGGACGTGTACAAGTTGGCGCTTAGTACTTGGGCACGCTGGGGTCGATCTCTTCGCTCCAGGCGTGGATGCCGCCGGCGAGGTTGACGACCTGAGGGTAGCCGGATTGCTTCAAGAATTCAGCAATTCGCTGGCTCCGCACGCCCGCGTGGCAATGGACAATCACCTCACGGTCGCGGTCGATCTCGGCCAGCCTCTGCGGAACCTCATTCTGCGGAATCAGCTTTCCGCCGATCTGCGCCAGCTTGTTCTCCCATGGTTCGCGCACGTCGAGAATGTACACGTCCTCGCCGGCATCGATGCGGCGCTTCAGCTCTTTCACACTCATCTGCGGAATTCCGTTGATCAAAGTCCTCTCCTTGGCTCAGGCTGCAAGGCAACCTCACCTATTCAAGATGCGAACGGCGACCCATTGGAAGCAAAGAATACGAGTCTTTTCTATTTATCCCATCGCAGCAAGCACGGCGTCGGCAAACTCGCTTGTACCGGCCGTACCGCCCACGTCGCGAGTAAGCGTCTTGCGCTCGGCATAGACCGTCTCCACCGCCTTTTGCACCCTGTCTGCTGCCGCGGCCTCGTCGAGATGCCGCAGCATCAGCACTGCGGATTGCAAGAGCGCCGTGGGGTTGGCGATGTCCTTGCCCGCAATGTCAGGCGCCGAGCCGTGCACCGCCTCGAAGATCGCGCAATCCAGGCCGAGATTCGCGCCCGGCACAAGGCCGAGGCCGCCCACAAGCCCCGCGCAGAGATCGCTCACAATGTCGCCATAGAGGTTTTCGAGCAACAATGTGTCGTACTGCCAGGGATTCATCACCAGTTGCATGCAGGTATTGTCGATCAGGTGTTCGGCATAAGCCACGTCTGGAAAGCCCTCTGCTACCTTGCGCGCGCAGCGCAAGAACAGGCCATCGGAGAGCTTCATGATGTTGGCCTTGTGAACGGAGTGAATCTTCTTGCGCCCATGCTTGCGCGCGTACTCGAAGGCAAACTTGGCGATGCGGGTCGAGCCTTTTTCGGTGATCACCTTGATGCTTTCGACCACGCCGGGCACCACTTCGTGCTCAAGACCGACGTACTCGCCTTCGGTGTTTTCACGCACGATGATCAGATCCACGCCGGGCCATTTTGTTTCGAGGCCGGGAAGATTCCTGACGGGCCGGAAGTTGGCGAAGAGGTCAAATCTCTTCCTCAAGGTCACGTTGATACTCTTGAAGCCACCGCCGATGGGCGTCGTGACCGGCCCCTTCAAGGCAACGCCATTGCGCTCAATGGATTGATAGAGCGCGACGGGAATATATTCGCCGAAGATCTCGAAGGCCTCGGCGCCTGCCGCGAAGCGCTCCCACTCGAAGCGAACGCCTGTGGCCTCAAGAATGCGAAGGACGGCCTGTGTCACCTCCGGGCCAATACCGTCGCCCGGAATCAGCGTTACCTTGTGCGTCTTTGCCTCGGACATCGGTCTCCTTCTTCAGTTCACTGTGCTACTTCTTCCCCTTGGCTGCACGGCCGCCCAGCAGCCCTTCCAGTTCTTCCTTGAACTCGCGCACGTCTTTGAAGTCCCGGTAGACCGAGGCGAAGCGAATGTAGGCGACCGTATCCAGTCCCTTGAGTTGACGCATGATCAACTCGCCGATCTCTGAAGTGGTCCGCTCCCGCTCGGGCGCGTCGACAAGAAAGGCCTCAGCGGCATCCACGATCATTTCCAGGTTTTTCAAAGGCACAGGACGCTTTTCGCAGGCCCGCAACAGGCCGCTCAGAACTTTTTGCCGGTCAAAGCGCTCGCGGCGGCCGTCTTTCTTGACCACCATGTAAGGAATTTCGTCGATTCGCTCATAGGTAGTGAAGCGGCGATTGCACCGCTCGCACTCCCGCCGCCGCCGGATGGAGTCGGCATCTTTGCTCTCGCGCGAGTCCACCACACGGTCCTGCCCAAAGCCACAATAAGGACACTTCATACAAGGGCGATTCTACGGCATGGAAGGGCCAGGGAACAGGGACCAGGAGTCTGGGATCAAGAAAATGCAGCACCATGGAGGATAAATCAGTGCTATTCTGCTTTCGGAGCGGTCAAAGTGAGCCCAATTCAGGCAAATCTCGAAGAGATCGCTCGTGTTTGCAGGCGCTATCAGGTACGCCGCCTGGCGGCCTTTGGCTCGATCTTGCGCGAGGACTTCGAACCGTTGCGCAGCGATGCGGATTTTCTGGTTGAGTTTGAACCGGTTCCGGTGGCGCTCAGGATGCAAAACTACCTTGCGTTGCGCGAGGCGCTTGCCGCGTTGCTCTCTCGCCCGGTGGACCTCGTCGAGGACGGCGCGATTCGCAATCCATATATTCTCCAGAACGTCGCCGAACAGCAGCAAGTCATCTATGCAGCGTGACGCGAAGGCCTACCTGTGGGACATTGCGGATGCGGCCGCGAGCATCTGCGCCTTCACATCCGGCAAGGACTTGAACGCCTATCAACAGGATGAGTTGTTGCGGGCAGCGGTCGAGCGCAAGTTCGGGATCATCGGAGAGGCGCTCTCACAGTTACTGCGCAGTTTTCCACTATACCGCGACAAGATCACGATGATTGGCGACATCGTTGCCTTTCGCAACCAAATCGTCCACGGTTATGCAACGATTCGGGACGACATGGTGTGGGAGATCGTCCAAGTCTATCTACCCCAACTCCACCAGGAAGTAACTGCGTTGCTCGATGAACCGAAGATTTCAGATTAAGCGGTTGATCTCTGGTCCTCAATCTCTGCTTTTAGTCGAAGACGACCGTCTTGTTCCCGTAGCATAGGATGCGACGGTCGAGATGCCAGCGGACAGCGCGCGACAGAACGATGCGCTCGAGATCGCGGCCCCTCGCAACAAGATCTTCCACCTGGTCACGGTGCGAGATGCGGGCCACGTCCTGCTCGATGATCGGGCCGTCGTCGAGAACTTCAGTGACATAGTGGCTGGTGGCGCCGATCAGCTTGACGCCGCGTGCATGCGCGGCATGGTAGGGCTTGGCCCCGGTAAAGGCTGGCAAAAACGAGTGGTGCACGTTGATAATCGCGTCGGGGTAGTGGGCGATAAAGTCCGGCGAAAGGATCTGCATGTAACGCGCCAGCACGACCAGTTCGACATCGTGCTGCGAGATCACTTCAAGCTGCCGCCGCTCAGCCTCGGCGCGTGTCGCCGCCGTCACCGGGATGTACTCGAAGGGTATGCCGTAGAAAGCGGCAAGATTCTCGACATCGCGGTGATTGGAGACGATTACCGCGATCTCGCACTTCAGTTCTTTCGTTCGCCAGCGGTGCAGCAGGTCGGCCATGCAGTGCAGATATTGCGAACAGAAGAGCGCCACGCGCGGCAAACGGGCCGTCGAGGTGAGCTGCCAGCGCATGTCCAACTCGGCGGCCATTGGCGCGAAGACAGTCTTGAATGCCTCAAGATCGAATGGCTTCGGATTGGCTCCCAGGGTTGTTGAGTCGCCGTTCGCTCCGTTCAGCGCCCACTCGACCCGCATGAAGAAGAGGCCCAGTTCGTGGTCCTGGTGCTGGTCGGCGTGGAGAATGTTAGCGCCATGCTCATAGAGCATCGTGGAGACGCGCGAGATAAGGCCTCTCCGGTCCGGGCAATCGATGAGCAAAACGGCGGATTCTTTCATGCTTTCCTCATTTTAATTCACCACTGGCTTTAGGACAGACGGACAACATCCGGATCGCGATGTAAACAAACGGGAAATTTGCCGATACTATGGATTGATGGACCAACGAGCCATTGTGCGAACGCTCGCTGCAATTCTGCTCACGTGCGGAGCATTGCAAGCGCAGGAGTATAGCTTTCGCAATTATGGCAGCGCTGAGGGTCTGAATGACCTCTCGGTGCGAGCAATCTACCAAGACCGCGTCGGGTTTCTGTGGGTGGCTACGCTCAACGGATTCTTCCGCTACGACGGGGAGCGATTTGAGGCCTTCGGGGTTGCTCAGGGAGTCCCATCCAGCCCGAATACCGCGTTCGGAGACGCTCCCGATGGCTCTTTGCTTGCGTTGGGGGCCTACGGCCTTATCCGTTTTAGGGGCAACCGCTTCGAGGCAGTTCAAGGCCCTTTCAACAATACTTATGGCGCGATTGGAATCCAGGCAGATGGGAAGGGGCACACCTTCATCGGCACTGACGTAGGCCTGATAGAGCTTTCCACCAAACCTGGAACAGATGGATTTGCGCTACGCATTCTCCCTCAGACAGCGGGCAGCTCCGGGGCCGCCGCGGAAGGCGTATTGGTGGATGGGGAGACCGTCTGGTACGGATGCGGACTCGAGCTGTGCCGCATGGAAAAGAGCGGCACCCAAGTCTACGGGCGCGAAAGCGGGCTTCCTGCTCATCCCGTGGTGGCGATCCTGAAGGATCATGCAGGCAATCTCTGGGTGCGATTGAGGGATGTGGGTGAACTGGTGCTGCCCATCGGCCAGAAACAGTTCCGAAGGCCGGATTTTCTGCGGCCAGGCCAGATCCTAACCAGCATTCCGGCTATCGATGCGGATGGGCGGGTTCTGATGCCGATGCCCGATGGACTGTTGATTGGAGCAGAGCGTAATTGGCAGACGATTGACCATACTGCGGGGCTGCGAGGAGTGGCATATACAGCCTTCGAAGACCGCCAGCATTCTCTATGGGTCGGAATGGAAGGCCGAGGGCTGGTGCAGTGGCGCGGCTACCGGGAATGGGAGAACTACTCGACGACCAGCGGGCTGGCGAACGAGGCAGTATACGAGATACTGCCCCAGCCAGGCGGACCCATCTGGGCGGGCACCGAAGGAGGGTTGCTGCGCGGCGAGCGACAGAGTATCGGCATCCGGTGGAAGGTTGTTGCGGGACTGGAGGGAGTTCCGATTCATTCCGTGCGCACGGCGAGTAAAGGAACTTTGTGGTTGAGCACCAAGACACGCGGCGTTGCGCGGCTCGATGTGAACAGCGGCAAAGTGGAGTGGTTCGGCGAGGCGCAAGGCTTGAACAAAGCGGTCTTTGTGCTGCGCTTCGATCGCCAGCAACGGCTGTGGGCGGGAACAGATGCGGGACTCTTTATGGCCGAGGCGCCTTATGAGAAATTCACTCGTGTCTCCGAACTCCCCGTGACACGCTTCTGGACGATCGCGGAAAGCAGCGATGGCACACTCTGGGCTGGTGGAAAAAGCGGGCTTTTCTCGTTCATCGGCGGTCACTGGAAAAATTACACGGAAAGCGATCCGAGCAAGCGGCAAGTGCTTACGCTAGGCGCGGGCGCAAACGGGACGATGTGGGTTGGGTATCGCTTGACCAACGAGATCGATCGCATTCATCTGCGGCCGGGTGGAATGGATATCGAAAAAAACGTCCAAAGGCCAGACTCGAATGAAATTGTGTATTTCATGGAATCCGATACGCAGGGGCGCATGTGGGTGGGAACCGATCATGGCGCGGAAGTGTGGGATGGCAAGCGCTGGAGCCACTATGTAATGAGCGACGGATTGGTCTGGAACAATTGCAATCCGAATGCCTTTGCCGCAGAGCCGGATGGCACGATATGGATCGGAACCAGCGGCGGTCTGTCACGTTTCAAGCCGCGCCCGCGCTACAGTCTGGATACACCGATTGAGGTTGTATTTACCAAGCTGGAAATGGGCGGAGCGGACGTTTCCGGCCAGAGCAATCCATCGTTCGAGATGCACACAAACTCTCTCGTGGCGCGCTACTCGGCACTGAACGCGATCCGCGCGAACGCGGTGATCTTTCGTTACCAACTGGAAGGAGCCAACTCCGCCTGGACCGAGACTACCCAGCGGGAACTGCGGCTTGCCCGGCTAGCACCTGGCGATTACAAGCTGGAGATCGAAGCGCAGGATGGCGATGGCGTATGGCGCGCGCACCGGGCGGAGTTCGCCTTCAGTATTCTTACGCCCTGGTATCGGACTTGGTGGTTTTTCGCTCTGTGCGTGCTGATTCCTCTCTGCGCTACCGGTTTCTTCTACCGAATTCGGATGGCTGCGGCACGAGCGAGAGAGCATGATCTTCAATTGTTGGTTGATGCGCAGAAGACGATCGAAAATCTTGCTTTCTATGACCCATTGACCGAACTTCCCAATCGCCGGATGCTGTTGGACCGCCTGCGCCAGACCCTGGCAATCAGCGCTCGAACCGGCCGGTTGAGAGCATTGCTGTTTGTCGACCTTGACAAGTTCAAATCGCTGAACGATTCCTTGGGCCATCAGGCGGGCGACCAACTGCTTCAGGAGACCGCGCGGCGGCTGACCGCCACGGTACGAAGTAGCGATACCGTGGCTCGACTGGGCGGGGATGAGTTTGTGGTGATTCTGGAAGAGCTGAGCGCGCTCAGCGAGGAGGCAGCGGCACATGCGGAGACAATTGCTGCCAAGATGCTTGCCGTCACCAGCCAGCCCTATTTGCTTGCCGATCACGAGTGCCTCATTACTTCGAGCATCGGGATCACGGTCTTTGGAGTTCAGCCCTTGAGCACAGAAGAGGTTTTGCACCAAGCCGACACCGCCATGTATCAAGCCAAAGCTAAAGGCGGAAACACAGCGCGATTGTTCGCACCGGAGTTGCAGGCTGCAGTGTCAAGCCCACTCGGACCTGACACAGGATCTGCCCGGAGTGATCAAGCACGATGAAGGGCGCCAGCATCCGTGAAAATCCTGCAACGATTGGCAAGCTCATCCTACAGGCTCTAGATTTCATGAGACCCACAAGCCTGCCGAAGAATGCCAACCATAAGTCAAATTCGGGGAGGTTGCATGAATCGTATTGAAAAGGCCACGCCTTTGAGCAGTTGATGCCGAGCGCAGATGCCGGGGAATCCGCCTTACTTCATTCGCTTTCTCAGCACCCAGGTCGTCATGCAGCGAAAGTCCTGCACAATCGTCGTCTTGAGAGGATCGACAAGCACCGCATTCATCTCTTCGGTCAGGTCGAGCAGCATCTCTTCGTCGACCAGAAACCACCTGGAGCCGTCGCCCACCACAAAGATGTTCGCGCCGACCCGCTCGAAGTCCATGCCAATTCTGGAGCCCAGCCGGCAGAAGAGCATGCCGCCAGGCTTTAACACCCGCCAGAGTTCGGCCAGCATGGCGCAGAAATGCTCTTCGTCGCGCGCAAAATGAAGGACCGAGTTGCAAATCACTACATCGGCCAATCCGTCTGGGAAGGGCATCTGTTCAATCAGACCGACTTGAAAGTGATCCGCGGGCAAGCCGGTCACGAGCGATGCAGATAGCTGACGAAGATGTTCGATAGCGTCGGCAGACTCGTCGATCGCATAGACCTCGCAGCCCTCGCGCAAGAGATGCACCAGGTTCCTTCCATATCCACAACCGGCGTCGAGAACGCACATGCCAGCTGCAATGTTTCCTCGCAGGATCTGATCGAAGACGTAGATATCGATCTGCCCAAATTGCTCTTGCACGCTTAACCGCACTTGTCACCGTCCCCGCACCGCGCGGTTCCAATGTAGCAGGCGATCACAGCAAGACGCCATGGACGGCGAGTGCTGGACGAGGTTCTGGGCCCTGGAAATTCGCGTTGACGCGGATGAGTCACCCACTGATACGGCCAAAAAAATCGCCGGAGCAAGGTCCGCCCCGGCGATGCGCGTGCAACGCAATGAAGTCTTTGCCTCGCCTCGAAGCGGGGATTACGGAGAGATACTGGCCCGCGCTTCTTTCTAGCGCGGGACGAGCCGAAGGCGGCTGCCCCACCGCAGGTGGCGAAGGCGGCTGCCCCACCGCAGGTGGCGAAGGCGGCTGCCCACTGCAGGTGGGGTTAGGCGGCGGTCTCGGTGCGAACTGCGAAGGGCGTGCTCAATTGCTGGCGAAGGTTTCCGGCAAGGTCGGCCACCACGCGCATCTTTTCGGCGACGGGCGCGGGCACTTCGCTGCCACTGAGAGCCAACTGCGAGTGCAGCAACAATCCGGCGACGGTGGACTTGAGTTCAGCTTCGATGGCGGCGGCGGCGGCTCGCCGGGCAAGGGATTGTTCGCGCTCGCGGCGGTGCAGGGCGGCGCGGATCTCGCGCACCAGCCTCGAAGCCCCGGAGAGTGCAAAGTTGATCTGGAGCGGAATGGCCAGGCCGGCGTGCTCGCAGATCGCCTCGGCCGCTGCCGGGTCGCACTCAGCCATCGTCTCGTCCACCACAATGGCCAGATACTCGCGGCGGCGCAGCGCAGCAAGTGCTGCCTTGCGGCCCTCGGCCACCTCGATATCCATGCCCAGTTGCGCACCCACGACTGCGGCGCAGTTACGAGCTCCTTCGATTCCGGTCACGATCAGAATGCTCATTTGCAGCTCCTCGACAGCTCTCCCGGCCAGCCTGTGGCCGGAGCTTGATTGGGCCCGCATGGTTTTGCTTTCCGCGGGGCCGTTAAATTTTCCCGTAATTGTCCTATCGGCGCGATGGGTTCCGGCTTGAGCCGAAACAGGTCATTCTTCCCGAAGCGGGTCGGCGATGCCGTACTCCTTGAGCTTGCGGTAGAGAGTGGTCTTGCCGATGCCCAAGAGTTTCGCGGCCTGTAGCTTGTCGCCGTTCAAGGTGCGAATGGCTCCCAGGATGGCCTGGCGTTCGAGATCAGCCAGAGTGGTCAACTGTGGCTGAGGGCTCTCGGCGGTGGGTTCGCCGGCAACGACCGAGCGGCGCGCCTCAAGACCCTGCTGCTGAAGAGTCGTGGGCAGGTCGCCCAGGTGCAGAACCGGGCCGGAAGACAAGGCGCAGGCTCGTTCGATGGAGTTTTCAAGCTCCCGCACATTGCCTGGCCAATCGTGGCGCATCATGGTGCGGAGCACTTCGTCGCTCAGGGTGAACTTGGTGCCTTGCTCGCGGCTGATGCGGTCAAGAAAATGCGCCGCCAGCAGCGGAATGTCTTCGCGGCGGTCGCACAGCGCGGGCAGGCGCAGGTTGACGACGTTGAGCCGGTAGAAGAGGTCCTTGCGGAAGCTGCCCTTCTCGACCATCGCCGCCAGATCGCGGTTGGTGGCAGCCACGATGCGCGCCTTGATGGGAACGCGGTGTGTCGCGCCAACCGGGCGGACTTCCTTCTCCTGCAACGCACGCAGCAGCTTGGCCTGCAGGTCGAGCGTGAGCTCGCCGATCTCATCAAGAAAGACCGTGCCGCCTTCGGCAGAGACCAGCAATCCATCTTTGGCTCGATTGGCTCCGGTGAAGGCTCCCTTAACATAGCCGAAGAGCTCGCTCTCGATTAGCGTCGGCACCAGCGATCCGCAATCGACCGGCAGGAAGGGCTTTTGCGAATTCGGCCCGTAGGCGTGGATGGTCCTCGCCACCAGTTCCTTGCCAGTGCCGCTCTCGCCGAGAATCAGGACAGGATGAGTGCTTTGAGCCACTTTGGAGAGGATGCGGTAGAGCTTTTCCATCTCGCCCGAGCGGCCGATCATGGCTCCCAGCCCCTGCGAGAGCCGGAGCCGCTCGCGCAACAGGCGGGTGGCGGTGTCGGTGACAAGGCTGGAAGCCGCACGATCAAGGACCGTCGAGAGCTCGTCCATGGCGAAGGGTTTGGCCAGATAATCCGAGGCTCCGCAGCGCATCGCCTCGACGGCGGCGTTGACAGATCCCGAGGCAGTCATGGCGATAATGGCGGTCTGCGGGTAGAGCAGCTTAACCTCGGAGATCAGCTCCAGACCTTGATTGCTTCCCGAGGGCAGGTTGATCAGCAGAATATCTGCCGTGCTGCCGCGCAGCATCGTGCGCGCCTGGCCCAGGTCAGCGGTGCTTTCGACCGCGTAGCCCAGGCTGGCGGCGATCTCGGCGCAGGCCGAGCGCATCGCCGCGTCGGCATCGACAACCAGCAGGTGCAGATGCACCGGCTGTTCCACGTGTTGGGGGATGAATTCCATGGCTCTTGCGTTCAGAACTGTTTCGAGCATTGTATTCGCCTCACGCGCAAATGGTTAAATCGGTGTATTGCCTTCCCGCGATTGCGGGGTTGGTCTGTGGGTCTTTCGCGGTTCGCCGCCGGCCGATCAGCGAGTGCGTACGGGCAACTCGATCTCGAAGCGCGCTCCGCCCAGGGCGCGGTTGGCGGCATGAATGCTGCCCCCGGCGGCCTCGACGATCGAGCGGGTGATCGAAAGCCCCAGCCCGCGATGAGAGGCAGGCCAGCCGCCGTGCCGCATGGCGCCGTTCGAGCGGGTGGTAAAGCCGGAGTCGAAGATCTTGTCCTGTGCCTTGCGCGGAATGCCCGGCCCGTTGTCCTCGACGGTAAGCAGCAGCGAACGCGTCGCGGTGCTCCACCCAGCCGACGCATCCCCAGCCACCGGAAGCTCGTGCAGACCCACCTGAATGCGTCCGCCATCCGGCATCGCTTCGGCGGCGTTTTTGACCAGGTTCACCAGAATCCGGGTCAGGTCTTCGCCGGTCAGCCGCACGGGCAATGCGCCGCCTTCGATGTCGGCGGTGACGGAGATCGACGGCCCGGCCAGTGCGGAGAGCAGATTGCGGCTGGCCAGCACCTCCGCGGCCAGGTTGTCGATCGGATTGGCAGGCATCAGCTCCCAGCGCCGGGCGTACTCCGGACGAGCGGCTACCGCCGGCTCGGCTGCGATCCGCGCCGCGCTGAAGCGGTCGGCCACCGGACCCATGCGAAGATCGAGGGCCAGCAGCTTCTCCACCAGACGGCGGCTGGCCGTGGCCACCAGCCGGAGCTCGTTGCCATAGTGATAAAAGGGAGCATTGAGCACGCCAGGCTCTTCCAGCAGATCGCAATAGAGCCCCAGCGCGGTGACCATATTGCGGGCGTCGTGGGCCACCTCGGCCAGGCTCTCGCCGCTGCTGCGCAGCTTCGCCAGCGTCTCGACGACCGCCTCGACCCGCTTGCGCTCGATCCCGGATACGCGGATGGGGTCCAATCCACCGTTCGCAACCGCCGCCTCTGCCAGGCCCGTTGCCGCCAGCCTGTTTGTCGTGAATCCCTCTGTCTGTCCTGTCTGTTCCTGCATGGCCGCTTCCTTTCTTATCAGAGATCAAAGATCAGGGGCAGGGGTCAGTCTCGAACTTACTCAGTTGCTGAGTGTCGCCTAGTCCCTATTCCCTAGTCCCTTGTTTAGCTCTTCCCGTTCTTGATCCTGCTTCGTGTCTTTGTCCTCTTCTAATACACGTAGCGTGCCAAACCAGAACAGTCCTGGTAAGTTCCTGATAAGGGAAGAGTTGAGTGTACGATTCCCGGACACTCAACCCGGAATAAGCCGGGAATCATTTCCCAAAACAGAACCAGACATCTGAGCACTGTGCATATAAGGTGTTTAGTTTCAATTATTTAGATTATGGTTCCTGTTTCGGGCGGAGTGATTGGCGGATTCCCGTTCTGGACTGGGCCGCCCGAGAAGGCTCCTGCCTCTCTGCCGAAGGCCGCTTCCCGTACAATTCCAGCATGAGTGTGACTTCGACTCCTTCTTTCTTTCGCCCTGGCGGCAGAACTCCCATCCAGCTTCGCCCGCTTGAGCTGACTCCCGGCTTTGTCCAGACCGCCGAGGGTTCCGTTTTGGTCTCCTTGGGCAACACGCGCGTACTAACCTGCGCCACTGTGGAACAGGGGGTTCCGGGCTGGCTGCGCAATTCGGGCCGCGGATGGGTCACGGCCGAATACTCGATGCTGCCGCGCGCCACGGTAACCCGAACCCCGCGCGAGAGCGAACGGGGCAAGATCGGCGGCCGGACGCACGAGATTCAGCGGCTGATCGGGCGGAGCCTGCGCTCTGTCGTGGATATGAAGGCGCTGGGCGAGCGGACGGTAATCCTGGACTGCGACGTGATCCAGGCCGATGGAGGCACACGCACGGCGGCGATTACCGGCGCGGCGGTAGCTCTGGCGCTAGCCCTGAACGCACTGGTTTCGGCGGGAACGCTGAAGGTGTCGCCGCTCAAACAGCTCGTCGCCGCAACCTCGGTAGGCATCGTCGGCGGAGAGGCGCTCCTGGATCTCTGCTACGAGGAAGACTCGCAGGCCGATGTGGACATGAACGTAGTGATGACCGCCGATGGCGGCCTGATCGAAACGCAGGCCACGGCGGAGAAGGGCTCTTTCTCCCGTACCGGGTTGAATGCGCTCATCGATCTGGCCGAAGTGGGGCTGAAGGAGATCTTCGCGGCGCAGCGGGCGGTTCTCGGGCAGTAGTTAGGCTCTAGCTCCCCGAGTGCAACGCCGCCTCGGCCCACGCCACGGCATCGACATAGATCTTAACCAACTGCTCCTGGTTCAAGTCCTGGTTCAATCCGTCGGCCTCGGCGGCAGCGTCGCAGCCGGCCCAGTCGCCGTGCTCGTTGCTTTCGAGCCATCCAAGCAGCGCGCGCTCGGGGTTCTTTGTTCCCATCAGCGCGTCTCGTATCTCGGGTGTGACAGCCAGCGCCGGAGCCAGTTCGCTCATCGGCTGGCCCTGCATGGCGGGCAGCAGGCTGAGCAGCCCGAGCAGGTATTGGCCAAAGGGGTCCAGGCCGCGCCGCGCACCGGCCACCTCGCAGAAGCGTCCCCGCACCATGGCCATGCACAGCAGCTCCGCCGGCTGGTCCCCATTGAACTCAGTCGCGATGGCCAGCGTGGCGATGCGCCGGAAGGCGTCGTCGCCCACGGCCAGCAGTGCCGCCTGAATCGACTCGACCGGCTGGCGAAGCCCCCAGAGAGGCGAGTTGGCCAGGCGCAGAAGTTGGTAGGTCAGCGGCCCGTCGCGCTTCACCAATCCGCTGACCTTGACGAGGTCCAGCGGGTTCTTTTGCAGCGCTTGCAGAATCTCGATGCGCAGCAGTTGGTTTGCCGGCGGCCTGCGGTTTCTCTTCATCACCGGCTGGCAAAACCAGTTGCCCTCAAAGAGCGTGAAGCCCTCCTGGCGCGCCTTGAGGTAATCCTTCTGCGTCTCGACCTTCGAGGCCAGCAGGATAATCCGCTTGCCGCGCAGCCGATGCAGCAGCGCCTTTTGCTCCTCCGGTTGGTTCCGGCCAAAATCCACCTTGATGTAGTCGGCCAGCTCCACCAGCGAATCGAACTCCGGTTGGCCATTGAAGCTATCCAACGCCAGGCGGAAGCCCAACGCCTTCAGCTTCTCGCATGTGGCCTTCAACTCGGCAGGCGCCTCTACGCTGGAGACAATCTCCAGAACGGTCAGGGTCGGCGGCAATACCTCGGCCAGGTCTTCGCTCAGAGCCTCAGCGGCGCAACGCACGACGGCCACCAGGCTGCCGGTCAACCGCTTCAACTCGCTCGGCCTGGATAATTTATGAAAGGCCGCGGCCTCCATCATGGCCCGACTGTGAAGCCGGTCTTCTCCCGGCTGTGAATCCTCGCGGAAGAGGAGCCGGAAGGCATGGACCCTCCCGTGCAGGTCCAGAATGGGCTGACGAGCCACAAAATGCGCATGTGCAGTCGCCGCAGCTTCCGCGACTTCGAAGAGAGTGGCCGGACTCGTTGCAGTCGTCACAGAGATTCCCCCGTGCGGTATATCGGCTGAAATCCGCCCCTGCTTCACTTTGCCGGAACAAACTGCGGTAAAACAATAGGAGTGCAGTGCCGATAAGGAGGGATACGTCCTTCCAGCAAATACAGCGCGCGAGATACGAGCGGCGCCATTCAGTCCAGAGAGCGAGTTGCAGATATGGGGAAGAAGAAGCGTAGTCCCGCAGGCCATGGGAAATCTTTGTCTGCCACTCGCTTGTGCTGTCTCCTGATCTTTTTGCTGCTCCCCTCTCTTGTCTTCTCTCAGCCGGGCAGCACGTCAACGCGCCTGCGCAAACTGCACACAGTCAGTCAGGTGTATGCCCTGAGCAAGGCCGAGGCGGCCAAGGCCTACCCGATTGAGATGGAAGGCGTTGTCACCTACTCCGACCCGGAGTGGGGCGTTCTGTTTCTGCAAAATGAGACCGGCCCGACCTTCATCGACAGTCACGGAACAGGCCCGCGGCTCGCTGCGGGCACACGGATACGCGTGAACGCCGTGACGGGCTCCAACGAAGACGGACCCAATGTTGCCCATCCGAAGATCACCGTTCTCGGCCGAGGAGAGGTTCCCAAGCCGAAGAAGAAGAGCCTGGCGGAACTGAAAGGCGGAAAGGAGGAGAGCTTCGTTGTAGTCACCGAAGGCATTCTGCATCCCTGTGAGCGCGACTATCTCCGCATCTGCTTTCGCATCTTCGACGGCAGGAATGCAGCCTGGCTTGTGGTCCCGCAGCCGGACAGCCCGGCGGCGCAAGCTCTTCTCGGAGCGGTGGTGCGGGTCAAGGCCGTGCTTGGCCGCCATGTCGACGACTCGAACAAGAGCATCGGAGCAGAGCTCTATGTAAACAGCCTCGAGGATATCGAAGTCGAGAAGCCTGCTGTGGCGGTCGGCTTTTCTTCGCCGGCGCTATCGATTCATGAGTTCCGCGCCGCCAGCGCCGACCAGCGCTTTGCCGGCCAGATCCATCTTCGCGGCACGGTGAGCTGGCACTCGCCGGGACTCTTCTCCATCCAGGACAGCTCGGGCATGGCATTTGTCAGCACCAGCAAGGATGTGGCCGTTTCGAGCGGCAGTACGGTGGATGTGATCGGCTTCCCGACTCATGGGATCTTTGGCCTGGAGCTAACCGACTCTGCCGTGCGCCCATCCGCCGCAAAGTCGAGTGCCGCAAGCATCGAGCCGCTGCGTTTGACCGCCGCGGAGGTAGTGAAACACGGTCTGAACGGAAGGCGGGTGCATCTGCGGGCGAGCCTGATCGGCCAAAGCTCGAATGCGACCGAGACTGTCTACCGTCTCGAAGGCGCAGGAGAGCGATTCAACGCCGTGCTGCTGCGCAACGATGCCATGCGCGAGACCGTCAGTCTTACGCCCGGTTCGGTTCTCGATTTGACCGGGGTGGCACTGCTGCAAAGCGGAAGGCCGGAGTGGCCCGAGCCGCTGCTGATCCTGATCGATTCACCGGCGGACATCGTGGTGCATGGGGGCTTCGCCTGGCTCACGGTTCGCAATGGCATTTGGGCTCTCAGCGGGATCGCGATCTGCGTGATTGCGCCGCTGGTCTGGGTGACGATGCTGCGCCACACCGTGCGAAAGCAGATGGCGACGATTCGCACCCAGTTGGAGAGCGAACTGCGGCTGGATACGAGATTCCGGCGTCTGTTTGAGCGCAATCTCGCCGCGGTTTTCACCTGGCGAGCCGACGGGATCCTCATCGAATGCAATCTGGCCTTTGCCAGGATGATGGGCTTCGACTCCTGCGACCAGGTGATCGGGCGCTCTTATTGGGATTTTCAGCTCGACCCCAGCTACGGCAGGCAATTGAACTCCGTTCTCGAACGAGAGGAGGCGTTGAGCAATTGCGAGACGAGCCTGCGCCGGAACGACGGCGCCACGGTGCATCTGCTGGAGAATATTACGCCTGTGGAGACCGCCGAAGGCATGGTATATGAGACGACTGCCATCGATATCACGCAGTTCAGGCAGAATCGGGAGGAGTTGCAGAAGGCAAAGGACGCCGCTGTCTACGAGTCGCTCAATGATTCTCTCACCGGCCTGCCCAATCGCAGACTCCTGCTCGACAGGCTCATGTTTCTTCTGGCCAAGGCCAAGAGAGACAAAAGCATGCTCGCCCTGCTCTATATCGATCTTGACGGATTCAAGCTGGTCAACGACAGTCTCGGACATCCGATCGGAGATGCGCTGCTGGTGGAGATTGCCCGTTGCCTGCGGGCGCGGGTGCGCGAGGCAGACATCCTGGCCCGCCTCGGTGGCGACGAGTTCATGGTGATTCTGGACGGCCTGCACGCGCGCGAAGAGGCGGCGATGGTGGCCGAGAGCCTGCTTGAAGCCCTCTCCAGCAGCATGCAGATCCAAGGCCACGAACTGACCCTGGGCGCGAGCATCGGCATCAGCATCTTTCCCGATGACGCCTGCGATGCGGAGGTGCTGATGAAGCAAGCCGACAGCGCCATGTACACTGCCAAGCGCGATGGCAGAAACCGCGTCATGTACTTCACCTCGGAGATCGGCTCAGAGGTGCAGGAGCGGTTGAGCCTGGAGCATCAATTGCGGGGAGCCCTGGCGCGGCGCGAGATCTTCGTGCACTACCAGCCAGAGTTCGAGCTGACCGAGAACAAGGTGGTCCGCTTTGAGGCGCTGGCTCGCTGGACTCATCCAACGCTCGGCAGGATTCCCCCCGACAAGTTCATTCCCATCGCCGAGGAGAGTGGATTGATCTCCGCACTGGGCGCCTACATCATGGAGCAAGCCTGCATGGAGGCCGTCCGCTGGCAAGAGAAGGCCCTCTATCCGATCCAGGTTGCCGTAAACGTTTCCAGCATCCAGTTCCGCCGCAAGGGCTTCGTGGAAGAAGTCACCTCGATCTTGAAGCACACTGGGCTAAGCCCTCAACTGCTGCAGATCGAAGTGACCGAGTCAGTAATGCTGGGCGGCGCGCACGCCACGGCCGAAACCATGTCTCGCCTGCGGAAACTCGGCGTCGGCCTGGCGATCGACGACTTTGGCACCGGCTACTCCAACCTGAGCTACCTGCCTTCGATGTCCTTTGACGCACTTAAGATCGATCGATCCTTCATGCTCAATCTGGAAAAGATGCCGGAGAGCGAATCCATGATCCGTACGCTGGTCACGCTGGCACGCAATATCGGCATGCGCGTGATCGTCGAGGGAATCGAAGAGCCACGGCAACTGGAGTTCATCCGTTCTCTGGGAGCAAACGATGTGCAGGGCTTCCTGCTCGGGCGTCCGACCTTGAACCCCATCGAAGCCTTTCTCAGCCCGGAAAAGAATGGCGAGGACATGGCCTCCTAGAGCAACACCACTGAGAGCAGAAGTGTCATCGCCAGCCCGGCCACAGAGAGCACCGTCTCCAGCACAGTCCAGGTGGAAAGCGTCTCCTTCAGGTCCATTCTGAAAAAGGACTGAATCAACCAGAAGCCGGGATCGTTCACATGCGAGAGAATCAGCGAGCCGGTGCCGGTGGCCAGCACCAGCAACTCGGGGCGCACGCCAAAGCTGGCGGCGACGGGAGCCAGAATTCCCGCAGCCACGGCCATCGCCACCGTTGCCGAGCCGGTCGCCACGCGAACCACTGCGGCCAGCAGCCAGGCAAGCAGCAGGGGCGGCATGTGCGCGCCCAGTGCCAGTCCGACCGTGGCTTGAGCGGCGCCTGACTCGCGCAGAATGCCGCTCAGGCCACCAGCCGCTGCCAGAATCACCAGCACGCCGGCGATGGGCTCGAAGGATTCGCCGGTCAGCTTGCGCAGAACCTCCGGGCTCTTGATCGATCCGGTCTGCACGTGGCCGCCCAAGGTCACCAGCGCCACCAGAACGGCGATCAGCAGCGCCACGTCTGCGCTGCCGGCAAAGTGCAGAATCTGATTCGGCAGGCCTCCCGGCGCGGTCAGCAGATCTGCCCAACTGCCAAGAAAGATCAAGGCCACCGGCAGCAGAATCGCCGAGGCCGCACGGATCGGTCCGGCGGGCGCGGGATGCGGAGGAGCCTCTGGAAACAACTCCACCTCTTTGGCCCGCTCGCCCATCTGCCGGTCTTCTTCGCGCGTCGGCGCAAACAAGGGCGCCGGCTCCTCGGCTTCCAGGCCGGATTCCTGCCGGCGCTCCCAACGGCGCATCAGCAGCCATCCAAGGCCAGGGCCGGCCAGCGCGGCGGCAGGCAAGCCCGCGATCAGGCCAAAGAGGATTGTGCGCCCCAGGTCGGCGTGAAACTGCGTGGCCGCCAGCATCGCAGCCGGGTGCGGTGGCAGCACGCCATGCACAATCGAGAGACCGGCCAAGAGAGGCATTCCCACCAGAATCGGCGGGCGGTTGGCTCGTTCGGCGGCGGCGGCCACAATCGGCAGCATCAGCACCAGGCCAACCTCAAAAAACACCGGCATTCCCACCAGAATGCCCAGCGCCAGCAGAGCCCACGGCAGCCCCTTGGGCCCGCAATTCTCAACCAGAAAGCTGCCCAGCGCGGTTGCTCCGCCGCAGGTGGCCAGCAGGCGTCCCAGCACCGCGCCAAGGCCCAGCACAATGGCGATGTGCCCCATCAGGTTGCCCACGCCGCCAGTGAAGGCGAGCGGAACCTGCTTGAGCGGCATTCCCGAGGCCACGCCGAGAGCAAAAGCTGAGATCGCCAACGCCAGCGCCGGATGAAGCCGCAACTTCGCAATCAGAAGCAGGAGCAGCACAACCGTTCCCGCGGCGCATGCGGCAAGAAACCAGTCGTGATTTACGGCAAAGCTCACCGGCAGATTATTCCACATGGAGCCATACAGATAGGAAATGCGCTCACCGTTTCTGGATCGGGAGGGTCCATCCCGAAACGGGCTGAGAGGCAAGTGTTTCTCGCCTGTGTTCTCTCGCACACTTTTCGATTGCGCATCTCTGCTACCATAATGACGATCGCAGTTTCGCCGTCTATCAGGCTCATGGCCTGCTCTCAGATGCACGAGTACGAAGACGGCTGGACCCAAACCAACTTCGCCGGAATCACCGGCACAGGAGAAACTTCAATGCCTCTAGTCTCTACGCGGCAACTCCTCGACGAGGCCGCCAAGGGCGGTTACGGCGTCGGCGCATTCAACGTCAACGATATGGAACAGATTCAGGCCATCATGGAGGCCGCGAAGGAAACCAATTCGCCGGTCATCATCCAGGCCAGCCGTGGCGCGCGCAAGTTCGCGCAGGACAACTACCTCTATCACCTCATGCTGGCCGCCGCCGAGCTCTATCCGGAGATTCCGCTGGCTATGCACCTCGATCACGGCAACAGCTTCGAGACCTGCGAGAGCGCCATCAAGCTCGGCTTTACCTCGGTCATGATGGACGGCTCGCTCAAGCCCGACGGCAAGACTCCGGCCACCTTTGAAGAGAACGTCGAAGTGACCAAGAAGGTTGTCGATTATGCGCATGAGCGCGGCGTCTCGGTCGAAGGCGAAATCGGCGTTCTGGGCGGCATTGAAGACGGCCACGGAGCCGGTGGCAGCGGCCTCGATCACGTCACCGATCCCGACCAGGCTGTCGAGTTTGCTGAGTTGACCGGCGTCGATTCGCTGGCCATCGCCATCGGCACCAGCCATGGCGCTTACAAGTTCACCAAGAAGCCCGATGGCTCGGTCCTCAAGATGGACCTGCTCATCAAGATTCACCAGCGCCTGCCCAACACCCACCTGGTGATGCACGGCAGCTCGTCGGTGCCCAAGGACTTGCAGGACATCATCAACCAGTACGGCGGCAAGCTCAAGGAAACCTGGGGTGTGCCGGTCGAGGAGATTCAGCTCGGCATCAAGAACGGCGTCCGCAAGATCAACGTCGACACCGACAATCGCCTGGCCATCACCGGCGCGATCCGCAAGGTTCTCTTCGAGACTCCTGAGAAGTTCGATCCTCGCGACTACCTGACGCCCGCCCGCGCGGCGATGCAGAAGGTTGTTGCCCTGCGCATGACGCAGTTCGGACAGGCCGGTCACGCAGGCGACTACAAGGCCATCTCGATTCCCGACATGGCCCAGGGCTACAAGAGCGGCACGCTCGTCACCAAGCCGCTGGTCGCCGCCAAGTAACTCTGGCTGACTTGTTCGCATCAATCAAAGGGCCACTCCGCAGTTGCGGAGTGGCCCTTTGCAGTTTCCCCGTGCCTTCTCTAGATCTTGTCGGTGTAGATCAGACGGGCGAGCAGGTTCTCGATCTGCTCCTGCTTGCCAGAGCGGGGTTGAGGGTTGATGTTGTTCTTGAGAGCCTCTGCCTCGATCTGATCGAGAGACACCTTGCCGCCGAGCATCGCCACAGCTTCGGGCGACTTCCAGCCGGCATAGCGCTCGGCGAGAATCGCATCGTACCGGCCGTCCTCGATCAGCTTGGCCGCCGTGAGGAATGCGCGGGCGCAGAGATCGGCGCCACCGACGTGTGCGTGAATCAGATCTTCAGGAGCGAAGCTCTGACGGCGCACCTTGGCGTCAAAGTTGCAGCCGCCCTTGGTGAGGCCACCGGCCTTGATGACGTGATACATGCTCATCGTCATTGCCCAAAGCTCGTTCGGGAACTGATCGGTATCCCAGCCGAGCAAGGCATCGCCGCGATTAATATCCAGAGAGCCCAGGATTCCCAGGCCGCCAGCAGTTGAAATCTCATGCTCGAAGGTATGACCGGCGAGCAGAGCGTGGTTGGCTTCGATATTGACCTTCACTTCCTTTTCGAGGCCAAAGCGCTGCAGGAATCCGAAGACCGTCGCGGTGTCAAAGTCGTACTGGTGGGTGGTCGGTTCCTTCGGCTTGGGCTCAATAAGAATCTGGCCTTCAAAACCGATCTTGTGCTTGTATTCGACAACCAGAGTGAGGAAGCGCCCCATCTGTTCGAGTTCCTGCTTCATATTGGTGTTCAGCAGGGTCTCGTAGCCTTCGCGGCCGCCCCAGAGCACGTAGTTTGAACCGCCGAGGCGCTTGGTGGCGTCCATGCAATTCTTCACCGTGGCAGCGCACCATGCGAAGACTTCTGGATCGGGATTGGTGGATGCGCCGGCCATGAACCGCGGATGGGAGAAGAGATTCGCCGTTCCCCACAACAGCTTGGTCGCGTACTTGCTCTGCTTCTCTTCCAGGTAATCCACAATGGTGTGGAAGTTCTTCAGAGTCTCGGCAAGCGTGTCGCCGCCCGGCGCGACGTCGGCGTCATGGAAGCAATAGAAGGGCAGGCCAAGCACACGGAAAAGCTCAAAGGCCGCATCGGCTTGAACCTTGGCTTGCGCAATCGGGTCACCTGCAGCAAACCACGGGCGCTGGATGGTGGCTCCGCCAAATGGATCGCCACCGCGCATCGCCAGCGAGTGCCAGTAGGCGACGGCCATGCGCAGATGATCCTTGAGGGGCTTGCCGAGTACTACGCGGTCGGCATCGTACCAACGGTAGGCAAGAGCCTTCTCACTGGAAGGACCCTCATACTTTACCGTCTCGAAAGAGCTAAAGATTGTTTCGGACATTGCGAATCTCCTATCGTTCAAAAATCGGAATTGTGCCTTTGAATTGCCCGACTGAACGCGAACCATCCCAAAGGAGAATGCGCCTTTTGGCGGCTCCTCGATCCGTTGCTTTCTTTCAGGCGTCTAGCGGCGAAGTCTTGCGGACATCCTCTAGTATCATAACGCGGGCGCCGGCCGGCGGGCCCTTCCGCCCGCAAAGTAAACCCGGCGCAAAGCGCACCAGAACAGAAGGGCCACTCCGTATCGGGGTGGCCCTTTTTGCATCTGCGGCAGCCTGGCGCTGATCTTCCCGCCTCGCGTGGCTCTGGTACCTCTGGCTCTGGTACCATGGTGTCACTTTTCTGGACAAGGTGGTCTGCGTTCCATGCGGCGAGTAGCATTCTTTGTTTTCGTGTGCACGTTGGTCTTTTCTCCTTTGGCCTTCGCGGGGCAGCAGCCTCAGAACGGTGTGGCATGCTCGATGCCAACGCCGCCTCTCAAATCCAGCAAGCCCAATATCTTCACCGACCAGCAGGAGCAGTGGCTCGGCGATACCCAGGCAGATGAGTACGAAGCTGACTACGCTCTTCTGCCGGACAAGGACTCGGTTGAGCTGGACCGCATCGGGCAGAAGTTGCTGGCGCAACTGCCTCCGACGACGATTCATTACCGCTTCCGCGTCTATGAAGCCGAGGACGCCAACGGATTTTCAATTGCTGGTGGATACATTTACGTCAGCCGCAAACTCATCACCGACGCTCGCAGCGAGGATGAGGTTGCCGGAGTACTGGCGCATGAGATTGGGCATATTTACACGCACCAGGTTTCCATCACGTTCACGCGCCTGCTCAAGGCATTGTTGAATGTGACTTCGATAAGCGGCCGGGAAGATATCGAAGACAAGCTGCAGTTGCTTCTCAATGCTCCCTGGAAGGACCGGGCCAACGAGAGCGTAGACGACGAGGAGAAGGACGAATTGCTGGCCGACCGGGTCGGGATCTACGCCATGACGCGCGCCGGCTATGCCCCCAAAGCGTTCGCGGAGAACCTTGATCGCATCTCCGCAAACAAGGGACACACCGGCAACTTCCTCACCGACGTGTTGGGCGTAACCAGCGAGATGAATCTGCGCGTTCGGGTGGCCCACAAAATCACCAACGCGTTGCCGGACGAATGTAAACGGCAAGAGCCGGGCTCTTCGCCGGAGTTCAAGAGCTTTCAGGAGGCGGTCCGCAACACGACGATTCATTGGTTGGTCCAGCCGAGGCCCGGACTGAAGTCTTTCAAGCTCGAACCGCCAATGCGGTCGACGTTCAATCAGATTGTCTTCAGCCCCAACGGCAACTATGTGCTGGCGCAGGAGGACAGCCGCATTCACGTGCTGAGCCGCTCTCCGCTCAAGCTGCTCTTTTCCATTGACGCGCCAAGAGCGCAGCCTGCCCGGTTTTCTCCAGACTCGACGCATGTGACCTTTCACTATCAGACAATGCGCGTGGAGAACTGGGAGATCGCGACGGGAAAGCGCGAAAGCTATCACGAGCTGGTCGATTATGAGGGCTGTCCGCAGACCAGCCTTTCACCGGATGGAAAGACCTTTGTCTGTCTCGCGCTAACTCCCGGTGGGGTCTGGCTCAAGCTCACCGATGTGGAAAGCGGCAAGAGGTTCTATGACAACAAGAACTTCTACCAGGCGTCATTGGCTGTTCAGCCATGGATGACAGTTGTCCGATACATTCTGGAGCCGTGGATAGGAACGGTAACCTACAGCCAGAATGGACGCATCATGGTGGTTGCCACCGGCCTCAAAGCGATGGGATACGATCTAGGCCAACACAAGCCGATCACACTGGGCCAGGGTTTGAGCCGTTTGCAAGATGGCTTCATGGCCTTTGTCGATTCCGACAAGTTGGTCTACCGCTGCGACGTGGATTCGGACCAAAAGACAGGAAACGCACTTTATAAAATGTGCGAATCCACCTTCCCCGACGGGTTTCCCATCAACAGCTTCAAGCTCGGAGAGCAATGGATGACGCCGGTGACCAAAGGCAATCACGTGCTGATCGGCCCACTCCGCGACAATGCGGCGATTCTGGTCGATCCATCCACAGGTAAGCCAAGCGCCGGTTTCAAGCTGGATGCCGTAGACATCTATGACAACATGATTGCCAGTGAAACGGCGAGCGGCGCGGTTGCGGTGGGCGACTTGAGCGGCCAGCACATGGATTCGGTCGATCTTCCGGTAGGCCCGATGCCAGCAAATCTGGTTGCCTCATTCAGCCCCGACGGCCACTTCCTTGCCTATTCCGGACGCTCGCGCAGTTCGATCTGGGATCTGACGGCGCAGAAGCAGGTCAGCCTTATGCGTCCGTTCAATGCGGTGCGCTTTGACGATCGGGACCAGATGTGCGCGATCTACCCGGAAGCGCACCAGAAACCGGGCAAGGTTTCGCAGATCGACTTGAAGACAGGCAAGGTGACTGACGGAGCCGCATACGACAAAGATCAGATCCTGATTGGCGATGTCCTGGTGAAGATCCGACCAATGGACAAATTCAATACCACCCTGGAAAACACGGAGTTGCAGGTCTCCGATCCAATCACTGGCGCCAGACTCTGGTCAAAGAGATTTCACAGGGAAACGCCGGCTCTGGTTGGAACCGACGGCGGCGCGCTGCTGCTATTGGTGGACTTGCTGGATCAAGAGTCGGTTGACGAAGCGGCTCATTCGGGCGGCAAGCTCGTGAAGGCCTCGGACAAGAAGTACGAGTGGGTCAAGCATGGATTGCTGGTGGAGGCGCTCGACAGCCGAAGCGGCGAGGTGCTGCGAACGGTCGAACTGCCGCAGGCCGCTGCGGAACACGGATCGAAAGATCGCCGCACGGCATCGTTGTACGGCGGCTTCCTAGCCGTGCATGGCAACAGCAATAACACCACGATCTATCGGCTCTCGGACGGTCAAAGGTTGGGGTCATTCTATGGACGCGCGATTGCCGGAGATGAAAAACTGGGGCTGATTGCCGCGACCAATCGCGAACAGGAGATCATGATTCTCGATGCGAAAGACGGCAGGGAACTGAGCCGCTTCACGGTGGACCACATGCCGCGCGCGGCGCGCTTTGTCGCCGAAAAAAATGCGCTGCTTGTGCTCACAGCCACTCAGCGGGTCTACTCGATCGATCTGCCAAAACCGGCGCAGCCGGCTGCGGCCCAGTGAATCCCCTGTGCTGCTCCAGAATCGCGCCGGGCGGCGGCAGACGAGATTAAGAATCGCCGCGCGCCTGCGTCTTCCTTTTGTGAGCCTCTGCTGGAGTCGGTCAGGGGCTCGCCGGGAACTTCGCGCGCCGCCGGCGCGTATCATGAACAAGCGAACACGGGAGGCAGAGCCATGCCAGCACTGGCCGTCGCAAGCACTCAAACGCACTCGCGCCGCGCTCTGGGCATCGAGCGTCTGCTCACAGATGTCGACCCGAATCTGCCGCGCATCTTCGTTCCCTGGGCGCTTAAGCATCCACGGCATCTTCCTGCGTTTTTTCGTCTCGCTCGCGCACACCGGCAAACCAGCCGTATGCGCGACGAGGCGCTTGAGCGCGGAATGCAGGTGCCGCCGTTTCTCGTGCTCAGCGTGACCTCGCGCTGTAATCTGCGCTGTACCGGTTGCTTTGCCGGAGCGGTGGGAATCACGACCGGCGCGCCAGTCGAGCGGAAACCTCTCAATCTGGATGACTGGCAGCGAGTGATCTCGGAAGCCTCCGAGGTTGGGGTGATGGGCTTCGTGATCGCTGGCGGCGAGCCGTTTCTTTTGCCAGGAATCGAAAGCCTCTTCCTCGACTTCCCCGATCGCCTGTTTCTCGTCTTCACAAACGGCACTGCTCTGCGTGACCACGACTACCAGGTCTTGAAAAGCTGCCGCAACACGGCAGTCGTTGTGAGCCTTGAGGGAGACCGCGAACTGACCGATGAGCGCCGGGGAAGCGGTGTCTATGAGAGTGCTCTGCGCTCGCTCGACCGGCTTCGCGAAGCGGGCGTGATGACCGGCCTGTCCATCACCGTCGGAGCCGCGAATATCGACTATTGGACCGACGAAAAGAGAATCGATGCGATCATGGCCCGCAGTGGACCGCTGGCGTTCTTCATCGAGCAGATTCCAACCGGCGAAGGAGACGGCATCGTTGCCATTCCGGAAGAGAAGCGTTTGCGTTTCCGAGAGACGGTGCTGCGTGTTCGCAGCCGCGAGACGGGCGCTGCTTATCTGGTTCACTCACCTGCCGATGAGGAATTTTTCGGCGGCTGCGTCTCTGCCGGGCGCGGCTTTGCGCATGTAACTCCAACCGGCGATGTCACGGCCTGTCCATTTTCAGCGCTGGCAACACACAACGTGAGTACTTCGTCGGTCTCGCAGGCACTTGCCGGTTCCTTCTTCACCATGATCCGCGACAATGGGCCAATGCTGGAGACTCACGACCATCCGTGCTCGCTCGCAGCGAATGCCGGCAAGCTAGAGGCAATGACGGCTGGTTTAGGCGCGTACCGCACCGGCGCGGGCGATTCAGCATCAGGCCGCAAGCTCGTTGAGTTAGCGACCTTATAGCTGCGGAGTTACCTTGGAAGTTTCTGCCGAGGCTTTTGCCATCGTTTGATGCCCTATCAAGCGATTTACGGCATTAAGCTCTACTTCTTCTTCAAGGTGCGGATATAGGCAATCACGTCCTTCACCTGTTCGTCAGTGAGGACATCGCTCCATGGCGGCATTTTGTCTTTGCCGTTCTTGATAATGGCGGCCAGTTCTGAGTCGGTCTTCTTCAAGCCGTCAGAAGCGTTGAAGGAAGCGGCCTTGAACGTCTTCCCTGCAGGCGTATCGGCCTCGCCGTTCTCTCCGTGGCACAAAATGCAGTTCGCCTTGTAGAGATCCGCTCCGGAGCTCTGCGCACAAGCCACTGTCGCCGAAGCGGCAAGCAAGAGGCTCGCACTCATATTAAGTAACTTCTTCATAAGACGGTTCCCCTCTTTCGTTTCACATCCAACATGCAGAACATCTCCAAAGTTACTCACAGTGGACTCCCTCAGAACTCATGCCGGACACTGAGTGTGAAGGCGTTGCCGTGAACATCCCGAGGCAGCGTGGGCCCGACCGCAGAGCCTTCACCGTAGCCGTAGTAATTCCATCCAGCTTTCCACGTCCAGCCGGGCGCAATATCAAAAGCCGCTTCGAAGAATGGCAATTGATACTTCGATTGCAGCGAGCCTTGCACCTGACGGCGATTCAAGACTTCGCTCGTACCGTCAGATGAAGTGATCGAGTAACCGGCGTGCATGCGAATCCTTTTTACAGGCGCAAACATTGCGCTCACCGAGCCGAAGTTACTGGGGTAGTTATAGTATCCATTGCCAAGAAATGGCTGGGCGTTCGCAACTGAGCCAGGAATCTGGCAGTTGCCGGTGCCAGGAAGTGGATCGGTCGAAGAGTAGCAGAGATCGGTGTGCGATGAGTCGTTGTCGTAGGCATAACTCATGTCGAGCGACCACCTGTCATTCGGCTCGATCGATGCGCCCAGCGCGAAATCGCGTGAATGGGCAAGGTGATGCACGTATTGAACGTTATCTCGGCTCTCAAGAATGTTCACGACGCCGGAGAAATTCATCCACGGCTGCGGCTTGTAGATGGTCCGCAAAATATAGCGCTGCAACTGGCGCGGACTCATCCTGGTGTAAGCCTCATCCGCGTACATAGCTTCAACGTTGAGTTTGAGGCTCAGTTCATGAACAGGCTGGGCTGCCATGCCAAACAATCCCCAGTGCTCGTGGATCTCGTTGTTCTCGATGGCGGGCGTGCTCTTTGGCGTAAACGTGCAAGTTCCGTCCGAATTCAGAGGCTGCGTGGCGCAATTGCCGCGATTGGCAAACGGTGGCGTGAAGGTCGAAGTCGTGGTGCTCTGCAGCGTCTTGATGATACTGCGAGAGCGGTAGCGGTAGCCAAGCGACAGCTTGAGCTTCTCGATCGGCGAGAAAGCAGCGATGAACGTATTGGAGCGTGCCGTTTGGGCAAAGTACTCCTGCCGGTGAGCCTGAGTAATGTCGGCGGCGGTCTTCGTGGTATGCAGCGGGCAGGTTGACGCAGTGTAGGGGGGAGGGCAAAGCGCCGTGCTGAAGAAATTGGAAGTGTATGCCAGGCTGGTTCCGAATTGTGTTTCCTGGTGGGGCTGTGTGACCCCGTTGTCGCGGAAAGACCGAAAGTCGAAGACATCCGATATCTCGACCCGCGGCGCGATCTGAATCGTTACACCATAATCGGCAGAGACATTGATGCGCGGCAGGCTGCCCAGATGGCTGTTTGGGCCAACTCCGGAATACCGGATGATATTGCGTCCAGAGGTATTGATCGTGCTGTCGCTCCACCCCGCATAGCCCTCGTCATAGTGATTCAATTCGAGGCTGCCGCTGCTATAGAGAACGCGGCCATTCATCGTGACATGTGGAATTGAGGCGCTTGTAAAACGAAATTGCTCGGTGGGAAGCAGCGTCCTTCCTGGCTCGTTGCGATGATAACTCAAGGTACCATTGCAGCTCGGAACGATTGTGTTTACGGTTCCAGCGACAAGGCACGTATTGGCTGCCGTAGTAAAGATATTCAATCCCTGCGAAACTGGAGTGCCATTCGCCAATTGAAACGATAACTGTCCGGGGTCCAGCTTCCATGTCGTATCCTGCTTGTAACTCGTAACAAACTGGTCATAGCTAAAAACTGTTTTCTTATGGAAAAGCTTCCAGTCCACTCCACCTGAATAAATATCGTCGCTGTAGCGCCACCATTGATCGAGCAGCGGATTGGTATTGCTTTTGCTTACATTGGAAGAGAACGATGGACCTTCGACTCCTGTACGCCAAAAGCCGGCGCGGGCGCTTAGCTTCGATATGGGAAACACCGTCAGATTCACGCCGCCGGACATGCGCACGGTGTTGAACAGGTGCGGAGAGTGCAGGATGGGAACGAAAGGAACTGCGTTGTCTGGAACCAGCGAGTTAGCAAATAGATCATAGTCAAAGTATTGGCGATTGCGGCGGAAGTCGGCATCGAGCTTGTAGGCCTTTCCTTTATGCATCCGAAGAATCGTTGCCGCGTACGGGTCGCCACCATAGCCAAAACTATTTGTTGTCAAGCTGTCAAAGAACGGCGTCTTTCTTGAATTAGTGGAATGCACACTTAATGAATGGCTCAAGATGCGCGGCCCCGTATGCACATTGACCAAAGTATCCCACATGGCCAGACTGCCTGAGCGGTCGACCATGTGGCCGCCTAACTCGATGCTTTCATGAGTTATATAACTATGGCCGGGCTTCTTCGGCGCCTCGGGAGCATTTTGGGCACTTGTGACAATCGGCATATTCATTGCGATGCCGAGGGCCAGCGCGGGGACGAGCTGCATGGCGCGCCCAAGCGTCCAGGCATTGAAGCCTGCCTGCGATCTCTGAATGAGTGAGATATACGTCATCATGGGTTCCGCCTTCATCGAATGAATGTATCCACAACGTTGGAGCCGTGTATCTGCGAGTGACAGATGATGCACGAGGTATATTGCATCGCCTGATCGTGCACAGGAGACGTTGGCGGCCCGCCCGCCGTAAATTGCGTACCCTTGAGCCCCGTGTGGCACTGGAGGCAAAGCTGGTTAAGGTTGTTCCGGGCAAGCAGGCGCGGATTTGCGGAGCCGTGCGGAGAGTGGCAGAAAGTGCATCCTTCCGTCTTGACCACCGGATGCTCGTAAATGAATGGTCCGGCATTCTCCTGGTGGCACTTGATGCAGACGGCGTCGTCCTGCGCGGCTGACTTAGTCATGCTTTTCTGAAAGGTGCCGTGCGGGTCATGGCAGTCCGTGCACTGCATCAGGCCCTCATTGACTTTGTGATGGAACGGCCTTGAAAAGGCCGGCTTCACATCTTTGTGGCAGGAATAGCAAAGCGCAGGCTGGGCAAGCTTGAGCAGCAAGGCCTGATCCTGAGACTTATGAATACTATGGCAGTTGATGCAACTTACTTTCGCCTCTCCATGGGCGGAGCGGTCAAAACTAGCGTGATCGCTCTGATGGCACGCCAGGCAATGTTCTTCGACGACTTTAGCCGTGGACTTAGTGAAGCTGAATATCTTGGACGAATCTCCTGCCGACTGTACATGGGCGCCGCCAGGTCCGTGGCATCCTTCACAGGTAACTCCCTTTCCATCGTGCTCCAGAGCGAGTTTGGAGTGCGGATTAGTGCCCAGCCCTTTTACTTCATCGGCATGGCACATCTTGCAAGCCTTGTCGCCTACAAAGTCCGCGGAAGCAGTAGCAGGCCTCAAGCCCGCCGATGCTGGCGGATCAGGCACAGCATCTGAAGCGCCTGCAGCGTGAAGGCCGCATGATGCGAAGAGGGCGAGAACTCCGGCAACGAAGAGACGCAAGAAAGAATGCTTCATAGAGGGCTATTCCTCAATAAGACTTTCGTTGCAATGATTCCTGCAACTACCGAGACCTTTCGTTCGCATTTGATTCATGCGTCCGAATCATTCTCGATGTAATGAGAATGTTATGTCTGATATAACCTCACTCCGCTTGCGCGATGTCAATCACTCTGTAAAGTGTTGTAAGGTGTCTGTAAAGACTTGTAACTTGGATTTCAACGGATAAAGCTAATTGACGAAGAACAAATTGGGTTAATTTGGCTGTTGAGGGTGAGTCTTATATCGCGATCTCTTTAACCCGTTTACCGGTAATTGTTCATATTCGCGGCAGTTGGGCAAATGGAGCAATAGGTCGATTGCGATTTATTTAGAGAACGGAAATGTCATAACGTGTAACTGCTAAGAAGGACGTGGCCGACAACTCACGATCCTTGCGCCGCGTGCGCTACAACGCCGCTTTCTTTTGGCGTGAGCCGCGCCAATACAAGAGCAGTCCGATCAGGACCGAGACGAGCGTACCTACAATCAGCGTCATGGCAAAGCCGAGTTTGTTTTGGGAGTTGCCGGGCGGGACGAGCGAAAGCCCTATACCGCCGAGGACAACAATGAATCCAAGGCCGCCGCAGATCCAGACGCCGGTGACGCCTCCCGGCACCAGCACCGCATGCGGATTCTCTTTGCGGTCCTTGCGGTACGACAGCTTGATGACGGCAGCAAACATATAAAGAAATGGAATGAAGTAGAGAATAATGCCGGCGTCGATCAGCTTTTGATAGGCGCCTTGTGTTGTTTCATTGATCTGGCTGCCGAGCAGAATGGCAGCGGAGATCGCGGCCTGCACGAGAATGGAAACCCATGGCGTCTTCCAGCGCGGGTGGATCTTGCCGAAGGCGGCGGGGAGATAGCGGTCAACGCCGACTACAAAAGGCACTCGCGCGATTCCTGCAACGGTTGAACCTACGCCGCCGGCGTTGCCCGCAGTGACCAGCATGGCAGCGATGACTCCGAGGAAGCTTAGCTTGAGCGCGGCAGAGCCGATGGCAATGGCGTGGAAGACGCCGCTCTGCGGGTCGAGATCCGCAGCGGGAACCAGCGAGAGAATTGCAAAGGTGCCGACGATGTACATGAGGGCGATCAGCGCGCCAGCACCAAAGACGGCGCGCGGCAGCGTGCGGCGCGGATCGCGCACCTCTTCGCTCATGGCGGAGACAAGCTCAAGGCCGGTGAAGGCGAAGGCGATCTGCGACCAGAAGTTGACTGTGTCCCAGTTCCATGTGGGCATCATGTTGGCGACGGTGAAGTGCGTCGCGGAGCCGTGCCTTGAACAGACAATTGCGGCGATGGCAACCAGCATCAACAAGGGAACGTAGGTGCCAACGCCGCCGGCATTTTGCAGCCATTTGCCGATATTGAGGCCGACGATGTTCAGCACCACGGCCACCAGAAGGATGGCCAGCGAGACTGTAAGTTGAAATGTTCTGTCCTGCGCGAGTACCGAACCGTGGGCGCCGATGATGTAAGCGCTCATTGAAGCGCTGGCAAGCAGCAAGCCCGGAAAATAGAAGAAGGTGTAGATCCAGTAGGTCCAACCGGCAACGAAGCCGTGAAAGGGCCCGAAGGCCTCTCTGGACCAGGCGTAGAGTCCACCTTCCTCTGGAAAGCGCGAGGAGAGTTCATTGATCACCAGCGCGCCAGGAACGAAAAAGAAGACAGCGGCAAGAACCCACAGGCTGATCGAAGAAGTGCCGTTATGCCCGGCGGCCGCGATCCAGCGAGGCCCGAGCACCGTGGCGATGTTGAAGAGCAGCACATCCCAAAAGCCCATGGTCTTGCGCAACTGCGATTTGGAATCGAGAGAACTGGGCGCGGAAGGCATCATACGATCACCTGAGATACGGCAAGGAATTCAAACTGTCTTGGGAGATCATATAACGTCCGCATTCACTAGACTGCAGGCGCGATCGAAGCCTGCCGGGGCTGGCTGGCAAGCGTGTCGATCTCCTGATCTTTGTATTGGAGCTGGTAGAGCTTCCAGTAAAGCCCGCGCTGGGCGAGAAGTTGCTGGTGCGAGCCCATCTCGCGCAATTGTGCCTTATGCATGACGAGAATCGTATCGGCCCGCTGCACGGTTGAGAGGCGATGTGCGATGAGAACGCTGGTGCGGCCCTCGACCATGCGCTCCAATGCACCGCGGATGCGCAGTTCAGTGTCGGTGTCGACGCTCGATGTGGCTTCGTCGAGGATGAGGATGCGCGGATTGTAGGCCAGCGCGCGTGCGAAGTTGATGAGCTGCTTCTGACCAGTCGAGAGCGAGTTGCCGCGCTCCTGCACGGGCTCGTCGAATTTCCGAGGCAGGCTCTCGATGAAGTCCAGTACATTGACGTCGCGCGCGGCCTGACGCAGGGCAGCATCGGTAATGGCCTCGTTGCCGAAGCGGATATTCTCTGCCAGCGTGCCCGTAAAGAGAAACGGGTCTTGCAGAACGACTGCAAAGTGCTGGCGGAGGGCGGTCAGATCGTGCTGGCGGAGTTCAACGCCGTCGACCAGAATCTGGCCCGCTGTGACGTCATAAAAGCGCATCATGAGGCTTATAAGTGTAGTTTTTCCGGCGCCAGTGTGGCCTACGATGGCTACGGTCTGTCCGGGTTCGACGGTAAAGGAGACGTCTTTGAGAATCCATTCAACATCAGAGATCGCGGCTAACTCGGTTGCTGGAGTTTTGCCTGCGACAGCCCGGTCAACGGCGGCATGTTGGGCTTCGGTCAGTTTTTGATACGTGAACCAGACGTGGCGGAATTCGATTCGATTGCTGCCGTCTCCCGGGAGCGGGTTAGCGGGGCTCACGATCTCCGGCTCGGTGTCGAGGAGTTTAAAGATGCGTTCGCTGGCGGCCATGGCCGATTGCAGGATGTTGTATTTGTCGCTCATGTCCTGGATCGGCCGCCAGAAACGCAGCGAATACTGGACGAACATGTTCAGAACGCCAATGGTTACCGCGCCCGAGAGCACGCCGAAGCCGCCGCGCCAGATGACCAGTGCAATGGCCACTGCTGAAAGCAGATCGACTGCTGGATAGAAAAGGGCATAGGCGAAGATTGTATCTTTGAACGCGATCATGTGCTGGCGATTGACTTCTTCAAAGTCGTCAAATGCGCGCTGTTCGCGGTTGAAGAGCTGCACGACGCTCATGCCGGAGATGTGTTCCTGGGTGAAGCTGTTGATGCGGCCGATGGCGGTGCGGACACGACGGAAGCTGGCGCGAACGTGGTCGCGGAAGAGGCGCGTGACGATGAGGATGAGCGGCAGGACGCTGAAAGCGAAGAGGGCCAGCCGCCAGTTGATCGTCAGCATCAGGACGGCCATGATGCTGAGGTTGAGAAAGTCATCGACAATGGCCAGCACGCCGGCGGTGAACATCTCGTTGATGGCGTCTACGTCGGAGGTGATGCGGGTGACGAGGCGGCCGACCGAGTTGGTGTCAAAGAAGCCGATGTGCATCCGCTGCATGTGGCGGAAGATGTCGCGGCGCAGGTCAAACATCAGCTTCTGACCGGTCCACTGCATCAGGTAGGTCTGGATGAATTGAAAAGCGTAGGCCGAGACCAATGCGCAGAGATAGATGGCGGCCAGGCGGGTGATGCCCTGGTAGGGATCGTCGGGAAGCAAGCGGCCGAGCCAGTTGGCCTTTTTGAGCATTTGGACGACGAACCCGGCGGGGTGGGTTGCATTCGCGCCTGGGGCAAAGTAACGGTCGATGCCGACCATGACCAGGTAGGGGCCGGCTACGTCGCAGAGGGATTTGAGGCTGATGGCCGCGGTGGAGACGGCGGCCTGAATCCAATAGGGGCGCAGATAGTGGCCGAGCCTGCGGATGAGGCGTGAGTCGTAGACCTTGCCCGCCACTTCATCGTCGGATTTTTTGGGTTTCTTCTGTTCTTCGTCGGCCATCGGGTCGGTGATGTTTCCTCTCTCATTGTACGGTTCAGAGGACAGGGATCAGTGAACAGTGGTTTGACGACATCGAAGGCGGGAAAGCGCAAAAATTACCGACACTCTGGAGTGCTCAAACGGTCGAAGTGGATTCCGATTGGCTAAAACGGTGCCTTGCGGGGAGTTGAACCGAGGTGAAAACTCGGTTTGGAGGGTCTGTAACAGGGGTAAAACATCTCCGATTTCGTTGTATTTTGCGTATGATTTTGCCTCTTTTGCCTACATTGAGTTTGGGGCCTGTTGCTGGGGATGCTGGATCGGGCGGACGGGACTGGTGTCATGACTTGAAGGACCGGCCTTGGACGAGCGCGGGCGGGGACGCCCGCGCGACAGCCGGTCTGGAGACCGGCGCTACATGATTGAATCTCGCGGATACGGGACTACGGGAGGAAGGGACGATGCGGAAGGCGGATCGGGAGACGGCGCGGAGGCGGCTGGACCGGGAGTTGCGGTATTTCCGGCTGGCGGCAAAGGTAGAGAATCCAACTGAGGACCTGTTGCGCGCGGTGCGGCAGGCGCTGGGGATTCCAATGAAAGAGATGGCGCGCAAGATGAAGATGAACCCTTCGGTGATCTTCCGGCTTGAGCGGAGCCAGGCTCGGGGGACGATTTCGTTGAATGCGTTGGTGAGGGTGGCAGAGGCGATGGAGTGCGAGGTGGTCTACGCGGTGGTTCCGCAGGACGGGCAGACGCTGGAGGAGTTGGCGGATCGGCGGATGTGGAAGGAAGTGCTGGGGACGAGAGACTAGGTATAGTGCATGGAACGCGGTACTCGAAACGTGCTTTGGGCAGTTCTTGTCAACCGAAGATCATACGGCGCCAGGTCGGTGGACACTAGGCGACTTTGCGGATTGATATTTCACGGTCGATTTTTTGAGTTTCCCCCGGTCCCCAAAAACGAGGGACCGGGGGCACCCTCAATGTGGTTGGAACAGAATCCCGAGACCAGGGACCCGCCGGGGGGAGTTGATGGTATGGTCCGGAGCGCTTGAGGTTCGTGGTTTCCCACCACCTGCGGTGGGGCAGACGCCTTCGGCCTGTCCGCGCAAGGAAAATGGCGCGGAGGTGAGTTCATGGTATGGTCTGGAGCGGTTGGGGTTCGAGGTTTCCCACCCATTCGCAAAGAACGCGAATGGATGGGGCACCCTTGGTCAGATTTATTTTCCAGGCTAATGGATGTTGGGGTTCGTCCTATCCCACCCTAGCCGCAAAAACTAAAGACGCGGCGAGGGTGGGGCACCCGGCAGCCGCTGCAACCCTCAGCATTTACACTGGTAGACGGAGAATCCTGTGTTTTTTGATAAAGCTCTAACGAAGGTATTTGGTACGGCGAACGAGCGGCTGATCAAGCGGCTGATGCCGATTGTGGCTCTGATCAATGCTCTTGAAGACGACACGAAGAAGCTGACCGACGAAGAACTGCGGGCCAAGACGGTTGAGTTCAGGGCCAGGATCGCCGAGCGGGTTGCCGAGCGGCTGAAGGGCTTTGAGAATCCCGACGAACTGCGCGCGGAGGGCCGCGACGCTGACGCGCGAGAGGTTGCCGAGAAGCGGGCAACCGAGCAGGCCGCGGCCGAGCGCGAGGCTCTGGACGAGATCTTGCCCGAGGCCTTTGCCGTGGTGCGCGAGGCGGGCTGGCGGTCGGTGCAGATGCGGCACTTTGACGTGCAACTGATCGGCGGAATGGTGCTGCACCAGGGCAAGATTTCAGAGATGAAGACCGGCGAAGGCAAAACGCTGGTGGCCACGCTGGCCTGCTACCTGAACGCTCTGGCCGGCCACGGCGTGCACGTGGTGACGGTGAACGACTACCTGGCCAAGCGCGACGCCGAGTGGATGGGCAAGATCTACGAGTTTCTGGGACTGACGGTGGGCGTGATTGTCCACGACCTGGACGACAACGAGCGCAGAGCTGCGTACGCCGCCGATATTACGTACGGAACGAATAACGAATTCGGCTTCGACTACCTGCGCGACAACATGAAGTTCGAAATAAAAGACTGTGTCCAGCGCGGGCACTACCATGCCATCGTCGACGAGGTGGATTCGATCCTGATCGACGAGGCGCGGACGCCGTTGATCATCTCGGGACCGACCGACCAGACGACAGACAAGTATGCGCGGGCGCGGAAGATCGTTCCTGAGCTGAAGCTGGGCGAGGAGATTGAAGCCAACAATACGGATCGGGTGGCGGAGCTGGGACTGAATCTCAGGGAAGGCGAGAAGTTCCTCACCGGCGACTACATCGTGGACGAGAAGCAGCGAACGATTGGCGTGACCGACGAGGGCTGGGTCACGATTGAAAAGCTGCTCGGGATCGGCAACATCGCCGACGCCGAAAACTGGGAATTGAAGCACTACGTCGAGACGGCGATCAAGGCGCACGCACTCTACAAACGCGACGTGGAGTATGTGGTGAAGGACGGCGAGGTGATTATCGTCGACACCTTCACCGGACGCCTGATGCCGGGACGGCGCTGGAGTGACGGGCTGCATCAGTCGATCGAAGCGAAGGAAGGCGTGACGATCCGCAAGGAAGACCAGACGCTGGCGACGATCACTTTCCAGAACTATTTCCGCCTGTACAAGAAGCTCTCTGGCATGACAGGCACCGCCGAGACCGAAGCGGCCGAGTTCGAGAAGATCTACAAGCTGGAAATCGTCGTCATTCCGACGAACAAGCCGATGCTGCGGCTTGAGAATCCAGATGTGGTCTACCGCACGGAGAAGGAAAAGTTCAAGGCGGCAGCTGAGGCGATTGCCGAGCTGCACGAGAGGAAGCAGCCGGTGCTGGTGGGCACGGTTTCGATTGAGAAGTCGGAGCGGCTGTCGGCGATTTTGCAACGCAAGGGCGTGAAGCACGTGGTGTTGAACGCGAAGTTTCACGAGCGCGAGGCGGAGATTGTGGCGCAGGCCGGACGGCTGGGCGTGGTGACGATCTCGACGAACATGGCCGGGCGCGGAACGGATATTCTGCTGGGCGGCAATCCGGAGTTCATGGCGCGGCAGGAGCTGGTGAAGAAGAACAAGGCGCGGGCGATCAGCGTGGCCGAGGGTGCAATCAATCCGATGGCGCCGGCGGGATTTTTGCGCTTCTACTATCAGGGGCAGGAGTTTGAAATCTCTGAGCCGGAGTGGACCGAGGTCTACAAAGTCCACGCCGAGGCGGCGCATGTGGAGCACGACCAGGTGATCGAGGCTGGTGGCTTGTTCATCCTGGGTACGGAACGGCATGAGTCGCGGCGCATCGACAACCAGTTGCGCGGCCGCGCGGGCCGTCAGGGAGATCCGGGCGCATCGAGATTTTATCTCTCGCTCGAGGATGACTTGATGCGCATCTTCGCCAAGAACTGGGTGGGGACGATGCTGCACAAGAGCATGGAAGAGGATGTTCCGATCGAGTCGAGGATGGTTTCAAAGCAGATTGAGAATGCACAGAAGGGCGTCGAGGCGCAAAACTTCGAGAGCCGCAAGCATCTACTCGAGTACGACGATGTGATGAACAAGCAGCGCGAGGCGGTGTATGGGCTGCGGCGGCAACTGCTGGAGGGCGTGGACCAGAAAGAGCTGATCCTGGAGGATTATGTCGGCGGGATTCTGAGCGGAATTCTGGACGAATTTGCCGGTGAAAAGCTGCATCCGGACCAGTGGAATCTGAAGGGGATGGAAGAGAAGCTCATCGACCACTTTGGGCAGAACTTCGCCTCGGCGGGGATCAAGCCGGTGGAGATGGGCAGGCATCAGTTGGGCGAGGCGATCTTTGACAAGCTGAAAGAGGAGTACGCGGCCAAGGAAAAGATTCTCAGCTCGACGACGATGCGCTATCACGAGCGGATGGTGATGCTGAGCGTGATCGACGGGCTGTGGAAGGACCATCTGCTCTCGATGGACCACCTGAAGGAAGGGATCGGGCTGCGCGGGTATGCGCAGAAAGACCCGCTGGTGGAGTACAAGAGCGAATCCTACGACATGTTCGAGGCCATGATGCTGAAGTTCCAGGAGGACACGGTCCGGTTCCTCTTCAGGATGCAGATTCTTGGCCAGGACGGGCAGCCGATCGATGCAGCGCCCCAGGTGCGGCGCGAGGTCCCGAAGGCTCCGCCGGTGGCGAGCGCATCCGAGCCGATCACGCTGGACGCCATGCCGCAGGAGATTGGGATCTCAACGCGGAGGCCCTCGACGACGATCGACGCGCTGGAGAAGGAGTTCCATCGCAAGAAGCAGCGGGAGCTGGAGGCCGCGAGCAGGGCCGGAGCCGGAGAGGCGAGTCAACCTGCTCAGCGCCGGACTGGCGAAAAAGTTGGGCGCAACGACCCATGCCCTTGCGGATCGGGGAAGAAGTACAAGAAGTGCCACGGGGCGGAGAAGTAGCACCTGCGGTGCAGCCACCTGCTCGCTCTTCGCTCGCATGGGGTTCGTGGTATGCCCGGTCTCAGAGGCGAGACCGGGGGCACCCGGCACCCAGCAGTCATCCACGGGGTGTGAGGTCGTACTCCCAAGAAAGAAGATTTGGACTCTTCTGCTAACACAAGCGTCTGAGAGCGAATGGCAGCGAAATATCTTGATTCAAGTGCGGCGGGTTGGCCTCCGCTCCGCGGAGATGGCGAGTTGGCAAGTTGGCGGATGAGATTGGGCGGTTCGAGTTTTGTTCCTTTGCACCCGGCGAAGACCGTGGACGGCTGCTCATGAACATCGCGGGTTGGGGTTCGTAGTGCCCCACCCATTCCGCAAAGAACGCGGAATGGATGGGGCACCCTGAGTTTGTGTGCGGATACAGAACGATGCTAGTTTGGGTTCGTGGTGCCCTAGGTCCCTAAAAGGGGACCTGGGGCACTCGGCACCCACAGAATATTTAGTTGACGGAGCAATAGGCCGATTGAGGTTCGTGGTTTCCCAGTTCCCAAAAACGGGACTTGGGGCACCCGGCGCTACGATTGCAAACCACGAATTCTCTGAGGTCCAAAGCCTACCGCGGGAGGGTTGGGATGGTTCTCGACTGCCGTTTTCGGGATTATCCTTCGGCGGCCTCGGCGGTTTCGCGTGCTTGTTTGGACGAGGACCAGAAGGATTTGCGGAAGAGGAAGAAGCCTTTCTTTTCCGGATTGGCGGGGAGGCCGCAGGCGGTCCGGGCCATCTTGCGAATGACCTTGGAAATGGGCGAATCCTGCATGGCGACGGGCTTGGCCGTGTTTTGCGTGCGGCGGGCGGTGGCGTAGTCGTCGGGGATCTTCCAGTTGGCGGGGCGCGTGAGGGCTTTGGCAATCTGCTTTTCGTCCAGGACCAGAGATTGCGGCGTGTAGCGATTGAGCACGATCTGGAGCTTGCGGTTGCGCGCGCAGAAAAACTGGGTGATGAGGCGGTTGGAGTTGCGCAGCTCTGAGATGCCGACCTGTGTGATGAGGTAGATGCTGGCCGAATCGTCAAACACAGCCGTGCCCCGGAGGTCGACGCGCGAGCCGGCATCGACGACGACGTAGTCGAAGGATTGGCGAGCGACGTTGAGCAGTTTGTCGATGGCATCGCTGGCCGGCTGGACGGGCGAGAACTCGCCGGGCGAGGCGAGCACGCACAGCCCCGAGCTGTGCTTGGCCAGCAGCGAGCGGAGAAAGTTCGGATCGAGGCGGTTGGCATCTTGAAGGGCGTTGGCGGTCGAATATTCGCTGACCATTCCGAGATTGATGGCGGCGTCTCCGAGGGGGAGGCCGAAGTCGATCAACAGAGTGCGGAGGCCGGACTCCTGAGCGAGCGCGACGGCGAAGTTGGAGGCGATGGTGGTGACTCCGCAGCCGCCTTTGGAGCCGAGAAAGACGAAGAGCCGCCTGCCGCCCCGTTTGCCGTGGCAGCCTGCGGAACGGCGGATCGAGGCCCGGGCGAGCGCTCCAACAATGTCGGCACGGAGCAGAGGGACGGTGAGGAACTCGCGTGCGCCGGCGCGCATGAAGCGGATGGCCAGCTCGAGCTGGGTCTGCGCGGAGTAGACCATGACGGCGGTCGAGTTATGGGCACAGATGCTCTCGACCACATCGAAGGCATACTCGGGGTCGCTGTCAATGCCGATGAGAACAACGTCGAAACGCTTCTCGAGCATCTGAGGCAGGTCGTCCAGATCGGCCGGGAAGGAGGTGAACTCCCGCACGGTCGTGCCTTGAAATCCAGCCAGAGCGCCGGCCACCTCTTTGCGGCAGGGATCGTCGGGATCGATGACCGCGATGGAGAGGACGGCGCCGGAGGCGTCGGAGATCTGGTCTGGAACCGGCATTGCATCGGATGCTTCCATTTGCCTGCTTCGCCGCCCTGGTTCCACCTGTGAACGGGATGACGCGGGCGGCTGATTCGAAAAAAAGATGCGATTCCCGCTATTGAGTGAGAGCAAAGTTGAGGATCACGTCCACCGTTGAGGTTGCGGGACCGGGCTCGAATCTCCATTTGCGCACGGCATCCTCGGCAGCGGTCACAAGCATCACATTTCCACTGAGGCTTTTTACGCCGGTCACCCTGCCCTCAGGGTCGACGGTGACCTCGAGCCGGACCTCGCCGGTGACCTTCATGCGCTTGGCCACCTCGGGATAGACGGGAGCTGCCCGGAGCTTGACGGCGCGGTTCTCTGCGGCGGTGGCGGGGATGGCCATGGCCACCAGAAGAGCCAGGGTGGCAAATTGGACAAGCCGAGCCGGGGCAGGGCGCAGGCGTCTGGACTCGGGCATGAATTGGTTGTTTTGCATTAGAAGCCTCCAAGAATCTGAAACTGCTTACTTGGGTTATCGGCGTCAAATGAGGCCCCATGAATGCATTTTCGGCTTCTGATTACTGTGGGAATGGGGAGGTGCTCGATTGTTTTCACGGTGCATGGGATGAAAGGTGCGTGGCATCCCACCCTTTGGCAAAGAACGCGAAAGGATGGGGCAACCGGGGCGATCCGCCAAGGAGCACGCCACGAGGAAGCTATTTTTCGCGCAGAGTGTAATAGTTGAATCCACGAGAAAACTGCTTTGCGGCGGATTTCGTTCCGTCCCTACGGGACGGAGGATCTTTTGCTCAACGCTGACCCAGGACTGCGCTACGCTTGTCCTGGGCTATTCTCGACTTCTCCCTCCGGGAGAATGATCGCAGGCTGTCTCAACCCTTTGGGCCGACGAAGACGGTGGACGGCTGAAAGCTGACGGCTAAAGGCTCGGAGCTGCCTCTATCGCGGCGAAGGTCAGGTCCTGGGCGGCGGAGTGGTGCTGCTCGCGCCACTGTTCGAAGAGGCGGCCATAGCTGAGGGTGCTGTAGGCAGAGGGGGGAATGCCCAGGCGGGCGGCTGCGCGGTCGATCCACTCGGCGGGGCCTTCTAGCTCGGCGTAGTTGCCGATGGGGGTTTCGTCGACGACGCAATGGCCCTGGCCGTCGGTCCACTCGGCACGCCACTTTTCATAGCGGAAGGCGGGAACGAGGCCTAGCGAGAGAAAGACCTGAGCCATGGCATCGCCGTCGGCGACCTCGGTCTCGGTTTCGATGCGGTGCTTGTGGGTGTCTTCGCCGGGGCCAATGTCGGGCAGGCGCTTGTGGGTGATGGTGAAACGGCCGGCGTAACTGCGAATGCGCAGGATCTCAGTGCGGGCGCGCATGGAGCGGTCGGGCGTGTCATAGAGAACGTTGCTCTCAAAGGCGCGGGGGGTTTGCAGGGTGAAGCCGGCGGCTTCAAGGCGCTGGTTGAGGTCGGCCAGGTCGTCTACGCGGAATTTGATCTCGGTCTCGATGGGCATGGTAAAGAGCGAGTATACGGCAAGGGGCAGACTAATCGTGCAATGGATGGCCCCATTTGAGCCCGCCCGTGATGTTTCTTTGCCGTTTTTCACGCCCAGGGATTGGCGTCCATGTTCGCACAGCTACAAGCAGCTTTTCATTTTCGCATTCCAGAAATGCATTCGCCATTTGGTCGTCGCCGGATTTATTCAACGCTTCGATCAATGCATCCTCTGAATGCTCCGCGCCTCTTTCTATAAAGAAGAAGTAAGCGCCGGATATCGCTTCCGTGTCACGGTCTTCCAATGCAGCCTCAAGCGCATTAACTGCGCGAGAGTCCTTGCTTTTGCCGAGCGCCGAGGCGGCATAGAAACGATCACGGCCATCCGGGCTCTTTAGAGCCGCGATAAGGGATTCGACACCTGGTGTTCCGAGTTCGCCCAATGCGGCAATCGCACTCTCACGCACTTCACGATCCGAATCTCTCAGCATGGCACTCAGGGGAACGACGGCGCGGGAATCTTTGAGATATCCCAACGCACCCGCCGCAGCTGCGCGGGTAACGGCATCCTTGTCCTTCGTTGCCTTGGTCAAGAGACCGAACGCCTTCGGATCCTCGGTACAGAACATTTCCGCGATTGCCAGCTTACGCCGGGTTTCCAAGGGTTGGTGCTTCATGAGGGTGAGAAGCGGTTTGCACGTTCGAGCTTCAATCTTGCCGATTGCAACTGCCGCATGAAAAGGCTCTTGATTGTCGGCATTCTCTAACGTCGCGAGCAGAGGGCCAACGGCCCGACGATCCCCCAACTCTCCCAGAGCGTAGGCTGCCTCTCCCCGGATTTTCCAATCGGAAGCGTTGAGTGCGGCGATCAGTGGCTCAAATGCACGAGGATCCTTAGTTTGTCCGAGTGAAGCAATCACGTTTTGATGCAATAGAGTCGATCGAAATTTCCCGTGAGCGATGGTATCCTGCATAGTTGCAATCAGAGGCGGGACGGCGTGAGGATCGTTCATGTCGCTCAACGCCCACATCGCACTCTTCGAGACGATGGAATTAGGGTCGTCGAGTTCGGCGACCAGCAGGCTGATCACTCGGTGGTCCCCAATCTTGCCCAATGCACGGGTGGCGCTTGCTCGGACGTTGAGATCGATGTCCTTCAGGACGGCGATCAGCGGTTCTTCGGCACGGGCGTCCTTGATGCAACCCAACGAGCCAGCCGCGCCTTTCCGGACTCTCTTATCGGTATCTGCGAGAGCGGCAATTAGTGGCTCGACGGCTTGGGGATCTTTGATACTGCATAATGCATTGGCCGCTCTTCCTCGCAAGTCGGCATCTGAGTCCTTGAGCAAAGCAATCAGGGGTTCTGTCGCGCGGGTATCTTCGGTGAAGTTCAGCGCATTAAGCGCAGTCCTCCTAACGCGAGCGTCTGAGTCTTTGAGGGCAACCAGAAGAGGCTCCAGAACATCTGGGAGAGGTTTAAGCGAGTTTGAGACTTTGAACTCACTTAATGCATGCACGGCACCCAGCCGGGCATCAGCATCTGGATCGTTGAGAACTGCAACCAGAGCTTCGATTGCTGGCGGTCCTATCTCAGCCAGGGCTTGAACGGCCTCAAGACGATGCGGGCCATTCCCTGGACTCTTGAGGGTTGCTATGAGTGGCTCGACTGCAGAGGGGCTTCTAGTCCTGCCCAGTGCCCACACTACATTTAATCTGAAGTGCTTGTCCGGGTCCTTAAGCTGAGCAACTAGAAGATCAACCACACGTGGAGTGGCGTGATCCTGGCCTAAGGCACTGATTGCCGATTGCCGGATATCCCTGTCCGGATCCTTCAACAAGGGAACAATAACTTCAACCGCGCGCGGGTCTTTGGTCAGGCCTAAAGCCTCAATTACTGCTTTTCGCACATTGGCATCCGGATCATTCAGCGCTGCGACCAGAGGCTCCACTGCAGGCGCTCCGATGTGGCCTAGCGCAGCCCACGCGCTTGGCCATGATTGGCGACTCTCGACAGGCCACTTCTTAAGTACAGCAAGCAGAGGTTCGATTGCGCGCGGGTCTTTGTATGGATCCAACCCAGCGACTGCAGACTCGCTCACGTGAATGTCCGGGTCCTTTAGCTGGTTGATCAGCTGGGTTACGCGATCGGTTTGGCCTTGCGCAGGCCAGATTGCGCAGCAACACAACAGAAGGGTTGCGGCGTACTGGTATCCAGTCTGCAGAAAATGATGACTTGGCAACGATCTCATACTGTTTCCTCAGGGATGATAGAAAGGCGGCGGAGATCGGGGGGGCGCCCCACACAACCGCATTGACATCCGACTCGGGAGCTTTCTCAACTCGCATCCACCATACCATCAGATGGCAGATGAGCGGCGAGCAGGCGACAATAGGAATGTGAAGACACAGCGATTGGTGGTGGACCCGGCGCATCTGGATACGGTCGAGGCTCGGGAGACGATGGAGCGGGCGGCGGCGATTTTGCGCGGCGGCGGGCTGGTGGCGTTTCCTACCGAGACGGTCTACGGGCTGGGGGCACATGCGCTGGATGAGGCGGCGGTGGCGCGGATCTTTGCGGCCAAGGAGCGGCCGAAGTGGGATCCGGTGATTGTGCATATTGCCAACGATGCCGAGCTGGCGGGGCTGACGGTGGGGGTTCCGGAGAGGGCGCGGCGGCTGATGGCGGCGTATTGGCCGGGGCCGCTGACGCTGCTGCTGCCTCGTTCCAGTGCTGTACCGGAGATTGTGACCGCAGGGCGAGCGATGGTGGGCGTGCGGATGCCGTTGCACCCGGTGGCTCTGGAGCTGATCCGGCGGGCGGGGGTGCCGGTGGCCGCGCCGAGTGCGAATCTCTTCAGCCACACGAGCCCGACCTCTGCCGAACATGTGCTGGCCGATCTCGATGGGCGGATTGATGCAGTGCTGGACGCGGGGCCGACTAACTATGGAGTCGAGTCGACGGTGCTCGATCCTTGTTCAGATCCGATGATCATCTACCGGCCGGGAGCGGTGACGCTGGAGCAGATCAGGAAAATTGCCGGGCCGGTGGAGATTTATCGCGAGGCGAGAGAATCCAGACCGCCGGAGTCGCTGCCTTCGCCGGGCGTGGGGCTGCGGCACTATGCGCCGACGGCGCGGCTGGTGCTGGTGGAAGCTGAATTGACCGAGTTGGCGGCGCGAATGGCTGAGGCAGCGCGCGGCCTGGAAGCCGAGCGGGTGGGCGTGATGCTGCCGGCCGAGGTGGCCGCGCCGGCGGGAGTGGCGGCGATCTTCTCATGCGGGCGGTGGGCGGAGCCGGAGGAGATGGCGCACGCACTCTACGCTGGGCTGCGCGAGCTGGATGGGAAGGGTTGCACGGTGATTCTATGCCCACTGCCGCCGGTTGAGGGGATTGGCGCGGCGATCCGGGATCGGCTGAAAAAAGCAGGGACGAAGGGACTAGGGACTAGGGACTAGGCAATCGAAATTGCAGCTTACTCGCCCAAGAGTTTTGAATGTTGATCAACTCATTGGCCAACTAGTCCCTCAGTGCCTAGTTCCTGCCTTTTCACTGTCCGGCGTCGCCTTGTTTATACATGTACTTGATGGCGGCTTTGTAGACCAGGGTCTTGGTGCGGCCGCGGACCTTGAGCACATTGCGGTCGTACCACTCGATGCAGCCTTCGACCAGTTCGCCGTCTTCGAGGACGAGGACCATGGGGGTCTGCGCCTGAATCTGCTTTTGCAGGTAGAAGAGCTCGGCCTGCCGCTGGGTGGCATCCTGCTCCTGATTTTGGCTGAGGGCGAAGGGTGGCAGGCGGAAGTTGGAGACGGGGCCCGACCGACTGACGGTGCGGACGGTCGGTGTGATGGATCGCTTTTTGGCGCCGGGTACGGGAGATTCAAGGCTCATGGGTGAACGCCTCCTTGGGGAGATACCAGTCTAATTGCGATCGAGACTGAAAGCCATCGCATCGAGCGAAATGGAGCGCAGCAGGTTGCGCCGCATGCCTTGCTCGACCTGGTTGAGGGCATAGGCGGCGGAGTCGATCCAGTCGACGTTGATGCCCTGGGCGAGGCGGACGAGTTCGGCCTCGATGTCTATATTGCGGATGAGCTGCGGCGTGCCGGCGACGATGAGCAGCAGATCTTCAATGAGGCTGCCGAGGGCGCGGAGTAGGTTGATCGTCTTCTCCTGGCCGTCGGCGCCGGCGCGGTAGGTCTCTGTCGCGTGGAAGAGCGCGGAATAATCCGGCTCGCGCAAGGCTGTGCGGAGGAGAAGGAGAGCGTCCTGGCGGCTGGCTAGATAGACGTCGAGGTCGATAGTGAGGGCGCGGCCCACGGCTCCCTCGGCCAGTCGCGCGGCCAGAGCGCGGTCAGCGGATTTCAGAAGCGGCCGGCGAGTTGCGAGCAGAGATTGCAGGTCGGACGGAGGAATCGCGCCGAGCCGGTGTACGACGGCGCGGGAACGGATGGTGGGCAGCAGCTCTTGGGGATTTTCAGTGAGCAGGATCAGCGAGGTGTGCTGGGGCGGCTCTTCGAGAACTTTGAGCAACGAGTTGGCCGCCTCTTTCATGAAGGCCGACGAGGTGAAGATGGTGAAGGTGCGCTTGGACTCAGCAGGTGGGCGGTAATAGGCCACATGAATCACTTGACGGACCTGGCCGAGCTTGATGAGCAGTTGCGGCGGATCGGGCGGAACGACGAGCAGATCCGGATGGGTCTGGATGAGAATGCGGGTCTCGCGCTTGTCGGTGTCGCGCATCTCGTCGCGAGCGGCTACGGCTTCGGCGACGAGGGTTTCCAGATTGGCCGAGAGGGCGATACGGGTGCAGTTGGCGCAGACGCCGCAGAAGTCGGGGAGGCCGTCGGACTCAGTGGGGGCGAGGCAGTTGACGGCCTGGGCGAGCATCAGCGCCAGCGTGTACTTCCCTGCCCCGCGCGGTCCGGCAAGGATCAGAGATTGGGGAAAGCGCTCCGCGCGAATGCTCTCGCGCAGATGGGTTACGGTGGCCGAGTTGCCGAGAAAATCTTTGAAGCCCACGATTTGAGTCTAGTGCATTTTCACTTCGGCTTGCTTGCGAACGGTAACTCTGTCCAAGGCAATCGCATGAATGCAATTGAAATCCGGAGGCTGGTTCGTTCCGCTCCTACGGAGCGGAGGAATTCAATCAGCACGCATTCCCAGGATTCCGCTACGCTTCATCCTGGGCTATTTTCGACGCGTCCCTCTGGGACGAGAGAGCGTATTTGGCTGGCTCGTGTCGCGGCTGGATGAATTGGTGATTAGCCTTGGACGAGTGCGGGCGGGGACGCCCGCACGACAGCCGGTCTGGAGGCGCTACAGTCTTCAATCTCGCGGAGACGCGGGACTCGCTTGTGGAAAGAGACTGTTCTGAAACCAGCGTAGATCTGCGATTGGCTGGGTTGGTCTGCGATTGGCTGGATGATCTGCGATTGACTGTTCGATCAATACTGGCTCCCGCTCGGAAAATAGTTGTCAACTACACTTGACATGGTCTGAATTTATCTGTAAAGTTTAGTTGTCTTTTAGTAAAGGAGACTCATCATGATCTGTTCGACGAATAATCCAGCGCAAAAGCGCTTCTTTAGCCGGTTTGCAGTGGCGATGCTGGTGTATGCCGCCTTGCTCGTTCCCACGATCGCGATCTTCGTTCACTACCGGCCCAGTGGGCTGCTGGCTTATGGGCTGGCCATTCTTCCGGCGCTGCCTATTCTTGGGATGCTGGTCGTTGTGGGCTTGTATTTGGCCGAGGAGAAGGACGAGTTCATCCGCAATATGCAGATCCAGGCGCTGCTGGGGGGCATCGGCGGAACGCTTGCCCTGGTGAGCGTGTGGGGGTTTCTGGAGAACTTTACGCAGGTTCCCCGGCTGGAGCTTCTTCTGGTGTACCCGGCTTTCTGGGGCTTCGTGGGCCTATCAACCGCAGTGGTCTGGCTGAGAAACCGATGAAAAACCGGCTGCGTGTGCTGCGAGCGGAACGGGAGTGGTCGCAGGCCGATCTGGCCGAGAGGCTGGAGGTCTCGCGCCAGTCGGTGAATGCGATCGAGACGGGGAAGTTTGATCCGAGCTTGCCACTGGCCTTCAAACTGGCTCGGCTGTTTGAGACTACGATTGAGGCGATCTTCAGCGATGAGGGGTGAGGGGGCTTGCAACATTGGGGTTCGTGGCGGAATAAAGACAACTGGTTAAGGGTCGTGGTTTCCCACCCATTCGCAAAGTACACGAATGGATGGGGCACCCGGCCACCTTCGGTGGGGATGGCGGCCTTCGGCGTTGACAATCAGACTTGATCTTCGTCTCGATTGTGAGTAGGATGAAATGGAAAGTTAGCTTTACGTTTCTGGAGCAGCTCTTGGGAGTTGAAAGGAATTCGGCTATGGAAATTTTTCGCTTTGTCGCTGTCGTTGGGTTTGTTGTTGCTGGGGCTGCCCCGCTGGTTGCGCAGTCCCATGCGGCTTTGCCTCCACCGGCGGTTGTATTTGCGCCGGCGCGCTTCAGCGTGGTGGACCAGGGAACGGCGGGCAAGCCCGACGTGGTGCTGATTCCTGGGATGTCAAGTTCGCGCATGGTTTGGGATGCGGAGGCGAAGCTGCTGGCACCGAACTTCAGGCTGCACCTGGTGCAGGTGAATGGCTTTGCTGGCGCCGAGGCGGGGCCGAATGCAAGCGGGCCGGTGCTGTCTCGGGTGGTCGAGGAGTTACATGCCTACATCGTTGCGAACAAGATGCACCCGGTGGTGATTGGCCACTCGATGGGCGGGCTGATGACGCTGATGCTGGCTGAGAAGCACCCGGAGGACGTGCAGAAGATCGTGATCGTCGAGGCGCTGCCATTTGCCGGGGCGCTGATCGATCCAGGGGCGACGCCCGAGAGCATTCATCCGCAGGTGGAGGCGATCAAGAAGCAGATGATGGCCATCCCTGCGGATCAGTACGCGGCCATGCAGCCGATGATGGCCTCGCGCATGGTGACCAATCCCGAGGGGCAGAAGCTGGTGGCTGCCAGCTTTGCGGCGAGCGACCGCGCGGTGGCCGTGGAGACGATGCAGGAGGATCTTGAGACCGACCTGCGCGCGGATATAGCGGGGATCAAGGCGCCCGCGCTGGTGATCTACGCCTACGATCCGGCGGCGATGCAACCGGACGCAGCAACGTATGAGGCCGCGGTTCAAGCTGCCTACAAGCCGATGCCGCATGTGACGCTGACTCGGATCGACAACTCGCGGCACTTTATCATGTACGACCAGCCGGGGAAGTTCGATGTCGTCTTGCAGGATTATTTGAAGTAGAGAGGATGGGGCGCGCGGAACAGGGCAATTGCAGGAACACAATGGAGATCCTGAGGCTGGTTCGATCCGCCACCTACGGGGCGGCGGAATTCGACAAATGCGCTTTCCCAGGATTCCGCTTCGCTCCATCCTGGGCTATTCTCGACGCGTCCCTCCGGGACGAGAGGGAGCATTTGACTGGCTGGCCAGTGAAGCGCTCACATTCTGACAACAAAGATCCATTCATACGATTGCTCTTCGGCGCAGGGATTTTGACACTGCGCATGCCTCTGCCGACCTATACTTGCCTCATGCGTTTTCACACTGCTTCGTTCCGCCTGTTTTCGCCGGTTCTGGCTCTTGCCGGGCTGGTTTGCGTGCTGGCTCAAGCGCCAGCGGCCCTTGCCTGGGGCAATAGCGGCCATCGGATGATCAACCGGCTGGCCACCAATACTCTGCCGACCGATGTGCCGGCTTTTTTGCGTTCGCCTGAGGCTCTGGCCGAGATTGAGTACCTGGGCCCCGAGCCGGACCGTTGGCGTTCACCGGCCGAGCCGGAGCTGGTGGCCGCACAGGCTCCGGAGCACTTCATCGATCTGGAACCGGCCGATGCACTGGGTCCGCTACCGCACAAGCGTCTGGATTTTGAGGCCAGCGTCTTTGCATCGGGTCAGCGTCCAGAGAAGGTCGGACTGCAACCCTGGGAGGCGACCGAGGTCTGGCAACGGCTGAAGGCCGCGATGCGCGAGTATCGCAACCTGAGCGCAGCCAAGCAGGATACAAAGCCCACCGAAGCGGCGATTCTCTTCTACGCCGGCTGGCTGGGCCACTATGTTGGCGACGCCGCGCAGCCGCTGCATACGACCATTCAATACAACGGCTGGGTGGGACCGAATCCAAACGGCTATACGACAGAGCACAAGATCCACTGGCAGTGCGAGGGGCCGTTTGTCGACGCCAACCTGCGCGAGCTAGCGGTGAAGGCAAAGATGACTCCACTGAAGGCTGTCGACGGGGATCTCTTTGATGCCTATATCGCCTATCTTCGCCACACAAAGACCTACGTCGAAAAGGTCTATCAATTGGAGAAGGCAGGCGGGTTTGTGGGTGCGGGAACGCCGGAGTCGCGGGAGTTTATTGCGGAACGGCTGGGAGCAGGAGCCAGCATGTTGCGCGATATGATCTACACCGCATGGCAGGAGAGTGCGAAGCCGGTAGCCGATCCTTACGCGGCGAAATAAGGCAAGAGCATTTTCGGGAATTGTGTAGGCCGAAAGTTCGTAGGTTTCCCACCCATTCCGCAGAAAAAAGCGGAATGGATGGGGCACGGAAGTCTACAGTAAATCCGAAAACACTCTAATGTGCGGACCCGGCTGCGGCAACAGCCGGCACATGGCGCAGCAGCACGGTCAGCATAGCGGTCATCAGCAGCACCGCTGGAACCGCAATGATGAGCCAGGCCAGCAGGGCCTCGCCGGCGAGCCAGCCCATCCCGGAGATCATCTGGAAGGGCGACGCATGCAGCAGAGCGCCGAACTCAACAGCACGGCCTGAGCCGAAGCCGAAGAGCCGCCCGCCGAGCCGGACAAATGGAACGACGAGCGCCACCTGAAATGGCATGGCGACCCAGTTTGCCGCTTGAATGGCTGGAAGATTGAGCCGCAGGCTGGTGGCCACAATCAGGCAGATGGCCGTGGTGACGCCTACGACAGGAAGGCACCCGATGGCGAAGCCAAGTGCAAGAGTGAGCGCCAGGCGCTGAGGCGAGATGCCTTGGCGCAGCCAGATTGCCACCTTCTGCTTGATCGCATTCATTGTCACAATATCTATGGTATCGGCGGAAGGGCGCCGCGTGATAGTTTTCCAATGAAACTTTGGTAAAGAGACCAAAGTGGGCAACGGAAAGATAAGCCTTCGCAAATCAGGGATGACTGACGTGGTGTGGCAGAGTGCTTGCTTTCGGCTGAACGCTTTTTCAATGATGCGGCAAGGGAAGGGTGACACTCTATCCCACCCATTCCCGCAGAGAACGCGGGAATGGATGGGGCACCCGCACAGCATTTAGTTGCCTGATCAATCGGGCTCACTCAGGGCGGCGATTCTTGGCACGAGTTTTGTGAGCAGCCCAGCGAGCCTCTGCTCGACTTGACGGCCGGTCTCGAAGACCTCCTCGTGGCTCAGTTGAGTTGCGCTAAGGCCGGCGGCCAGGTTGGTGACGCAACTGAGGCCCATGACCTCGATGCCCATGTGGCGGGCGACGATGGTCTCGGGCACGGTGGACATCCCCACCAGCGTCGCGCCCAACGTGCGGAAGGCGCGAATCTCGGCGGGGGTCTCGAAGCATGGCCCTGTGACGGCCAGATAGACGCCCTCGTCGAGTGCGAAGCCTTCCTCGGCGGCGGCTTCTTTTGCTAGAGCGCGAAAGCGTTTGGAGTAGGCCTCGGTCATGTCGAAAAAGCGTTGCCCTGCGCCAAAGCGCACGGCAAAGCGCGGCTCGTTGGGTCCGACGAGAGGGTTCCAGCCCATGAGGTTGATATGGTCGGCGAGCGCGACGAGCTGGCCCTGCTTGTAGCCCTCGGCGATGCCTCCGGCGGCGTTGGTGAGAATGACGGAGCGGATGCCGAGCGAGCCGAGGACGCGCATGGGAAAGGTGACCTGCGCGGGTGTGTAGCCCTCGTAGAAATGCACGCGGCCCTGCATGACGGCGACGGGAGTGCCGCCGAGATTGCCCGCGACGATGCGGCCGGTATGGCCTTCGACGGTGGAGCGGGGAAAGTGAGGAATCTCCGCATAAGGAACGACGATGCGCTCGGTGAGCGAGTCGGCGACCGCGCCCATTCCCGAGCCGAGGACGACGCCTACGTGAGGGCTGAATGGGCCAAGCATGGCCCGCAAAAACGCATCTGCTTCAGAGACCTGGTCGAAATAGTTCGTCATATTTTGCGCCTGCCGTTGTGCTTACGGCATTCTACAGGGAGCGAAAGAGGATTGAACAGACGACAATTGAACTGGCGGGATTCATTCGAAGGAGGCGGCACGCGGCATGAAAGAGATTGTGGCTGTGATTTTTGGGTTGGGGCTGGGGTGCAACGCGCTCTTGTTTGTGCCGCAGGTGCTGGCTGTGTGGCGGAAGAAGAGCGATGAGGGGATTTCGCTGATTACGTTTGGCGGCTTCAGCGTGCTGCAGGCGATTGGGATTGTGCATGGGGTTTATCAGCGGGATTTGTCGCTGATTTTGGGGATGGCGGCCAGCTTGATGACTTGCGGGAGTGTTACGGGGTTGACTGTTTTTTATCGGGTTAGGCGGATGCGAGCTGGGAATTGAGAGTTGTGGCTTTCGTTGCTTCCTGAAAAGAACGGGCGGTGGATGGGGAATTAAGCAACCTCCCGTACACTTTTATGTGGTGGAGGTTCGGATGATTCCAAGATTAATGATCAAGTTATTCGATGGGTGGACCCAAATCGAGAATGAGGGAGGGCCAACCACATATGTAAACGGCAATTCCCACCTTCAGTTTTCGCAAGCTCAAAAAAAGGGTGACGCATTGCCAGAAGATCCAGAGAAGCTCATCGGGATCTGCGAAGGACTCACAAGAAAAGTCCGGGGACGCAGAGATATGTTGTCAGGCTCGGGGAAATGTGAGCTTGGGATATTTGGAACAGTCGTCGCAAGGGGCGACTCACCGGCCTACGTGCAGATTTGGGTACTCTCGAATAAGAATGATTTTGTCCTGATAACCCACATTTGCGAGGCGGAACCGAGTCCCAAGGAAGTAGCTGAAGCCAGAGAAATAGCTCTGAGGACCACGCTTGGCCCCACGGACAGCACAACGCCAAAATCTACAAGTCATCCAGTTATGTAGTCAGAGTCCTGCGCGAACTGATAATTCCTTTCATCGAACATTCTAGTTATAACTCTGCCGTGGCGATATTAGCCAAGAAACATTCCGGCGATTGAGGCGGAGATTAAGTTCGCCATCGTTCCGGCTAACATGGCTCTTACGCCTAATTTGGCTAACTCGTTACGGCGCTCGGGGACTAATGCGCCGATGCCGCCGATTTGCATGCCGATCGATCCCAGGTTCGCAAAGCCGCAGAGAGCAAACGTCGCGATGGTGAAGGAGCGCGGCATCAAGGCGGCTTTTTGCGCGCCGAGCGAGATGTAAGCGATGACTTCATTGAGGGCCATGCGCGTGCCTAACAAATTTCCAATGGCCGCGCAGTCGTGCCATGGAACTCCAATGAGCCATGCGACGGGAGCAAAGAAGAAGCCGAGGATCTGGCCGAGTGAGGCGGGAACCCAATGCATGTAATAGAGCGAGTGCGTCCAGCCGAGCAGGCCGTCAAGCAGTGCGACGAGCGCGAGGAAGCTGATGAGCATGATGGCTACGTTGAAGGCCAGCTTGCCGCCGTCGATGGTGCCGCGGGCGATGGCTCCGATGAGGTTCTCGTCCTTGTGCAGTTCGTCTTTGGGCATGACGACGCGGCCTTCGGTGGCGGGCGTGTCGATCTCGGGGACGAGCATCTTGGCGATGAGAATGGTGCCGGGCGAGGTCATGATGACGGCGGCCAAGAGGTGCTCGGGCGCCACGCCTTGCGCGATGTACATAGCCATGATGCCGCCCGAGACGTGAGCCATGCCGCTGGTCATGATGGTCATCAGTTCGCTGCGGGTGGCGCCGGCAAGGAAGGGGCGGATGGTCAGGGGGGCCTCGGTCTGGCCCATGAAGATGGAGGCTGCCACGTTCATGCTCTCTGCGCCGGAGATGCGCATGGTTTTGAGCATCACCCAGGCGAGGCCGCGGATAACGATCTGCATGACGCCGATGTGATAGAGCACGGCGAAAAACGCCGAGATGAAGATGATGGTGGGCAAGACCTGGAAGGCGAAGATGGAGCCCATGGAGCCGGTGGGAACGCCGAGGGGTCCGAACAAGACGCTGGTGCCGGCGTAGGTGGAGGCGAGCATGGTCTTGACGAGATTGCCGGCCCACAAGAGCGCCTGCTGGCCATAGGTGAAGCGCAGCACGAAGAAGGCGAAGACCAGTTGCAGCCCGAGTCCCCAGACGACTGTGCGCCAGCGAATGCGACTGCGGTTGGTCGAGCCTAGCCATGCCGCGACAAGCACGGCGAGAATTCCCAGCACTCCGGTAAATCGATCCAAGAGGTTGCTCCTTAAAAGCAGGGACTAGGGACTAGGGAATAGGGAACAGAAAAAAACGCCCCGTGCCAACTGTCGACGGCTTTGTCCATGTCAGGATGGTTTCAATGAAAATCGATCCTTGACTGACAGCAATTCCCTGTTCTTTTTCCCTATCGCATTACCTTACAACATCGCGCAGATATGCCTCCGCTGTCTCGCGGATGAAGGTGCGGCTGACGAGTGGAACTGCGTGGGGCGGCTTGCTGGAAAAGTGAATCGCCTGCTTGAGCAGCGCGATTGGCTCGGCCAGTAGGGCATGACTGGTGGCGTAAAGCGTAGCCAGTGGCTGACCCTTCTCAACGAGCGCGCCGCGGCGGGCGTGGAACTCGATTCCGGCGTGGGGGTCGACGGGCTCGCCAGCTTTTTCGCGGCCTGCGCCGAGGCGTTGGACGGCCCAGCCGAGTGCAGTCGTATCCATCTCGGAGATGAAGCCGGCCTTCGTGGCTTGAAACACATGCGTTGCGCCGGGCTTGTGGAAGGCTGCCGGATTATCGAAGACGGAAATGTCGCCGCCGTGTGCCGCGACCATAGCCAGAAAGACGCGCAGGGCAGAGCCGCCGGCCAGTGCCAAGCCGGCGTGCTGATAGCCTTCCTCAGGCGACTCGGCCTGGCCGCCGAGATAGATCATCCATCCGGCGAGGATGAGCGAAAGCTCGCGGAGATCTTCGCTCTCCGGATGCCGATCTCCGCGCAGCAGTTCTACAGATTCGACCAGCTCGATCCAGTTGCCGGCTGAGCGGCCGAGGGGCTGAGACATGTCGGTGAGCAAGGCTACGGTGCGGGTTCCGGCGGCCTCGGCGGTGGCAACCATCAAGGCGGCCAGATACTCGGCGTCTTCTTTTTTTCTGAGGAATGCGCCGGAGCCGGTCTTGACGTCGAGGACCAGTGAGTCGAGGCCTGCGGCGAGTTTCTTGCTCAATATGGACGCGCAGATGAGGCCGGGGCTTTCTACAGTTCCAGTTCGGTCGCGAAGAGCATAGAGGGCGCGGTCGGCGGGGACGAGCGCCGGGGTCTGGCTGACGATGGATGCGCCACACTTCTTGAGGACTGCCTCAAATTCGGCGAGGGTGAGGGCTGTGCGGTAGCCGGGGATGGATTCCAATTTATCGAGAGTCCCGCCGGTGTGGCCCAGAGCGCGGCCGCTGATCATCGGCACGGCCACGCCGCAGGCCGCGGCGATGGGGGCGACGAGAAAGCTGGTCTTGTCTCCGACGCCGCCGGTGGAGTGCTTGTCGACGGCGACCTTTTTGAGGCGCGAGGGGGAGAACTTCTCGCCGGAGTCGCGCATGGCGAGGGTGAGGGCGCGGGCTTCGTCGAGCGTAAGCCCTTTGAGATAAGCGGCCATCAGCCAGGCGGAGAGCTGTTCGAGAGGGATGGAGGCGTTGGCCGCACCGGCGACGAGGAAGGCGATCTCGCGGTCGTCGAGCGAGCCGCCGTCGCGCTTCTTGCGGATCAGGTCGATGGTGTGGAGGGGGGCGGTGGGGGATGTGGTCATAGTGGTCTTGCCTCAGATTTCCGACACTTGAGATTATCGCAAGCGGGGGGCGATTTTGAGCTGTCTGCCTCTTGAAGAAATCCTGCCTGTGAACTATAGTTAACAGATGGTCGAGATTCGTCAGACCAATGTCTTCTCCGACTGGCTTCGCCGATTGCGCAACGAGAAGGCTCGGTCTCGCATCCTGATCCGGGTTCGCCACCTGTCGCTAGGCAACTTTGGAGATGTCAAGCCGGTCGGCGAGGGTGTCAGTGAACTTCGGGTCGACTATGGGCCGGGATACCGAGTCTATCTTCAGCAACGGGGAAATGTGCTTGTTCTCTTGCTCGCCGGAGGCATCAAGAAGACGCAGCCAACCGATATAGCCAAGGCAAAGAAACTGGCAAAGGAGTGGGCGAATGGCTCTTAAAACAACTCTATGGGATGCTGCCGAGTATCTCGAAAGTCCGGAGGCGATTGCTGGCTATCTTGAAGCGGCTTTCGAGGACGGCGATCCGGCCTTGATCGCGGCGGCACTGGGCGATGTGGCGCGGGCCATGGGAATGACTCAGCTTGCCAGCAAGGCGGGGGTTACACGTGAGGCGCTCTACAAAGCACTCTCGCCCACTGGCGATCCAAGGTTGTCGACTTTTCTTGGCGTGATGAAGGCGCTGGGGATCAAGCTCACGCCGCGGGCGGCTTGAAGACGGGCGGCAGCAGGGTCTCTTGATGAAGTAGGCGATTGAGGTTCGTGGTTTCCCACCCATTCCGCAAAACGACGCGGAATGGATGGGGCACCCGGCGAAGAGCGATGCAACCTTAGGAAACCTCAGAGCAGGTTCGTGGGAGCCCACCCTAGCCGCAAAGACAAAGACGCGGCGAGGGTGGGGCACCCGGCGCTGAATGGAGCAGGCCGAATCTGCCAGATTACGGTACGCGGCGAATCTCAACCTTCCTGTAACCGGGCCTTGATGCTCTGTTTTTGGTGCATCTGGCAGTATGGAGGCATGTTTCCACTCATGCTCCCCCTGTTCAGGAAGATGTCTTCCTGTTGGAACTGGAAGTGTGCCCTTCTGAGTGCCGCCGCCCGGTCGCTGGTGTATCTGATTGCCATGAGCCGTACCGGGCTTCGCGGCAGCCTGGCCGTGGTTGGAGTCGAGATCGCCTATGTCACGCTGACAGCGGGCGTTTACGCCGGGATGCAGCAAAGGGCGCTCGGGCTACGCACGCGGTGGCTGGGAGATCTGATCGTGGTTCTCGGCGTTCCCGGCTTGTCCCAGGCGTTGGACTGGACTGCCCATCGCGTGGCAGGCGCGGCCGTTACGAGCCGAGCGACGCTGGCCGTCTGTGTTTTCGCGGCGATCTCGGCGCTGTTTCATCTGTATGTGATGCGCAATGGAGTTTTTCTCACGGGCACTGGGCGCTCGTTGTTCGACGATTTTCGCCGCATGCCTCGGCTGGTTGCCGGAATCGTTATCAAGCCGATTGTCTTGCTGGTTAGTTTTGCCTTCCGGCTCGCAGGCGCGATCGAGTCGGAGGCGGCGCTCTAGCGGCAGCTCGGCGAATGTGGAATTGCGGGTTTTGATTGGGTTGGGCCTTCGCTGATTCGCCCGGAGCAACCGGCGGCGGCCACTGTTGGATTGAACCTATCGCCCGGCAAGCGCTTGGATCGGAACGAAAGCTGCTCGTCGGCTGAGCAAAATTGCTTCTCCGATTGGATTCACTGCGCCTGCAATGTCAAGCTCTGGAAAGTCGCTGTGAGTTCTTCCGTCCAGGACTCGCCCAGCAACCTTCTTCCGCGTGCCACCCCATTGTTTGAAAAAGAAGGGAACCCCATCTCGGCTGCACTGTTTCTGGATAGACCGAACCCAGTCTGGCTGCATAGGACGCGACCTGGGGCCACTTTCTCCTCCTACGATCACCCAGGAGATTCCTTTCAAATCGATTTCTCCAAGATCCTCAAGCAAGGGCTCGATCGACAAAAAGCGCACTGCGATTGGAGTCTTCTGAAGTCTGCGTAGCCTCGGTAGCCCGTGTTTCTTGTCCTCAACGCTGACGCCCCACCATATATGCGGCTCGGCGGCAAAAGAGTTCAATGGTCCTGAAAGAAGTTTCGCCATACGCTCATGGCGTTTAGTCAATACCTGGAAGACGTGCCAATTGGCCTCCCGCATGACCTGGGCGATTTGCAGAATGTAACTGTCCGGAATGGACTCATGGAATAGATCACTCATCGAATTGACAAAGATCTTTCTTGGGCTCTTCCAGCGGAGTGGTTCAGGAATTTTCTCAGGTACCAGGCGAACGTCAAACCCTTGTTCAAAGGGATGTCCGGGGACTCCGCGGAAGCGCTCTGCAAACCGCTCTGCATAGCAGTTCTTGCAGCCGGGGCTGATTTTCGAGCAGCCACGTACCGGATTCCACGTTGCGTCGGTCCATTCGATTGTTGTGCCAAGTGACATACTGACCTCCTAGTCGAACAGTCCGCGTTGTGGCGTCGAATATTTCAGTACTTGATCCCAGAGCTTGAAAGCTGTCTGGTTCTTGGAAAACATCGCTAGGTAGTACAAGGGAACATTCGTATCGTGCGTCTTCACCTCTCTCATCTGATGGAGTTGGGTTTTCAAGTACCCTGCTTCGGACATGCTCTCGGCGAATTCCGATGCGAGGAACTTGGCAAAATCTTCATGGTTGTTCCACCTTGCTCGCCATGTAGTATTTCCAATCATCCTGTCGATCTTGCTGTCGGGCTGCATGTAGTGCGGAACGTTGCGCTTTGCATCCATCTGAAGCGCAAGTAGACAAAGGAAGTCTACCCCATGTGCGCACCTCGAAATAGTCTTGAGATTCTCAATATCGAAGTCGCAATCAAACGGATCAACAAAACACAACGCCAGTGATCTGCTTGGGATCATTGAACAAATCTGGTCAATGTGGTCTTCAAATCTACCGGGAACTAAGTGAGGATTCTGCTTGGGATAGTTCTTCTCTACCCGTTCTTTCAAAGCTGCAAATCGCTCGGGGTTATTTTCACAGAAAATATAGCGATCAAAGGGTGAATCAACCGACAAGGCAATGAGTGGCGACCCTAAAAGCACTTGGCTTCGGTTTTTGATCCGGCACAGACCACTTCCCGCATACAGGTCCACGTAGACCCTTTTCCATTTGTTTTTCATTGATGCTGAGAAGATCTGGCAATAAAGCCGAATCAGATCGAACTTGTCCTCTGTCCACGGGCCAACCTCGGGAATGAGTAACCCGTCGTCCTCCCCATACAGCGTCTCGTTCTTCATGGGCAAGATACTACACGCAAAACAGGCGAACATAAAGAGAATATTTAAAGCAGGAATCTAAACAATACCGGCGCCGATTCACACTCATCACCGCAACCAGGTTTGCAATTCGCGGGCCGTTTGGATATGATTCATAGATGTGTCCGGGGAAATCCCTGGACTGTCAATAGCACCACGGTTTCTGGGCCTGTTCGAGCACAGCGTGCGGCAGACTTATTCGTTGCCGATTCGCGCGGGACTCTAGGCACTCCGCAAAGCGGGGCTGGCAGGGGCGGTGGGAGACGAGGGAAGAATGGGAAAAGTCAGCAAAAACATTGTGAAGGCGCGCGCGGCTGTGGTTAAGCCCGTGTATCCACTGCCAGAGGCCGTTGGCCTGCTGAAGCAGGTGAAGTACGCCAAGTTCGACGAGACCGTCGACCTGACGATGCGCCTGGGCGTTGATACGCGCCATGCCGACCAGATGGTGCGCGGAACCGTGGTTCTGCCGCATGGGCTGGGCAAGACCAAGACTGTGGCCGTCATTGCGACGGGCGACCGCCAGAAGGAAGCGACCGAAGCCGGCGCGGACTTTGTGGGCGGCGAAGAGATGGTCGAGAAGATCCAGAAGGAAAACTGGACCGACTTTGACGCTTTGATCGCCACGCCGGACATGATGAAGGTCGTCGGCCGGTTGGGCAAGGTGCTGGGTCCCAAGGGCCTGATGCCGAATCCGAAGACCGGAACCGTGACCATGGATGTGGCCGCGGCGGTCAAAGAGATCAAGGCCGGCAAGGTGGAGTTCCGCGCCGACAAGACCAGCCTGGTGCACGTTCCGGTGGGCAAGCTGAGCTTTGACCCGCAAAAGCTGATCGACAACGCGACGACGGTGATCGGCGCGATTGTGCGCCACAAGCCTTCGGCAGCCAAGGGCAAGTACATCAAGAGCATTACGCTGAGCTCGACGATGGGCCCCGGAGTGCCGCTGGACAATGCGGTTGCGGACGCGGCGGGCAAGCACTAAAAAGTTCTCAGTTCTCAGTTCTCAGTTTTCAGCGGCTGGTTGCCAACACATCGTGTTGTGGTTGGGAAGCCGGGACAGTAAAGCGAGCCCCATGCGGGCAGAACAATTTGGAATTTCTAGCAGGATTCGGCGGCAGACAGGTTCTTCGGTATTGAGAACTGACAACTGATGACTGATGACTGTCGGAGCGGAGCGACGAGATGGCGATTTCTAGGGCGAAGAAGACGGAGAAGGTCCAGTTGCTGGCCAAGGAACTGGAAGGCTCGACGACGGCGATTATCGGCACATTTGCCAAGCTGACCGTGGCCAAGGATTTTCAACTGCGCAAGGTGATTCGCGAGGCGGGCGGCAAGTACCGCGTGGTGAAGAACAAGCTGGCTGCGGTTTCAGGCCAGGGCACGCAGGTTGAGGCCGCGCTGAAGGGGCTCAAGGGCGTGAACTCGGTTGCGTTCACCTCGGGCGACCCGGTGGCGCTGGCTAAAGTGTTCGCGAAGTGGGCGGGCGACAACGCCGAGTTCCAGTTCAAGCTGGGCATCGTGGACGGCAAGCTGCTGAACGTGGACGAAGTGAAGGCGCTGGCGACGATGCCGGGCAAGGAAGAGCTGTTCTCGAAGCTGCTGTTCCTGATCAACGCGCCTGCACAAAGGCTGGCAACGGTCATCAATGCCACGGGCAAGGATCTGGCTGTGGTTCTGGGCCAGGGCGTCGAGAAGGAAAAGTTTGCCGCGTAGTTTGCGGCAGTAGAGTTTCGTGGTCTCCCAGGTCTGAAAATCCAGACCTGGGGCACCCAGGGATTTTCAAGAGATTTGGCTGTCGAGGCAGGCAGGAAGTGCGCGGGTCTGGCGCATCGGAAACTTCCAGTTTGGGTTTGCGGCCGGGAACAAAAATTTCAAACAGTGTTGAATGGAGAAGAACATGGCGGATCTAGCGCAGTTGGAAGAGCAAATCGTAGCACTGAGCCTGCTTGAAGCATCGGCTCTGGTGAAGAAGCTGGAAGAGCGGCTTGGCGTTTCAGCAGCAGCAGCGGCTCCGGTCGCGGTAGCAGCGGCGGGCGCGGCAGCTCCGGTCGCGGAAGAGAAGACCGAGTTCCAGGTGATCCTGAAGGACTTCGGCGCGAACAAGATCAACACCATCAAGGCCGTGCGCGAAGTGACCTCGCTCGGTTTGAAGGAAGCCAAGGACCTGGTTGACGGCGCTCCCAAGGCAATCAAGGAGAACGCGACCAAGGACGAGGCCGAGGCGATCAAGAAGAAGTTCGAAGGCATCGCAACGATCGAAGTCAAGTAGTTTCGATCAAGCTGCCCTGCCTGACGGCAGGGCAGCTTGCAAGGCTGGCCGGGACGCGCTAGGATAGTGGATGCGCGTCTTTTTTGGCTCGTTCCGGTTTTTCAAGGGAATGGAGCTGGTTTTGGCCGGACGCGGGATCAGAGTCGTGGACAGGCACAGAAGCCTCGGCTGGCAAGGGCAGAGCCAAGCCTATTGTCGGCGAGGTTATTTTTCGGGTTAAGTGCCTTGTGGTCAACAGTTTACCTGGACGGCAAACCAGGGTTTAGTTGACGGTTGGCGAGGGTTTGGCGAGCGAGCGGCAGAAGCGAGCTTTGGGATCGGCGAGAGCAACGCAAGAGAATTCGGATGGGAGCACAGGCTAAGGGCCGCGCTCGTGAGGCATTGTGTCCTCGCGGGCTTTTCGTGTCTCCCGGTTGGGTCAGAGTGGTCCTTTGGGAAAATTTACCTCAAAGGCATCAAAGTTGTAAACGCACCAGAATCGTAAACAGGTTCAACCTTCACGGTTGCTTCCTCGACTGTGCGCAGTCTAGCGCACGCACCGGATTTGCGGCAATGGCAACCACGCATTTTTGACCGAATTCTCACTGCAGAGATGCATGGCGCGGGAGACCGATGGCCCTGGGAGAGTTCCCGGTGAGATTGTGCGGCCTGTCTCCGGCATTGGCGTGAAGGTGTACCGAGAGTTTCAGGGATTGGGACTGGGAACAAGCAGTGCGCCAGTCCGGTTTTTTTGAATTACTTACCGTAATCAGCCGTCGCCGACAAGACTCGGGCGCCGGCCCGGAGCCAAATCGGCGCCGGAATGACCAGGGTCAGGAGTGAACATGCCCAACGAGAAGCGCGCGATTCGCAGCCGGCTCGATTTTTCCAAGATTCCCACCGCCACCCAGATTCCCAACCTGATTGAAGTGCAGCGGCGCTCCTATGAGCGTTTTCTGCAGATGGACAAGCTGCCCAATGAGCGCGACGACTCGGGCTTGCAGTCGGTCTTTGTCTCGGTCTTTCCGATTACGGACTTCCGTGGCATCTCGCAGTTGGACTTTGTGGATTTTTCAATCGGCAACTGGGAGTGCAAGTGCGGCCACTTGAAGGGCCTGCATCACCTGCGTACGGCCTGCGTTCATTGCGGGTCGATGGTCATTACGGACCCGTTTCATCCGGGCGATGTGCTCTGCCAGAAGTGCGGCACGTACAACAAGAACACGCCCGACTTCTGCAACAAGTGCGGCGACCCGGTGAGCCTGCAGTTGAAGTACGACCAGCAGGAGTGCGAGGAGAGGGGCATGACCTTCTCTGCGCCGCTGCGCGTGACCGTGCGGCTGACCATCTATGACAAGGACGCCGAGACCGGCAACAAGACGATCCGCGACATTAAAGAACAGGAAGTCTTCTTCGGCGATATTCCGCTGATGACGCCGAATGGCACGTTTATCGTGAACGGCACCGAGCGCGTGATCGTTTCGCAGTTGCATCGTTCGCCAGGCGTGTTTTTTGAGACGGCCAACAACCGCACCTACTTTTTGGGCAAGATCATTCCCTATCGCGGCTCGTGGGTGGAGTTCGAGTACGACCAGAAGAACACGCTCTATGTGCGCATCGACCGCAAGCGCAAGTTCCTGGGCACGATCTTCCTGCGCGCGCTTGGGCTGCGTTCGGACGAAGAGATTCTGAAGACCTTTTACACCGTGGACCGGATGCACATTGCCGACGGCAAGATTCTCTGGGCAGTTCCCGAGAACGTAACCGCAGGCACGCACCTGGTGGGCGCGAAGCCCGCACACGCGGTAGTGGTTGGCGGCCAGGAGATTGCATTCTCCGGGCGCAAGATTACGCCGCACTCGCTGAAGGCCATTCGCGCGGCTGCAATCGACAAGATCGAAGTGGAACAGGCCGAGTTGGACGGCGCGCTGACCGCGGCTGATGTCGTGGATCTGGGCACCGGCGAAGTGGTGGTGGAGGCCAACGTCGAGTTGACCGCCGACCGTCTGCACAAGATCATGGCCAGCGGCGCAACAAGCTTCGAGGTCTTCTTCCCCGAGCGCGACGACGTGGGCAATATCATCACGAACACGCTGAAGCGCGATTCGATCCGCAAGCCCGAAGAGGCGCTGATCGAGATCTACCGCAAGCTGCGTCCCGGTGATCCGCCGACGTTGGATACGGCGACGGCTCTGTTCGAGGGCATGTTCTTCGATCCGCGCAAGTATGATTTCTCGCGCGTGGGCCGGTTGAAGTTCAACATCAAGCTGTATGAGAGCCAGGACGCCACGCAACTGGACCATCGCACGCTGACGCCTGAGGATTTCTACGCGACGATCCGCTACCTGCTCAAGCTGCGCAAGAACATCGGCATGGTGGACGACATCGATCACCTGGGCAACCGCCGCGTCAGGGCTGTGGGCGAACTGATGGAAAATCAGTTCCGCATTGGCTTGGTACGTATGGAGCGCGCCATCAAGGAAAAGATGAGCGTCTATCAGGAGCTTTCGACGGCGATGCCGCACGACCTGATCAACGCCAAGCCGGTGATGGCAGCGATTCGCGAGTTCTTTGGCTCGTCGCAGTTGTCGCAGTTCATGGATCAGACCAATCCCCTCTCCGAGATTACGCACAAGCGGCGTCTCTCGGCTCTTGGACCGGGCGGTTTGAGCCGCGAACGCGCGGGCTTTGAAGTTCGCGACGTGCATACGACGCACTACGGCCGTATCTGCCCGATTGAGACGCCTGAAGGCCCGAACATCGGCCTGATCAGCTCGTTGAGCTGCTTTGCACGCATCAACGAATACGGCTTCATCGAGTCGCCTTACCGCAAGGTGAAGGACTCGCGCATTCTGGACTTCGTCGAGATTGCCAACGCCGGCGAAAGCGGACTGCGCGTAGGCGATCACATCGAGAAGGAAGAGGCGGGGCGGCTCAATGCCAAGCTGAAGAAGGAAGGCAAGCGGGCGATCGATCACATCCCGTTCAGCTTCTACCTCTCGGCATGGGAAGAGGACAAGCACACGATCGCGCAGGCCAACATCGAGTTCAACGACAAGGGCGAGATCACCGAGGATCTGGTGAACGCGCGGCGCATGGGCAACTTTGTGCTGGTGAACCGCACCGATGTGGACTATATCGACGTCAGCCCGAAGCAACTGGTTTCAGTGGCCGCTTCGCTGGTGCCCTTCCTCGAACATGACGACGCCAACCGCGCGCTGATGGGTGCCAACATGCAACGGCAATCTGTGCCGCTGCTGGTGGCCGAGGCTCCGCTGGTGGGCACGGGCATGGAAGGCGTGACGGCGCGCGACTCTGGCGCCGTGATCCTGGCCAAGCGCAACGGCATTGTGGATTCGGTCGACTCGCAGCGCATCATCGTGCGCGTCGAGGGCGAGCATCATCCGACGCAGCTTTCGCGCGAGGTGGGTTCGGACATCTACACGCTGATCAAGTTCAAGCGCTCGAACCAGAACACCTGCATCAATCAAAAGCCGGTTGTCCGCGAGGGCGATCGGGTGGTGAAGGGTCAGGTGATCGCCGACGGACCTTGCACGGAGCAGGGCGAGTTGGCGCTGGGACGCAACGTGCTGGTGGCCTTCATGCCGTGGCGCGGCTACAACTATGAGGACGCCATTCTCATCAGCGAAAAGCTGGTGCGGGAGGACTACTACACCTCGGTCCATATTGAAGAGTTCGAAATCGAGGCTCGCGACACGAAGCTTGGGCCAGAAGAGATCACGCGCGATATTCCCAACGTGAGCGAACATGCGCTGCGGGACCTGGACGAGAGCGGCGTAATCCGCATTGGCGCCCAGATCAAGCACGGCGACATTCTGGTGGGCAAGGTCACGCCGAAGGGCGAGACGCAACTGACGCCAGAAGAAAAGTTGTTGCGCGCGATTTTCGGCGAAAAGGCCGGCGACGTGCGCGACGCATCGCTGAACTGCCCTCCGGGCATCGAAGGCACGGTGGTTGATGTTCGCATCTTCAGCCGCAAGGGCCAGGAGAAGGACGAGCGCGCCAAGCAGATCGAAGGCGAGTACGTTGCCAAGCTCGAAAAGAACCTTGGCGACGAGATCCGCATTCTGACCGATGAGCGCTTAAAGAGGCTCGACGGCATTCTGGGCGGCAAGGTAGTACTGGCCGACCTGCATGACGAGCGGACCAACAAGCGCCTGCTGACAAAGGAAGCGATTCTGGACCGCGAGACGATCGAGCGCATCTCGACCAAGAACCTCAAGCGCATCCGCTATGCCGACAAGGATCCGCGGGTGAACGAGCAGATCGACGAGATCGAAGAGATGACATCGCGTCAGATCGAGGTGTTGCGCAAGATCACCAACGAGAAGGTAGCGAAGCTGCAGAAGGGCGACGAACTGCCGCCAGGCGTGATCAAGCTGGTGAAGGTTTATGTGGCCATGAAGCGCAAGCTGTCGGTGGGCGACAAGATGGCCGGCCGTCACGGCAACAAGGGCGTGATCGCGCGCATTCTCCCCGAGGAAGACATGCCGTATCTGCCCGATGGCACTCCGGCGGAGATTGTGCTGAATCCGCTCGGCGTACCTTCCCGTATGAACGTCGGACAGATCCTGGAGACGCATTTGGGCTGGGCCGCACATGCGCTGGGCGAGAAGATTGCAGCGCTGATCAGCGTCAACAACGAAGCAGCGTACACGCGCGAGTTGATCAAGAAAGAATTCGCGGGAACGGCGGCACTGCGGCAGTTGCTCGAGCTCGACGACGAGATGCTGTTGCGTGTCGCAAAGGGCATGAAGCGCGGCATCTGGTTCGGAACAGCGGTCTTCGACGGCGCGCGCGAAGAGGAGATCAAGGCTCTGCTGGCCTCGGCTGGCCTGCCTTCTTCGGGCAAGACGATGCTCTTCGACGGCATGACCGGCGAACAGTTCGAACAGCCGGTAACGGTGGGTTACATCTACATGCTGAAGCTCTCTCACCTGGTCGACGACAAGATTCACGCGCGTTCGATCGGACCGTACTCGCTGATCACCCAGCAGCCGCTGGGCGGCAAGGCGCAGTTCGGCGGGCAGAGATTTGGCGAGATGGAAGTGTGGGCGCTCGAAGCATACGGCGCGGCATACATCCTGCAAGAGCTGCTCACCGCGAAGTCGGACGATGTCTATGGCCGTACCAAGATCTACGAGGCCATCGTCAAGGGCGAAGCGGCGATCGAGCCGGGTGTTCCCGAGTCGTTCAATGTTTTGATCCGCGAGTTGCAGTCGCTCTGCCTGGATGTGGAGTTGATCAAGCGCGCGGACCTCGTCAAAAAGCTGCCTGCGCCGGAGATCGCCGCGGTAGCCGATTGAAGTGAGTTTTCAGTTTTCAGTTGTCAGTAATCAGTTTTTTCGCAATCAGTGTTCAACAAGATGGCGATCGACAAAGTGAATAAGCAGCATCGTCGAACTGAAAACTGACAACTGACCACTGTTTTAAGGGTTCTTCTTGAGAGCGGCAAACGCCGCTTCCCGGGAAGGAAGAACCCCACATCAATCCCGGGAAAAGCCAAGGCAGGCGCCGAAAGGCCCGCCAAGGAGGGTCGCCTTGTTCCGTTCGAACCCGTTTGAGCTTTCCAGCCCCATTACCGATTTCGACGCAATCCGCATCATGCTGGCTAGCCCTGAGAAGATCCGCAGCTGGTCGCATGGCGAGGTTACGAAGCCCGAGACCATCAACTACCGCACCTTCAAGCCGGAGCGCGACGGACTATTCTGCGCGCGCATCTTTGGACCGGTGACCGACTGGGAGTGCCTCTGCGGCAAGTACAAGCGCATGAAGCACCGCGGCGTCATCTGCGATAAGTGCGGCGTGGAAGTGACCGTGAGCAAAGTGCGCCGCGAGCGCATGGGCCACATCGAGCTGGCATCGCCGTGTTCGCATGTCTGGTTCTTCAAGGGCCTTCCGTCGAGGATCGGCCACCTGCTCGATATTTCATTGCGCGATCTCGAAGGGATTCTCTACTTCGAGTCCTACGTCGTCGTCGATCCCGGCGACTCGGGGCTCAAGGAACGCGAGATCATCAAGGACGAGACGAAGTACCGCGAACTCGATCAGCAGTTCCGCCCCTCGGGCTTCAAGGCCATGATGGGCGCCGAGGCCATCAAGGAACTGCTCAAACGCGTGCAGATTGACGAGCTGGGCGTCGAACTGCGCGAGCGCATGAAGACC